>LULH01000427.1_pt1 | contig 12686 bp, 7 predicted proteins | sample 728201 | NCBI WGS metagenome assembly LULH01 (sample SAMN03860294, study PRJNA289734) | marine metagenome | biome: seawater column; feature: ocean; material: water; isolation source: Red Sea water column Station 169 - depth 100m | place: Saudi Arabia: Red Sea | collected 2011-10-15 | depth 100 m
GAGCAGGATTCATAATCCGCAACTCGCAGAAGTTTTAGACTATATTGATACAAACATTGACAGTCATATTGAAAATCTGCAGCGCTGGATCCAGCAACCTAGCGTATCGAATACTGGTGAGGGTATTCAAGAATCAGCCTATATGGTGGAGGGATTTTTCGATCAATTAGGCTGCCAGGAAACGGAGGTGGTTGATCCAGGTATCACAGAATACGGCTCACAAGCGAATCCGGTAGTTTATGCAATTTGTGATGAGGGTGCTGAGAAGACCATGGCGGTTTATTGGATGTATGACACCATGCCGATCACTCAGCCGGATCTTTGGCTTTCACCACCGTTTGAAGCCAGGATTGTTGAGCAACCTCCTTTTGATAAAGTCATTATTGGTCGAGGTGCCAATAATTCCAAGGGCAGACAGATGTCTTTTTGGAATGCCATGATGTCAATTAAGGCCGTAGCAGGAAGCCTGCCTGTTAACTTAATATTCTTAGCCGAGGGTGATGAGGAACGGATGTCGATTGGGTACCGAAAGTTTATCAGGGACAATCCGGATTTATTTACCGAAGCGGATGTGATGTGGGGTGGTGGTTCTTCCGAAGGCAGTGTATTTGTTGAGCTGATCTCAAGTGGAGAACAGTGGGGTAGAGGACCGACATACAGCAATATTCATGGTGGCCGTAAGCGACAAGTGGATGCGCCAGCTTGGCGCCACATTAAGATGTTGGCAACGCTTGTTGATGATACAGGCAATCGGGTTATGATCGATGGATTTTATGATGACATTGTTCCTCTAACAGAAGCTGAGGAAGCAGGAGCAGACATTGTTGGTGGCAAAGAATTAGCTACAAAAGTTGCTTCAGAAGAGAAGTTAGATGTTGATATTGTAATTTCTACACCTGAAATGATGGCTGAAGTTGGTCAATTAGGAAAAATTCTTGGACCTAAAGGTCTCATGCCTAATCCAAAAACCGGTACAGTAACCCCTAATGTTGCAAAAGCTGTTGAAGATTTTAAAAAAGGAAAGATAGAAATTAAAAATGATAAATTTGGAAATTTACAAATGTCCATAGGTAAAGTTTCATTTGATTCAGATAGTCTTTTACAAAACTTTGATGAAGTTATTGCAGAAGTTCTAAAATCTAAACCAGCTTCTTCAAAGGGTGAGTATATTAAAAGCGTTTACATTTCATCAACTATGGGACCATCAATACCAGTTGATATTAATTTGTAATTTATTTGTATTTAAAATTAAAAGACGTTTATATTATTAAAAGACAATTAAAACCAAAGACCGTTAGTCATTGATTGTAAATCTAACGCAGGTAAAGTGATTATGGTCCTTGGTTTGCAAGGATTTTTTATATGGTAAGAGAAGATAAAGTTCAAGCTGTTAAAGACTTAGAAGATTTATTTAAGTCTGCGAATGCTTTGGTATTGGCAGAATACAGAGGTCTTACAGTATCTCAACAAACTAAGCTAAGAAGATCTTTAAAGAATGCTGGCGCATCTTTTAATGTAGTAAAAATGTCTCTTGCAAAAAGAGCAGCTGAAAATATTGGACTAGATTCACTCTCAGACTATTTTGCAGGACCTACTGGTGTCACAATTATTGATTCTGATCCTGTAGAAGCTGCAAAAGTATTAAAAGATTTTTCAAAAGAAAATGATGCCTTTGTAGTTAAAGGTGGATTAATGAATTCAGAACCTTTAACTGTTGAACAAATTAATGTACTTGCGAATATTGAACCTAGAGATGTACTTCTTGCAAAAATTGCCGGAGGATTCAATGCCCCTCTTGTAAAAGTAGCTGCGGGCACAAAAGCTATTATCAACAAAGCATCCTATGCTTTGAGTGCATTGGTCGATAAAAAAGTATCGACGGACGAAGTTTCTGAAGTTGCCTCTTCTGATGAGGATGTTGCAATTTCTGAAGAAGTTAAGAATGAGGAGGAATAACAAATGGCTAAAATGACAACTGATGAGTTGCTTGGCGTATTTGAGGAGATGACAGTATTAGAATTAAAAGAATTCTTAGACGCTTTTGAAGAAAAGTTTGATGTTACTGCTGCAGCCCCTGTCGCTGTTGCTGCTGCACCAGCAGGTGGAGGAGATGACGCAGGAGCCGGAGAAGAAAAAGATTCTTTTGATGTTGTTCTTGCAGATGCAGGATCACAAAAGATACAAGTTATCAAAGAAGTTAGAGGCTTAACTAGTTTAGGACTAAAAGAAGCCAAAGAACTTGTTGATAACGCTCCTTCAGATATACTTTCTGGTGCTTCTAAAGAAGATGCTGAAAAAGCTAAAGAAGCCTTAGAAGGTGCTGGCGCAACTGTAGAATTGAAATAATTTTATTATTATTTGTTTGCTTAAATAATAAGTACTAATATACTCTACCTTTCGGGTAGTTGTTATTAATTTTTTTAGGAGGATTGTTGTCCGCTGTTCAGAATTCTAGACTTTCATTTGCAAAAATTCCAAAAGTTCTAGATATTCCAGATTTATTAATTATACAAAAAGATTCCTTCAAGTGGTTTATTGAAGAAGGTCTAAAAGAAATACTTGAAGAAATTTCACCTATTGAAGATTTCTCTGGTCGTTTTTCATTAGAATTTCTTAACCATTATTTTGAAGAACCACTAAAAACTCTTGAGGACTGCAGAGTAACAGACTCTACTTATTCACAACCTTTATATGTAACTGCCCAATTTCTTGATAGAGAAACAGGCCAAATTAAACAACAGACAGTATTTTTAGGCGATTTCCCAATTATGTCTGATACGGGTACATTTGTAATAAATGGCACAGAAAGAGTAATTGTAAGTCAGCTAGTTAGGTCTCCAGGTGTATATTTTTCTCAGGAAATTGATAAGACTTCAGACAAAGAAGTTTTTATTGGAAAAATGATTCCTGGAAGAGGTGCATGGCTTGAATTTGATACAGACAAAAGAGACACTTTAGGTGTAAGAGTAGATAGAAAAAGAAGACAGCACATTACTGGTTTTTTAATGGCTTTAGATGTAATTGAAAATAAAGAAGATGCTATCGAGCTTCTCGGAGACTATCCATCAGTTCATAACACTATAGAAAGAGATCCTGATACTACGAGAGAAGCTGCTCTCATAGATTTATATAGAAAACTTCGTCCCGGAGAACCTGCTTCAGTTGAATCAGCTAGAAATTTGGTAAAGCAGATGTTCTACACTCCTAAGAGATATGACCTAACAAAGGTTGGAAGATACAAGGTTGAGCAAAAACTTGGTCGTCAATACGGTGAGAAAGATGCTGAAACTTACTCTACCGAAGTTGATGGCATGTTAAGAATAGAAGATATGATTGACTCAATTAAATATGTAATTGCTCTGCATGCAGGTGAAGAAAGTTTTGTAAACAATTTAGGAAAAGAAATTCCGGTCAAACTAGATGATATTGATCATTTTGGAAATAGAAGAATCAGAACAGTTGGAGAATTAGTTCAAAATCAGGTACGTGTCGGCCTTAGTAGATTAGAGAGAGTTGTTAGAGAAAGAATGACTACCCAGGAACCAGAAGCAATTACTCCACAATCATTAATAAATATAAGACCTATTCAAGCTTCGTTAAAAGAATTTTTTGGAACAAGTCAATTAAGTCAATTTATGGATCAACCAAACCCAATTGCTGGTCTTACTCATAGAAGAAGACTTTCAGCCCTTGGACCAGGAGGCCTTTCTAGAGAGAGAGCAGGTTTTGAAGTCAGAGACGTTCATCCATCTCATTACGGAAGAATGTGTCCAATTGAGACTCCAGAAGGTCCAAATATTGGACTTATTGGTACATTGGCAACTTATGGAAGAGTTAACAAATTTGGTTTTATTGAAACTCCCTATTGGAAAGTTGAAAATGGAGTAGTAAAAACAAGTAGAGCAGTATATCTCACTGCTGCACAAGAAGACATATATACAATAGCTCAAGCTAATGCACCTTTAAATGAAGATGGAACCTTTCAAAACAAGAGAGTGCTTGCAAGACAAGATGGAGGATCAGTCGCTTTCGTCTCAGATAAAGATATAGATTACATGGACGTTAGTCCAAAACAAATCTGTTCGGTAACTACTGCATTAATACCTTTCCTTGAACACGATGATGCAAATAGAGCCTTAATGGGTTCAAACATGCAACGACAAGCAGTGCCTCTTGTAAAAACAGAAGCGCCTTATGTTGGAACTGGCATGGAAGAAAATGTAGCTAGAGATTCTGGCGAAGCTCTAATTTCAAATATTGCAGGAGTCGTTGAGGAAGTTACAGGTGACGAAATAACAGTCAAAGAAAATGGAACAAATAAAAAATTTAGATATCAAGTACTTAAATTTAAGCGTTCAAACCAAGCAACTAGTTGGAATCAAAAACCACTAGTTAAAGTTGGAACCAGAGTAAAGCCAGGTGATGTTTTAGCTGATGGGCCAAGTACCCAGGGAGGAGAATTGGCACTAGGGAAAAACTTACTAGTTGGATATATGCCATGGGACGGATACAACTTCGAAGATTCTATTGTTATTTCTGAAAGACTTGTTAAAGAAGATGTTCTTACCTCTGTCCACATAGCTGAACACGAAATTGAAGCTAGGGATACAAAATTAGGTGAAGAAGAAATAACTAGAGATATTCCTAATGTTGCTGAAGAGGTTTTAATGGACCTTGATGAAATGGGCATTGTAAGAATTGGTGCTGAAGTATCCCCTGGAGATTATTTGGTTGGAAAAGTAACTCCAAAAGGTGAGACAGAACTAACTCCAGAAGAGAGACTTTTAAGAGCAATATTTGGCGAAAAAGCTAGAGAAGTTAGAGATACTTCTTTACGAGTTCCTCATGGTGAAAGAGGAAAAGTAATTGATGTACAAATCTTAAAGAGAGACGATGGTGCTGATTTGCCACCAGGTGTTAATCAAAAAGTAAGAGTTTATGTAGCAATACAAAGAAAAATCCAAGTTGGAGATAAGTTATCCGGAAGACATGGCAACAAAGGAGTGATTTCAAAAATCCTACCTGTTGAAGACATGCCTTACATGGAAGATGGCAGATCACTTGATATTATGCTTTCACCTTTAGGTGTTCCAAGTCGAATGAATCTTGGTCAAATATTAGAAACCCATTTAGGTTGGGCTGCAGACCAAGGTTGGAATGAATATAAAGGTGAAACAAAAGCTGCTAAAGGTGCAAAACCTGGAACATTAATATCAACCCCTGTTTTTGATGGAGCTGATGAAGATGAAATTCATGAAATTTTAAGAAATGTTAACCCAAATAGAGATGGAAACTTGCTTGTTGATGAAGATGGAAAAGCAACCTTGTTTGATGGCCGAACAGGAGAAGCTTTTGATTCAAAGATAACTGTTGGGTACACATATATATTAAAACTTATTCATTTAGTTGATGAAAAAATTCATGCAAGATCAACCGGTCCTTATTCAATGATTACTCAACAGCCACTTGGAGGTAAAGCTCAATTTGGAGGTCAAAGATTTGGCGAAATGGAAGTATGGGCTCTAGAAGCTTACGGTGCAAGCTATGCCTTACAGGAACTGCTAACAATTAAATCTGACGATACCGTAGGAAGAGTAAAAGTTTATGAATCAATTGTTAAAGGTGATAATATACCAGAACCCGGAATTCCTGAATCATTTAAAGTCCTCCTTAAAGAGATGCAAAGCCTTTGCTTAAATGTAGAAATTCTTTCTGCTGGAGAAGAAATTTCAATGAAGGATATTAGCGATGAATATGTAAAAACAGCTGAAACATTAGGAATTGATATGACAAGACCAGAACAAGACGAGGCTGAGGTATAAACAATGGAAAAAATATTTGATGAGTTAAGTATTAGTCTTGCAACATCTGATCAAATGAGAAGTTGGTCATTTGGAGAAGTAAAGAAGCCTGAAACAATCAACTATAGAACTTTGAAGCCTGAAAAAGACGGACTTTTTGATGAAAGAATATTTGGACCAACAAAAGATTGGGAATGTTCATGTGGAAGATATAAGAGAATCAGATATAGGGGCATAGTTTGTGAGAGATGCGGAGTTGAGGTAACAAGAAGAGAAGTAAGGCGAGAAAGAATGGGGCATATAGAATTAGCTGCTCCAGTAACTCATATTTGGTATTTTAAAGGTGTACCAAGTCGCTTAGGTTATTTTCTTGATATGTCTCCAAAAGAATTGGAAAAAGTAATTTATTTTGCAGCCTATTTAGTAGTTTCCATTGATGCCAAGAAGCGAACAAAAGACTTAGCAGAACTTGAAGAAGCTGTTGTTGCAGAAGTAGAGATTGTTAATGAAGATTTTGAAGAATGGGAACAAAAGAGAATTAAACAAATGGATACAGAAATTAAAGCTATGGAAAATGCCAAAATTCCAGAACCTGAGATTCAAATTAGAAAAAAAGAAGTTGAGAAAGAAATAAAGCAAAAAAAAGCTAAGTCAGATGCTGAAATTAAAGTTATTGAAGAGGCATTTTCAACTTTAAAGACTCTTAAGCCAAAGACATTAATTGAAAATGATACTTTATGGCGAGAAATGATAGATAAGTATGACGAATACTTTACTGGTGGTATGGGAGCTGAAGCAGTAAGAGAACTTGTACAATTAGTAGATTTGAAAGCAGAAATGGAAAAACTTGAGAGTGATTTAGAGTCAAAGTCCGCACAAAGAAGACAGCGCGCAATTCAAAGAATGAAAGTAATTAAGCCATTTTCTGCTGGAAAGAATCCTCCAGAAGCAATGATCCTTGAGGTTATACCCGTTATCCCTCCTGAACTACGACCAATGGTTCAACTTGACGGTGGGAGATTTGCAACATCAGATTTAAATGATTTATATAGAAGACTAATTAATAGAAACAACAGACTTAAAAAATTAATTGAACTCGGTGCTCCAGAAATAATTATCAGTAATGAAAAAAGAATGTTACAAGAATCTGTTGATGCTCTTTTCGATAATGGAAGAAGAGGAAGAGCAGTGGCAGGTGCTGGAGGTAGAGGTCTCAAGTCACTTTCTGATATGTTGAAAGGAAAGCAAGGTAGGTTCCGTCAAAATCTTTTAGGAAAAAGAGTTGATTACTCAGCTAGATCTGTAATTGTTGTTGGTCCTCATCTCGAACTACAACAATGTGGCTTACCTAAAATGATGGCTTTAGAACTTTTTAAACCATTTGTAATGAAAAGACTGGTTGAACTTGGTTTAGCCCAAAATATCAAATCTGCAAAACGTATGGTGGAAAGATCACGAGCACAAGTTTGGGATGTTTTGGCTGAAGTAATTGAAGAACATCCAGTCTTACTTAATAGAGCTCCAACTTTGCACAGATTAGGTATCCAAGCATTTGAACCAATATTAGTTGAAGGCAAAGCAATTCAAGTTCATCCATTAGTTTGCGAGGCATTTAATGCTGACTTTGATGGTGACCAAATGGCAGTTCACGTCCCACTTTCTGCTGAAGCCCAAGCTGAAGCAAGAGTTTTAATGCTATCAACTAATAATGTGCTATCACCAGCATCTGGAAACCCGATTGTTTCTCCGAGTCAAGATATGGTTATCGGTCTTTATTACATAACTGAGTGCCATGATGACTTAGAATCAGCAAGTTTAAACTTTGTTGATTTTAATGAGGCTCAGATAGCTTATGAAAGTGGTCATATTGGACTTCAAACACCTATTAATGTTCGAGTTGGTGACCTTGCAGGCAGTTCTGAAATGCATAGTGAGTTAAAAGGAAGATTTTCAGAGTTAATTACTGAGGAACCAGTAGATGGTACAAAGTTAATGAAAACTACATTAGGTAGAATGCACTTTAATTCAATACTTCCTGAAGACTTTCCTTACGTCCAAGCTTCTGTTAGAAAACCAGAAATGAAAAAAATTATTTCTGAAGTAATCGAAAGATACAACAAAGCGGAATTGAGAATATTCCTTGATTCGATGAAATCAGTTGGGTTTAAATATGGTGCAAAGGCTGGCCTCACAGTTGCAATGAATGATGTAAAAACACCTCCAAGCAAAAATCAAATTTTAGAAAAATATGAAAATGAAGCTGAAAAAGTTGAAAAACTTTATAAAGACGACGTTATTACTGAAACAGAGAGAAAACAAAAAATAATTGAAATTTGGAATGAAGCTACAGATCAAGTCCAATATGCTATGAGCGCTGAACTTGAATCAGAAAAATTCAACCCTGTTGATATGATGGTTAAATCAGGAGCTCGTGGAAATATGATGCAGGTCAGACAGTTAGCTGGTATGAGAGGTCTTGTTGCAAATCCAAAAGGTGACATTATTGAAAGACCTATTAAGAGTAACTTCCGAGAAGGCATGTCAGTTCTTGAGTATTTTATTTCTACTCATGGTGCGAGAAAAGGTTTGGCTGATACTGCTCTTAGAACAGCAGACTCAGGATATCTTACAAGAAGACTCGTTGATGTTGCTGCTGGAATTGTTGTAAAAGATTTAGGAGATGAAAATATTGACTGGAGAGGTACGACAAAGAAAGTTATGCATGATGGTAAAGTCACCCGTTATTTGCATTCAACACTATACGGTAGAGTGCTTTCCGAAGATGTAAAAGTAGATAAAAAAATTGTAGAGCTTGATGATGGCACAAAACTATCTAAAGGTACTTTCGTAGATGCGGAAGTTTTAGATGCAATTGGTAAATCTGGCTTAGAAAGTGTTAATGTTTTGACACCTTTCAACTCATTACATCCTGAATCTATGGATCCACTTTGCTATGGATTCAGTTTGGCTACTGGAAAACCAGTCGAAGTCGGTGAAGCAGTTGGTATCATATCAGCCCAGTCAATTGGTGAACCTGGAACTCAATTAACAATGAGAACTTTTCACACTGGTGGAGTTGTTGGATTAGATATCACCTCTGGGCTGCCAAGAATAGTAGAGCTTTTTGAAGCAAGAACTCCAAAAGGTAAAGCTGTACTGTCTCCAATAAATGGAAAAGTTAAATCTGTTGATGTAACTCCTGAAGGTAATAAAAATGTTTTTATTTCAAATGAAAAAGAAGAGGTTGAGTTATTAGTTTTACGAAGGCAGACTCTTTTAGTTAATCAAGGAGATAGTGTCAATGCTGGAGATTCTTTAACTACAGGACCTAAAGACCCTAAAGAAGTTTTACAAATAAATGGTGTAAAAACTTGTCAAGAATATTTGGTTGATGAAGTCCAAAAGACTTATAGAGACCAAGGAGTTGAAGTTCATGACAAGCATGTTGAAATGATTGTTCGACAAATGTTAAGAAGGGTAAGAATTGTTAAGTCAAACAATTCTGATTTCTTACCAAACGAACTTGTTGATGCAACATTGTTTAGAAAGACTAACCAAGAGTTAGTCAAAGATGGAAAAGTACCTGCTGAAGGAAGACCAGAGCTTATGGGTATCACAAAAGCTAGCCTTGCAACAGACTCATGGTTATCAGCAGCCTCTTTCCAAGAGACAACAAGAGTACTAACTGAAGCAGCAATGAAGAGAAGCCAGAAGCATATCAATCTTATACACCATCTTTACCAGATGCTCCTGAGGTTTCAGAATTAGGGTTTATGACATCTACTACAGAGGAATCTGAGGAAGATGCTTTGCCAAATCCTGCGCAATGGTTAGCTATGTTAGGTGAGGAAAAAGAGGAAGAAAACGAGTAAAAACTTATAAAGAAAAGGTTGTTGTAAGTTTAAATTCGTCATATACTACTTTTTCGGTAAGCCAATAATACAAAAATTGATTGGATAATTTATGCCTACTATACAACAGTTGGTCAGAAAAGGAAGAAAGTCCAAAGTGTCAAAAGAAAAGACACCTGGACTTAAAGGTTCGCCTCAAAGAAGAGGTGTTTGTACTCGTGTATATACTGTGACTCCAAAAAAACCAAACTCAGCATTAAGAAAAGTATGTAGAGTAAGACTTTCAACCGGTACTGAGGTAACTGCATATATACCAGGAGAAGGACACAACTTACAGGAACATTCTATTGTACTAGTAAGAGGTGGAAGAGTTAAAGACCTTCCTGGCGTTAGATACAAAGTTATCAGAGGTGCATTAGACACATCCGGAGTTTCTGATAGAAAACAAGCTAGGTCAAGGTACGGTAGTAAAAAGGGTTAAGTTATGAGAAGAGGTCCATCACTAAAACGAAAAGCTGAACCAGATCCCATTTACAACAGTGTTTTAGTATCTCAAATAATAAATCAAGTTCTTTTAGATGGTAAAAAAGATTTAGCTAGCGGTATAGTTTATGGCGCTTTGGAACTAGTTCAAAAACAAGCAGGATCCGACGCTATGGATGTCTTAAAAGATGCCTTTGAAAATGTTAAACCTCAAATAGAGACTAAATCAAGAAGAGTAGGTGGAACAAACTATCAAGTACCGATGGAAGTTCCAAATAGAAGGAGTACAACTCTTGCAATCCGATGGATCGTTGATTCATCAAGAAAAAGAGGTGAAAAGACCATGTCAGAGCGTCTTGGTAGAGAGATACTTGATGCTAGTAACAAAACTGGTGCCTCAGTTAAAAAAAGAGAAGACGTACACAAAATGGCTGAATCAAATAGAGCATTTGCTCATTACAGGTGGTAAAAAATGAGTAGAGAAGTTGAATTAAACAATTTAAGAAATATCGGAATCATGGCTCATATTGATGCTGGGAAGACGACATTGACCGAAAGAATTTTATATTACACAGGCAAAACTTACAAAATTGGAGAAGTTCATGATGGTGCTGCTGTTATGGATTGGATGGAGCAGGAGCAAGAAAGAGGTATAACTATTACCTCTGCTGCAACAACATGTTCTTGGAACAAGCACACAATCAATATTATTGATACTCCAGGACACGTTGATTTTACTGTAGAGGTTGAAAGATCATTAAGAGTACTTGATGGGGCTGTTGCAGTTTTTGATGGAGTTGCTGGTGTAGAGCCTCAGTCTGAAACAGTATGGAGACAAGCTGATAAATATAATGTACCAAGAATATGTTTTGTTAATAAATTAGACCGTACTGGTGCTGATTTTGATTTCGATGTTCAATCTATTGTTGAAAGACTAGAAGCAAAGCCTGCAGTACTTCATATTCCAATAGGTTCTGAAGCAGATTTTATAGGTGTGATCGATCTTGTCGAAATGAAAGCCCATACATGGTCAAAAGATGATGGATCAGAATGGGACATCTCTGATATTCCAGATGATAAATTGGAAGAAGCTCAGTTAAAAAGACAAGAGTTGCTTGATATAGTTGCCGAAGCCGATGATGATGTTTTAGAAAAATATTTTGCTGATGAGGAACTTTCAGTTGAAGATATTAAAAAAGCTATTAGAAAAGGTACGCTCGACGGATTATTTGTACCAGTATTAGCTGGTAGTGCATTTAAGAATAAAGGTGTACAGCTTTTATTAGATGCTGTAGTTGATTATCTTCCGTCACCTTTAGATATTGATGCTGTTACAGGATTTAAGCCTGGCGATGAAGAAAATGAACTCCTAAGAGAGCATAGTGACGAAGACCCATTCTCAGCCTTGGCGTTTAAAGTAGTTAGTGATCCACATGTTGGTAAACTGACTTACTTTAGAGTTTATTCTGGCACGCTTAATAAAGGTGACAAAGTTACTAACACAACAACAGGTAAAGAAGAGAGACTTGGAAGAATATTAAGAATGCATTCTAATTCAAGAGAAGATATAGATTTTATTTGCGCTGGAGATATTGTTGCTGGCGTTGGACTCAAAAATGCTAAGACAGGAGACACTTTGTCAGCCTCATCAGACTTAATTCAATTAGAATCAATGACTTTTCCAGAACCTGTAATATCTGTAGCAATAGAGCCAAAATCTAAAGCAGACGAAGAAAAGCTTTCAGAAGGACTCCAAAAACTTGCTGAAGAAGATCCTACATTTAGAGTTCAGTCAGATGATGAAACAGGACAAACAATTATTTCTGGTATGGGAGAATTACATCTAGACATACTTGTAGATAGACTAAAACGAGAATTTAAGGTCGAAGCTAATATAGGTAAGCCTCAAGTTGCTTATAGAGAGGCACTTAAAAAGAAAACAGATGTTGAGGCAAAATACATTCGTCAAAGTGGTGGTAGGGGTCAGTACGGACACGTCATTATGGAATTTGAGCCAATTGAAGATGGGTATGAGTTTGTAGATTTAATTAAAAGCGGAAGGATTCCAAAAGAATATATTCCTTCTGTCAACGCTGGCGTTGAAGCTGCAATGGAAACAGGTGTGTTAGCTGGATACCCTTTAGTAAATGTAAAAGCAACTCTAAAGGACGGTACTTATCATGATGTAGACTCCTCTGAAATGGCTTTTAAAATTGCTGGCTCCATGGCATTAAAAGATGGAGCAAAAAAAGCAGGAGTTAAACTGCTAGAACCTGTAATGAGTGTAGAAGTAGTAACACCTGAAGATTTTATGGGAGATGTTGTCGGAGATCTTTCCTCAAGAAGAGGCAAGATAGCTGAAATGGAGCAAAGAGGATCTGCAAAGGTCGTCAATGCTAAAGTACCGTTATCAGAAATGTTTGGATACGCAACTGATTTGCGTTCCCGAACACAAGGCCGTGCAACATTTACGATGCAGTTTGATAGTTATGAAGACGTACCAGACAGCATAACTAAAGAAATAACTGCGAGTATTCGTGGAGTAGAGGTA
>LULH01000270.1_pt1 | contig 12575 bp, 11 predicted proteins | sample 728201 | NCBI WGS metagenome assembly LULH01 (sample SAMN03860294, study PRJNA289734) | marine metagenome | biome: seawater column; feature: ocean; material: water; isolation source: Red Sea water column Station 169 - depth 100m | place: Saudi Arabia: Red Sea | collected 2011-10-15 | depth 100 m
ATCTTATATCAATGCAACAAGAATGATTGGTCAAGATAAAGTAGCAGTGCCAAATGAAAACTCAACAGATGATCAATGGAATGAAGTTTATACTAAACTTGGCAGACCAGAATCTGCCGACAAATATAAACTTGATATTAATTCAGAAGTTGCTCCAATAGATGAAGGTGCAATCAAACAGTTTGCGGAAAATGCACATCAACTTGGTTTAAATAATAAACAAGCACAAGGTATACTTGAGTATTATAAATCAATAATGGAAGGTTCTGCTCAACAATCTAAGATTGATACTGAAACTGCACAGGCTCAAGCCGAACAACAACTTCGTCAAGAGTGGGGTAAAACTTTTGATGAGAATGTTAAAAAAGCTGGATCAGTTGCAAAAGCAAATCTAGGTGTAGACGTTTTAGATATGCAGCTCAAAGATGGCACAAGACTTGGAGATCATCCAGAAGTCATCAAAGGTTTTGCAAAGATCGCAGATATGATGTCTGAAGATAAAATTGTTTCAACTGAATCTGAAAATGTTGATCAAGGTAAAGATATTGAACAAGAAATATCTAAAATTATGAATGATCGAACTGGTCCATATTGGAACAAAGGTCATCCAGAACATGATAAAATTGTTCAACAAGTATATACATTGAGGTCTATGATAGATGGCAAATGATCACTTAAATAACGAAGAACTAAAATTAGAAATACTCCGTATCGTAAAAGAAACTGGTACGGAGTATCAAAAAAATGATCCCTTGCCAATTTGCGAAAATTATTATAAATGGATTAAAGGTAAGACAATTCGAAAGAACCTTACTGACAAGAAGGAATAGACTCTAGTCTAACAGACTTTAAATGCAAGAGATGCCTGTCATTCTGACAGAGAACCTTTCTGTTTTGTTTAAACTAAACTGACAAATAAGGAGACTAATATGTCATCACAAGTAACTACAGCATTTGTACAGCAGTATTCTGCTAACATTCAAATGCTATCTCAACAAATGGGATCGTTATTAAGAGACAAAGTTAGACTTGAAAGTGTCACTGGTAAGAATGCGTTCTTTGACCAAGTAGGTGCTGTTACGGCAGTAAAAAGAACAAGCAGACATTCAGACACTCCTCAAATAGATACACCTCACGCTAGACGTAGAGTATCTCTTGTGGATTATGAATTTGCTGATCTTATCGATGAACAAGACAAGGTAAGACTTTTAATCGATCCTACATCATCTTACGCTCAAGCTGCTGCATACGCAATGGGTAGAGCAATGGATGATGAAATCATTAGTGCTGCTATCGGTACAGCATTCACTGGTGAAACTGGCTCAACAAGCACAGCTAATGCGAATCAAATCGTACATGGTTCTGCTGGTTTAACTATTGCTAAATTAAGAACTGCAAAACAGACTCTTGATTTGAATAGTGTTGATCCATCAATCCCAAGACACATCATCGTTGGACCAAAACAAATCACTGATTTGTTAGGAACAACTGAGGTTACTTCATCTGACTTCAACACTGTTAAAGCGTTGGCGAATGGTGAGATTAACCAGTTTCTTGGTTTTAACTTCATTGTATCAAACAGACTATCTTTAGACGGAACTACTAGATCGTGCATAGCTTATGCTCAAGACGGAATTGCTTTGGGTGTAGGTAAAGATGTAACAGCTAGAATAGACGAGAGAGCTGACAAAGGTTACGCTACTCAAGTTTACTACTGTGCTTCTTTCGGTGCAACTAGAATGGAAGAAGATAAAGTTGTTGAAGTACAATGTACTGAATCGTAATAGGAGGACTAAAAAGTTATGGGTACTAAAAATACAGATCTAGTAGCAAACTTTGAGGCATCTCCTCAAGTTGCTAATAACTCAGCTGAACTTCATGGCGTTCTAAGAACTGCTCATGGAACAGTTGAACTTGCCGCTGGTGACAGTGATAATGACGACATTGTTATGTTAGCACCGATTCCTTCAAATGCTGCTGTTCCAAGTTTATTTATTGGTTCAGACACATTAGGTGGATCGTGTACTTTCAATGTTGGAATTTACAAAACTGATGGTACAGTTAAAGATGAAGATGTTTTTGCAACTGCGGTAGCTGATGCTGCTGCAATGGCAGACGTTAGATTTGAAGCTGCTGACATCGACACTGCTGGTAAGAAAATGTATGAATTAGCTGGAGACAGTACAGATCCAGGTGGTTACTACTACATCGCTGCTACAATGGCAGCTGCTGGTGGTACTGCTGGAACTATGTCTTGGAATATTTCATACGTTGTAAACTAATCATAGTTTGAGGTGGGGGAGCAATCCCCCATCTTGCATATGAAACAAATAAAAGATTTAAAAACAGTTTTACATTTTAAAAAAGGGAACTATGTATATCGTTATGTTCTTGTTGATCGTTTTCAGTATGGTCCTAAATATCACTATGGATTTGATATAAAAGAAGAACGAATGGAAAAAGAAATTCACGCTTTAGAAAACAACAGAAAACTAAGAAGAAAATATATAATTAAAAATGACAAAAAATGATTTTGATCCAAGAAATCTAGGATTATATGCTAAACCAAAACATTTATTGCATTTTCAGTGGCAAGACGATAATAGAGTTTATAGGTATGCTTTAGTTGAAATTATTAATGAAAAAGATATTAATAGTAGAAGTAAGCAAAAAGAAGATGAGTTAGAATTAACTCAAAAAGAAATATGGAGAAAATATGGCATCAGTAGTAGATATTTGTAATGGAGCATTAAATCAACTTGGTGCATCCACAATCTTAACTTTGACAGAAGATTCTAAGAACGCAAGACTTTGCAACGCAAGGTATACACAAGTAAGAGATAGCGTATTCAGATCACACCCTTGGAATTGTTTACAAAAAAGAGTTCAACTTGCTGCAGACACAGATACTCCTGCATGGGGATTTACAAAACAATATACGTTACCTTCAGATTGTTTAAGAGTTTTAACAATACTTGATTATGATGCAGATTATAAAATAGAAGGTAGAAAAATTTTAACTGATAATTCTACCATGAAAATACTTTACATTTCAAGAGAAGAAGATCCTAATCAATATGATGAATTATTAAGAGAAACTTTATCAGCTTCACTTGCTGCTGATATTGCTTATGCAGTAACATCTTCTAATCCAACTGCTACAAATATGTTCAATCTATTTCAAAGTAAACTAAAAGAAGCTAGATTTGTAGATTCAACAGAAGGTCAAAACTTATCTCCAGATAAGGGAATGGCAGATGTTATTGGTGCAGATACATTTATAAATTCGAGGTTCTAGTAATGGCTAGAGTAGCTGTTCAATTAACAAACTTCACAGGTGGTGAACTATCACCAAGACTTGATGGTCGTAATGATTTAGGTAAATATCCTACAGGATTAAAAACATTAGAAAATTTTGTAGTGTATCCACATGGTAGTGCTGCAAGAAGAAGTGGCACTCAGTTTGTTGCAGAAGTAAAAAATAGTTCAGCTAAAACAAGATTGATTCCTTTTGAATTTTCTACAACACAAACTTACATGATGGAGTTTGGAAATCAGTACATAAGATTCTACAAAGACAATGGTCAAATATTAGAATCAAATGTTACAATCAGTGGAGCAACACAAGCTAATCCAGTAGTGGTAACTGCAACAGGTCATAGCTATAGTAATGGTGATGAGATCAGTATTACTAGCGTTGCAGGTATGACAGAACTAAATAATAAAAGATATTTAGTTGCAAACAAAACAACCAATACATTTGAGATTACAGATGTTGATGGAACAAATATAAATGGTACAGGATTTACTGCTTATTCTTCTGGTGGTGTAGCAAATAGAGTTTATGAAATAACAACTCCATATTTAACTGCAGAACTATTTGATATTAAGTTCGCACAATCTGCCGATGTAATGTACATCACACATCCTAATCATGAGGTAGAAAAGCTGTCAAGATCTGGTCATACATCTTGGACTCTAACAGATGTAGACTTTACTGATGGTCCATACTTAGATGAAAATATTACAACAACTACACTAAATCCAGGATCACATACTGTTGGAACAGGTGTGGCAGTTGTAGCTTCTGCGGTTACAGGTATTAATGGAGATACAGGATTTCAAGCAACAGATGTTGGAAGATTAATTAGATTTAGAGATGGTTACATGAAAGTAACTGCTAGAGCTGATACAACAAATATTACAGTAGAGATTTTAGAAGATTTAGGTTCAGCAACTGCTTCTACTGATTTTGCTTTAGGTGCATTTTCAGATACCACAGGTCATCCTTCTTGCGTAACCTTCTTTGAACAACGATTAGTTTTTGCAGCGACACTCAATAATCCACAAACAATTTATTTTTCAAAGTCTGGTGATTATGAAAACATGAATGAAAACAGAGGTGGTACTATAGTAGATGATGATGCTATCATTTACACAATCGCATCAAACCAGGTAAACGCAATTCGTTTTATGACAGCAACAAGAACTTTAATTATTGGTACAGCTGGTGGTGAGTTTGCAGTTAGTGGGGGTGGTACAGATGTTGCAATCACGCCTACAAATATTCTAATTAAAAAACAATCTAACCATGGTGCTGCAAACGTAGATGCTATTCCTGCAGGAAACGCTACACTGTTTTTACAAAGAGCAAAAAGAAAATTAAGAGAACTAGCTTATAACTTTGATGTAGATGGTTATGTATCTCCAGATCTTACTATCCTTGCCGAACATATTACTGAAGGCGGACTAACACAAATATCTTATCAACAAGAACCTAATCAAATTATTTGGGGTACAAGAGATGATGGTGAGTTAGTAGGTTTGACTTATCAAAGAGAACAACAGGTAGTTGCTTGGCATAGACATATTTTTGGTGGTAGATTTGGTAATGCAACTATTACAGTTACTGATTATGCAAACATAGCAAATGGCACAAGAATAGTTTTAACAAAAGCAGATGGTACAACTACAACCTTTACATCTGCTACATCTTCTACAACTGGTAAGTTTCATACCACATCTAGTAACAACCAAACAGCAACAAATTTAAAAACATTAATAGATGCTGACTCTGATTTTACAGCAACAGTTAGTAGTAATGTAGTTACGATTACAGAGACATCACCATTGTCTACAGGATTTTTAACTATTACATCTTTAGATGATCCTGTTAAATTAGCAAAAACTGATGAGGGTAAAGCAGTATGTGAAAGTGTTGCAACAATACCTACGGATGATTCTGAATATCAAACTTATGTTATTGTAAAAAGAACAATCAACAGTGTAACTAGAAGATATGTAGAATATATTAACAACTATGATTTTGATGAAACAGATGACACAACATTTAATTTTTTAGATTCACAATTAGAATATGATGGAAGTGCAGCAACAATTATATCTGGATTAGATCATCTTGAAGGTCAAACAGTTTCTATATTAGCTAATGGTTCTACACATCCAGATAAAACTGTTAGCTCTGGTAGTATAACTTTAGATCGATCTTCAACTAAAGTTAAAGTTGGATTAAGCTATACATCATTATTACAAACAATGAGATTAGATGCTGGTTCTCAAGATGGCACATCTCAAGGTAAAACTAAAAGAATATTTGATATTACAATAAGACTCTATGAATCTATTGGTGTGGAGGTTGGACCAGACTTATCTAACATGGAACGTATTCCGTTTAGATCTTCTGCTGACGCTATGGATAGTGGATTAGGAGTCTTTACAGGAGACAAAGAAGTGGAGTTTAGAGGTAATTATGAGACAGATGGGTTTATCTTTGTAAGGCAAACTCAACCTTTACCTTTAACGATTTTATCGTTATACCCTAGACTTCAGACAAATGATGGATAATATACTACATATTGTGCCATACGAAGGAAAACATGGCAGATATATATTGTCTAATCAAATGAATCATCCTCTGATGGATGAGGATGCAAAGTTTGATGGAGATGCAATGAATTTAGAACAAAGAGGATTAGCTTATACTTGTATGATTAATAATGAACCTATTGCAGCAGCTGGCATGAAAATGATTTGGAATGGTGTTGCGGAGGGTTGGGTTATTGCAACTAATAAAATTTGGGATCATCCTTTACTTGTTGCCAAAGCGATTAAAAAAAATTTTGCACGGCTAGCTAAAGAAAATAATATCAAAAGAGTTCAAACTGCTGTAAGACAAGATTATGACACAGGAATAAAATTTGCTAAGTGGTTAGGATTGGAGAATGAGGGTTTAATGAAACACTATGGATTTGATGGTTCACATCAATATAGATATGCGAGGATATTTTAATGGCTTTTCTTCCTGCATTAACAGCAACACAAGTAGCCACTGCAGCAGCTAGTGCAACTGCCTTAACTTCTATAGCCGCAGCTACACAAGCATCAGCTGCAGGTAAATTTAATCAAGATGTAGCAAATAGAAATGCTACAATAAAAGAAAATGAAGCTGTCATTGTTGAACAGAATAAAGAATTAGCTTTAGCTAAGTTTGATAAATCATTTGAAAAGTTAGAAGGTAAAACTAAAACCGCAGTATTATTTTCTGGTGCAGAATTGTCTGGTTCTGGTTTAAGAATAATGAGACAAAATGCAGAAGAAGCAGAATTAGAAAGAGAAATTATTGCATATGATTTTAACATTGAGAAACAAAGAAAGTTTGAAGAAGCTAACTTTGCAAGAATGGGAGGAACTATAGCAAGAAATCAAGCTCGTTCTGCTGAATTAGGATACTATGCTCAAGCAGGAACTAGCTTATTAAGAGGATTTGGTTAATGCTTAAGATACCTACATACATATCTACTGGCACACCTACTGATAGAGGAACAGGAGTTACAACTAATATTCAAATATCTCCTACATCATCTGCTGCTGCAGCTTTAATACCTGCGTTAGATGAACTTACTACATACGGAATAAAAAAAAGAGATGTATCAGAAAAAATAGAAGCTAACAAAAAAGTTTTTGAAATGAAAGGTGAGTTAGATAAATTCATGAATTCTGAAAAAGAAAATATGAATGAAGATAATGCAATTAGTAATTTTCAAACTAAATATAAAGAATTTGTAGATAACCAATTATCTTTAGTTACAAACAATAGAGTTAAAGAAAGAATTAAACAAGGTTTAGATATAGAGTATGGAGAGTATATTTATAATATAAAAAAAAATTCTTATGTAGCATTAGAGGCAAATGCAGTAGAAAATATTAATAATAATATAACTTCTTTAACTTCTAAATACGCATCGACAGATGATGTTCAATTAAAATCAAAATATAAAACTGATGCTGAAAACAAGATAAAACAATTTGCTATAGACTTTGAATTACCTCAAAATGTATTAGAGAAAAAATTACAAGCATTAGATAAAAAATTTATATTGGCAGATATGAATCAATTTGCTGGTTCTCCAAATGGAGCAGAAGCTATTAAATTATCAGATAATGCTTATGGTGGAGAAAAAACTTTAAACAATTTAGAATTTGGGTCTGGTGTTTTTAATGCTTATACTTCTGCAATTTCAGAAATAACAATAAAAGGTGATCCTAATTCTGATTACGATCAAGCATTAGAGTTGATTGATGAACTTAGATCATTTGAAAGAGATAATGGTTATAAAGTAAACACTGGTTCTTTAGCTGTTAAGATTGATGATTTAGAACAAAAGATTTTAACAGAAAAAATTACTCATGATAAAAACATGAAAACTTTATCTGTTGATAAAGAACTAAATAAATTCACTAAAAGTTTAGAAGGAGATATTACAAAAGCAGTATCTGGTTCAATCTTTGATCCTTTTAAAAGTATAGAAAATGAAATTGCTGCAACAAAAGCAGTTGATGAATTTAATCAAAAAATAAAAATTTATGTTGCTTTAAATCCAGATGCTACTCTGCCTGAAAAAAAAGCGTATGCAACAAATCAAGCGATAGTAATTTCATCTAAATATGAAGATATGAACATTGGAAAAATATCAGAATTTGATACATCTAGTGAATCAGATATTGTAACTAAATATAATACAGTAGTATCAGACATACAGTTGTATAAAGACGGAAAACTACCACCATTTAGAATAAAAGAATATGAAGATTTAGCTACAGCTAATGGATATAGAGGTGACGTTGTAGCTTTTTGGAATGATTACTTACCAATATTAGCATCAAAAATAAATCAAGGAGAGTAGATGGCTACTGAGCTTTCCAATGATATTTTATCAATATTAGACAATCACAATGCAGAAACTGTAAAAATAAAACCTGTTGATTCTGGTTTGGTAAAAGAACCAGATGAAAAAAATTCAAACTATTGGAAGATAGCATCTGACATGGCGTTATCTGTTCCTCAAGGGATTGTTAATTCAATAGAAGAACAAGGTGATTTTTTAGATGAAAACATTGTTTCATTGGGTGGTATAGAATTTGGTGATAAGGATGGTAAATTATCATTTAAAGATTTTATACCAAGATATATCACACCAGAAAAATGGAAAGCAGAAAACTATTCTGAAAAAAGACAACTACCTATATTTCATAAACCAGAAACTTTAGCAGGTAATATGACAGAGGGAATATCAAGATTCCTCACTGGCTTTGCAGGACCAGCTAAATTTTTAAAAGGTGTAGGTATGGGAGGTACAACATTTAAAGCTGCATCAAGAGCTTTGATTGCTGGAGGTTATTCTGATCTTACTGTCTTTGATCCTACAGAGGGAAGATTATCAGATATGTTAATTGAATTTGACTCACCTGTTTTAAATAATGCGGTTACTCAATATCTTTCAACAGATGAAAACGATACAGAAATGGAAGGTAGATTAAAAAATGTTCTTGAAGGCATGGCTTTAGGTCTTTTAACTGAATCAATATTCATAGGAATAAAGTCATGGAAAAAAATGAAAAGAACAAACAACTTAGATGAAAGAGCTAAGATACAAGAGAAAGCAAATAAATTAATTACAAAATCTAAAAAAGGTGGAAAGAAATCTAAAGAACTTAGAAAATTTAACTTAGAAGGTAATGATGGTATTAATGTAAAAGAAGCTGTTAAGACAATAGTTAAATCAAAAGAAACAGCAAAAAAAGATGCTGAACTATGGTTATCAAAAATATTAAACACCAAATCATTTAAAAGTGGCAGACAAGTTTTACATACTATTGATAATATAGTTGATAATGGATTTGATGATATTACAAAAGAGTTTTTAGAAAATGATAAATTAGCAAATGATATTGCATTAGAACTTGCAGAGATTGCAGGTAGAGATCAAAAAGAAGTTTTAAAATCAATTATAAAAGATGGAGTAAGATCTAAAGATGGTGTTGTTAGAATGCTTACAACAAAAATGTTTTTACAACAATTAGGTGATGATTTTATAAAAATATCTACAAAATATTTAGATGAGTTTGGAGAGAATGCTGACAAATGGAGTAAAGCAGCTAGAGAAGAAATGGCAATGAGGGGTATGGTTATTAGAGAAGTAACTTATGCTTTGAAAGAACAAATAAGAAATGCTGCTAGAATAACTCAAGGTGGTAATATTAAAGTAACAAGATCTGGTGGTAAAATTTTAGAAGTAGATGAGATTGCTAAAAATATAAAAAACTTTAGCACCAATCCTGTTGTACTTGCAAAAAAAATAAAAAACATGAAAGCTAAAGATGCGATACATGAAGTTGCAAAAACAAAATCTCAAAAGGCTATAGAAGTATTTAACTCATTATATATTAACTCACTGTTATCTGGAACTTATACTCATGCAGTAAACTTCTTATCAAACTCTTATGAGTTATTCTTAAAACCTTTAGAACAAATTACAGGTGGTGCATTAAGAGGAGATTTAAGAGCTATGAGAACTGGTGTTTCTCAATATTATGGAATGATGTTTAGTATTGGAGATACAATTAGAGCAGTAGGAATAGCACTAAGACAAGGTGATGCAATTCTTGACCCACTATCAAGAACACAAGATAATTTAAGAATTGTAAATGGTAAAGCTCAAAGACCTATCAGTGGAGCTAATCTTGGTTTTAATGGTGTTGCAGGAAATATGATTGATATGATTGGTCTTATATCTGAATTTCCAACAAGACTACTAATGGCTTCTGATGAATTATTTAAACAATTAAATTACAGAGGGAGATTATATGCCAATGCAGTTGATAATACATTAGAACTTGGTTTAAAAGTTGGATCAAAAGAAGGTAAAGCAAATATTAAAAAAATATTTGATGAAGGTTTTGATAAAAATGGAATGGCAAATGTTAAAGATAATAACATGGCAGCAGATGCTTTACAAAATGCAAGAGTTGCTACCTTTACAAATTCTTTAGAAGATGGAAGATTATTTAATATAGGTGGAGCTTGGCAAAAATTTTTAAAGTCTGCACCATACTTGAGATTTTTATCTCCATTTGTAAGAACACCAACAAACTTATGGAGACAGTTTGAAACTCGTGTTCCTGTTTTTGGAGCATTTACTAAACCCATGAAAGACTTATGGAAAACAGGAGATCGAAGAGCAAGAGCTGAAGTTTTAGGTAGACAAGCGTTTGGAACATCTATTGCATTATATGCTTGGCATTTAACACAAGAAATTATTGAAGATAAAAATGGAAATCAATATCCAAAGATTACTGGTAATGGACCAAAAGATTTTAACATAAAAAAAACCTGGTTAGAAAATGGATGGCAACCATATTCGATTGCACAAAAAAATGAAGATGGATCAATTACATATAAACAATACAATAGAATGGACCCTCGTTTTTATATCTTTGGAATAATAGCAGACATGAATGAAAACAATCTTAATATTAATGATGAAGATAAAGAGAATATATTTGCTGTTGCAGTTTTATCTGCAATGAAATCTGCTTTAAATAAATCATATTTAAGAGGTATAGCAGATGGTGTAGAATTTGCACAAGATGCAACTCCAGAAACATTTTCAAAATATTTTGGAAAACAAGTTGCTAATGCTATTCCTTATCAAGCATTAATTAATCAAGGTGTTTATGGAATAGTTCCTTATGATACTGATATGTTAGAAGCTAGAGGTTTTGTAGATGAAATAATTAAAAAAATTCCTTTTGTAGAAAAAACAGAATACTTAGAAAAAAGATTAGATATATTAACAGGAGAACCTGTTGAAAGAAATCCCAACTCTGTATACTTCAATCCAGAAGGAGGAATATCTTTTTTAAGTTTACTTGGTGGACCATTCCTAGTTGGTAAAGAATCAAAAGTACAAGATGATCCTGTTACTTTTGAACTAGCAAGATTAAAAATAGCGTTAAGTGAACCACTAAAAGTAAGAGAAAAAAAGGTAAATTTATTAGATTATCAAATAGACGATCAAACAGCATATCATTATTACATTGAAAGAATTGGTAAGACAAAATTAAATGGTCTTACTTTTAAACAATATTTAGAAAGAACCATAAATTCACCTGCTTACAAAAGAAGAAAAGAAGGTGATGAGAATTTTGATGGAGGTAAAGAATTTACTATTAAGAAAATATTTGAAGCATACAAGAAAAAGGCTTATTCTGATATGTTGAAGAAATATAAAAATGTAGCTAAAGATATAAAAGAGGCAAAGATTGAAAGGTATAAACTCTTAAAACCAAATAGTATATACAATAAAGATATTAAAAAAGAATTATTGCCTAAACCATTGAATAAAGATATAGAGAAATAATATGACAATATCATCAACTACAGTTAAAAATTCATACTCAGGTAATGGAAGCACAACAGCTTTTGCCTACACATTTAAAATATTTGCAAACACAGATTTACAGGTAATAATTAGATCATCTGCAGGAACTGAAACTGTCAAAACTTTGACAACTCATTATACAGTATCTGGCGTAGGAGATGCTTCAGGTGGTAATGTAACATTTACTTCTGGAAACACTCCAGCATCTGGTGAAACAGTTGTAATCAGAAGAGCTGTTCCGCAAACACAGGCAATAGATTATATTGCCAATGATCCTTTCCCTGCGGAATCACACGAAGAGGGATTGGATCGTGCAACAATGACTATTCAACAAATGCAAGAAGAGTTGGATAGATCATTTAAAGTTTCAAGAACCAATACAATTTCATCACCAGAGTTTACAGATGATGCAAGTACAAGAGCTTCTAAAACTTTAGGATTTGATAGCTCTGGTAATTTAACAACAGTTGCAGATTTTCTACCTGCTGGTGGAGATAGTGCAATGTTTCAATATTCAACTACAACAACAGATGCAGATCCTGGAGCAGGATTTTTTAGATTAAACAATGCAACAATTTCTAGTGCAACTGAAATGTACATAGATGATTTAGAATTTAATGGCACTGATGTTTCAGCGTGGGTACAAAGCTGGGATGATGTAACTGGTAATGATACCAATAGAGGTAGAATAAGAATTTCAAAAGCAAATACATTAGATACTTGGATGGTATTTAAAGTAACTGGTGCAATTACAGACGCATCTGGTTATTCTAAAATAAGTTTAGTTTACATAGATACTGCTGGTACTTTTGCTGATGATGATAAAGTATTTAT
>LULH01000438.1_pt1 | contig 12523 bp, 22 predicted proteins | sample 728201 | NCBI WGS metagenome assembly LULH01 (sample SAMN03860294, study PRJNA289734) | marine metagenome | biome: seawater column; feature: ocean; material: water; isolation source: Red Sea water column Station 169 - depth 100m | place: Saudi Arabia: Red Sea | collected 2011-10-15 | depth 100 m
TTTCTTGCCATTTTGCTTGCCCTTTGATTATATATACACTTTTTTGCATAAAAATCGTGTAAAATAAATATATGGGAGAAATACACAATTTAGCTATCAACGGCAACATTAAGGGCATAAAAAAAGCCTTGTCCCAAATGACTAATAAAAAAGTTTTTTTATCTCCAGATAAAGAGCTGGGATGGAGTCCAATGCACTATGCTTCTCACCACAGTAAAGCTAAAATCGTGCAATTAATGTTAGATGCTGGAATTACGCCAAACATCAAAAGCGTGCCTCCAGAAAAGAAAAAACAAAACGACTGGAACCTCGCCCTCGAAGAAGATAGCTCAGATAAAACTCCAATAGTTTACCCAATGGATGTTGCAGAGGGCCCGAATCGCACGAAAATAATAAACAACTTAATTAAAAAAGGCGGCAAGTTCTACGGCGAAGACTTAAACTTGCATCAAGCTGTGCAAATGCAAGATATTGATGAAATAGAGTGTTTGTTAGAAGACGATTCTATAAAAATAAACGCAAGAGACGTTAGAGGGTGGATGGCAATACATTATGCAGTTGAAATGAACAATCTTGAAATAGTAAAATTATTACTCGAAAACAAAGCTAACGTTAATGGATCTACATTCGAACCAGAACTCGATCAACTAAATCCTTGGGAAATAGCTAATGATAATGAGAACGAGGAAATGTTAAAGTATCTTGTTTCTAAAGGCGCAATGAAACATTCTACTAGAGGTCAAGTCAAATACAAACAATCTATAGGTCAAGTTCAAGTTGGTGGCGACAGCGAGCCAGAATTTAAGGGTTATGAATATGAAGATGCCCCTAAAGAACCTGATGGACTATTAGGTAAACTATTTGAGTCTAAATCTGATAAAATAAAAAGGCTAGAAGCGGCGGCAGCGCAAATGAAACAAAAAGAAGATCAAGCCGCCGAAACTAGAAAAAAAATTCAACAAGAAGAAGAAAAGAAAAAAAGGCAGCGAGTTATTAAATGGAAGTGGGGAGAAGATCCATTTAAATTAAAAGGCGAGTCACTAGTTTATGATAGTCCTTGCGAAGCTCATACATACTTTATGGATATTGTTGGATACTCAAACAAAAGCACGGCCGAACAGAAAAGAGTCACAGATGAGCTCATATCTTACGTTAAAGGCACTGAAGGGTTCCAGCAGGCAAATAGACAGGGCAAGCTAATAATATTGCCTACAGGGGACGGTATGGCGCTCGTATTCTTTAATTCTGTGCACGCTGCATTCAAGTGTGCTGTTGACGTAGGCAAAAAAACTTACAAACATCCCCAAATAGGATTGCGTAACGGAGTATATTCTGGACCCGTTGTTCCAGTAAAAGATATTAATGATAATCCAAATGTTAGCGGCGCAGGAATAAACATGGCACAAAGATGTATGGACGCAGGTGACAATGATCATATACTAATATCCAATGGCGTTCATCAATATGTAAATCAAATGGACATCCCAGGATTAAAATTTGACGACTGGGGTCCTGTTATAGTCAAGCACGGTTCGACTGTACATATGTGGACAGCTTACGGACCAAACTTTGGAAGAACAGAATTTCCCGATTGGCGGGGAACAAAAAAAGCAGAATTTAATTAAAATGAAAAAACTAATATTAACACTATCGTTTTTCTGCGCGTTTAACGTAATCGCAGAAGATTCTCAAGAACTAAAGTTTCTAGGTAAAACAATTATCCATGAAGATGGAAGTTGGGTAAATCCCGAAGAGCCAGAATGGAAGTTAAAAAAACCTAAAACTTGGTTTAAAAGAAATTATGTGCGACATTATATGCAGGGCTCACAAGAAGTAACTGATTCAATTATAAAGATCGATTGGAAAAAATTAAAAGAGGCAGCTAAGTCTGGAGAAAAAGTTCCCGCAAAAGAAGTAATACAACTTTTCAAGTTCAAAGATACTTACAAAGCTGTAAAAACGCACCCAGAAGCCGCGATTGTTCCAGTCGGTATGGCCGTGGGTTCCGCGGCAGAAGGTGGTAAGGGTACAGTTATGGCTACAGTCGGTTTGTTAAAAAATGTTGGCGTGGGAACTTTAAAGATAATCAAGTTTGTTAGCTCGCCAATTATCAGTCAAAAACAATATGTAGAAAATGAGTCAAAAAACTAAAGAACGTATTCTATACATCATAGGAGTTATCTTTATAACAGCGGTGTGTGTTTCATCATGCGAAACCCAAGGTAATATTCAGGAAAGTGATTTGATATTTCAAAAAGTAGGTTCTGGCATTCGATGAAGATATATTGTATTTCATGGAAGGATGAAAGATGGAGTGCAGACAAAAAATCTTTACAAGCGATAAATAAATTAATTTCTAAAGAAAAAGTAAAAATGAATAAACTTCAAAAAATTCTAGAGATATTGTTTATATTTTTAGGTTGGATATTGATTGTACCAAAATATATTATAGATATATTTAAATCTAAATTTAAAAAATGAAAAAACTATTATTAGAGTTTATCAAGGTTATGTTGTTATTTTTTTGCGTCACCGTTGGTGTAATTATTTTTAAAGCTGAACCCGTGGAAGCTAAAGCTAGAAAAATTCAAGACAGAAAAGGCAATTTGGCTAAAGAGCTTTCTAGAGAAGAACGAGATGAGTATATGCAATATCTTAGAACGCTAAATAATTTTAGTTATGAAGACCCAATCTATAAAAAACAAATATAAATATGGATCTTGACAAAGAAATAAAGTTTTTAGAAAGGTGGACTTTGCGTATTCCCATAGGCGGATTGATTTTGTGCCTTATTCTTCTTTTTCTTTCTACTGGCTGTAGCGGCACTTGGGTATGGCAAGAAGACTATCCTAAACACAAAACAATGTCTTTTAAATGTCCACAATGGAACTACAATGAAGCTTATGATAAACTTCATCACATTTACGCAACTAAACAACACGAACCTATAAATGTCAATATTAAGAAGAAATAGTAAAATAGCTTATGATATAATAAAAGTTATTATAGCTGCGTCTATTTGTTTTATTGTGCATGAACTTACGTTATTGCTATGACAGACTTCCCGTGGAGTATAGGAGATAATGACATTCAGTCTAAAGGTATAAAAGCTTGGAGTGATAGGCAACAAAAGACATCAGAAATGCAAAGTTACTCTTCAGCAAGAAGAGTTCACTCAGATATGTTATTTGGAAGATATATAGCAGCGCAGCTAAATGAAACTTCAGAGTATAATGCTTTTTATGATACTATGCCAACATACAGACTTGATTTACTAGCATGAAATTTAACGAGTACGTCAAACAGCAAAGAATAAAATATTTTAAGAATCTTGAAAAATTTTGTAAGATAATTGGAGTAGAAAAGTCTATGTGGCGCAAGATAGAGAGAGGAATAAATCCTCCTCCTAAAAAAACTTTATTAAAAAAATTTGCCAACTTAACTCACATGCTTGGATACGAAGAAGCTCAAATGTACGAACTTGCTAAAAGATGGATTGCGTCTGAAGACACTAATACGGGTAATCACATTTTACTTTCTGAATATTCTAAGGCAGAATGGAGGCAAGCTTTAATACAAGAAAATACTCCAGATTATGAACATAAGTTTTGGGGTAAAAGAAATTAAATTATATTAAACTCGCCAGTAGAGTCGCCAAAATGTTTTGTTTCAATATTGTGCTTATGCAATAAGCTAACAAACAAGTCGCACATTGGTTTTTCTTTTTCTACTCGTATGTGTTTTCTGCGATTTTTACCACCAACCAACAAACATGGAAGTTCATCGTGATTGTGTCTGTTTCCATCAGATATACCTGCGCCGTAAATAATATCTGTATTTTCTAGTAAATTGTCTTTTTTAAGTTTGTCAATAAATTCAGAAAATAATCTAACATTAAACAAATCAATTTTAGCAAGTGCTGCTAATTTTTTTTCATCTTTTTGATGATGTGATAAACTGTGATGGCCTTCATTTACGCCTATTTCTCTATGAGGGCCATTGTAGCCATCATGCGCAGTTAAAAATGTTATTACGCGAGTTGTATCTGTTAAAAATGCTAAATGCATCAAACTATACATTAATCTAAACTTGTCAGACTTTTGTTCTGTATCAAAGTTAAATTCAAAATTGTTTGATAAATTAAATTCATCGCGTCTTTCTAGCTCTAATTCTACTTCACGAACAGAATACATATACTCGTCAAGTTTAGCTTTATCTTTTGATGATATATTGTGAGATAAAGATTTGCTTTCTTCTAAAACAAAATCTAAAATTGATTTTTTATATAGTTTTTTCTTTTGCTCAAGTTTTTCAACGTTAAACAATCTATTGAAAATGTCTTTGGGATCATACATGGACGCCATTGGTTGAGATGCAGATTTCCATGATAAATTGTATTGATACGCACAACTGTAGCCAGAATCACACTTGCCAATAATTCTAGCTTTTGAGCCTGTAAATTGTAAACTGTCGAATCTTGTAACTCCGTTGTATTTATCTGCGAGATATTGATCAACAGATTTTCCAGAACGTATTAAAGATTCATGCTTATGTGCTTGAGCGCCAGTAAGAAAAGTTGCACAAGCTCTTGCGTGATCTCCAGCGCCATCACCGTTTGGCCTTGCTTTATCATGAGTTAATCCAGACAAGATGTGCATATTGTTAATATGATCTTGCATCGGAGACAAAGTACCAGGCAAATCAATTAAATCTCCTTGATAGCTTGGAGTCCAATGGTGCATATTGATTCCGTTAGGAACGTATACTGCGGCAAAGCGTTTTACGTCTGGCTTAATATTTCCTAAAGCTTCTAAGTTTGGCAGCATGAATGATAAGCCCATGCCGCCCAGAAATTTGCGCCTATTTAACATCATCTGTTTGTGCATTGTGCCGTGCTACTTCAAGTTCTAAAATTCTAAGGCGTTGATCAATTTGTTTCAAGTCTGAAGTATTACTCGTTATAGCTTTTTGTAAAACAGTCATTTCCGTTATTTTTTTGTCCATTTGTATCAACTGAGTTTGTATTTCTTTAAATTCAGTTTTACTTGGAAAAAGTGTTTGTAAATAAGCTAAAATTGCCAGGCCGATTATTGGTGCGATTTTTAAAAAGTTGTCCAGATCAGCAAATGTGATTTTTGGTTTATTGTCTTGTGCCATAGTATGTTGTATGTTGTTGGACCCGTAAATAGTTATACACATATATTTTTTTATTTTTTGAAAAAAATTCAATTTAGTGTAATAATATATATCATGGAAGACGATATTTCAAACATAGATGATATTGGAATTGATTTGCCAGACATTCCCATGCCCGACGAAAACGCTCAAACTCAAGAAATTGAGGATGAATTTGAGGGCGCTTATAAATTTGCGATTATTGGCGTAGGTCAAGGTGGATCTAGAATAGCAGAAACATTCTGGAATTTAGGATATAGAAGAGTTTGCGTAATTAACACTGCAAAGCAGGACTTAAAATATATCAATATCCCCGAGGACAGAAAATTACTACTCGACCATGGTGGGGCAGGTAAAGATCCTGAGACCGCAGAAAGAATTTTCCAAGAAAACTCAGAGGAGATTTGTGACTTTTTTCGTGCAAAATTAGGCACAACATATGATCGAGTGCTGGTCTGCGCTGGTGCGGGAGGTGGCACAGGCGCAGGAGGAGCGCCAGTAGTATTTAAAATTGCACAAGAAAATACTGATGCCACAGTAGGTTTTATTTCTGCTTTGCCAACCAATGCAGAAGGAAACCAAGTGGCGAAAAATACAAAAAGAACAATGCAAAAAGTGGTTGAATATGCCAAAGATGGTATTTTATCACCACTCATTGTTTTGAACAATGAAAAAATAAAACAATTATATCCAGGACTATCTGTCAATAAGTTTTGGAGTACAGCCAACAATAGTGTTTGTTCGCTGTTTCACTTGTTTAATAAGATTTCTGCACAAGATAGCTCGTATACTACTTTTGACAAGGCAGACCTTGACACAGTATTAAATTCTGGAATTATCACTTTTGGAGCTACACCAATCAAAACAGAGCAAGCAAACGATACAGACATCAGCAAAGCAATACGTGATAATTTAAAACGTAATATTTTAGCAGGTGCAGATATTTCTACTGGTAACGTGGCAGCTTGTGTGATGGTAGTAAATAATGAATTGATGGATAATGTACCACAAGAAGCGTTAGAACATGGCTTTGAGCAACTTAATAGGTTGTTGGAAAAAGATAGTATGGTTCATCGTGGTATTTATACATCGAACAAACCAGGAATTGCAGTATATACTGTGATTGGCGGACTAAAGCCAGCAAAAGAATGGTTTGACTTTGCTCAATGGGTTCCCAAAGAGTATGTCCAATAAAATTACATATGTTTGTGTAGCATTAATCGCGGCTGGTTGTTCAACTCCGTTGGGCAAGTTTAATAAACAAAAAGATGTTGTTACAGGCATAAGTCAAAATATAGACAAAAACAAAGAAAAAGAAATTGAAAGCGGTAGAACTTTTGTATATGCTGCAGATCAAGCGTTACAAAAAGATCCAACTCCTTCAAAACATTCACAAGTAGCAAAACAAATGACTACTCGTGGAATTACTGCCTTAGGGCCTCCACAAGCAGAAAATGCAATAAAGTCCACTAAAGTAGTAGACGACTTGTTATCTGAAGATCCAAAGCAAGAAAAAGAAGGTCAAAAATTATTACAACAACTTGACTCACAATTAGTCGCTGTACAAAATCAAAACAAACTACTAGAAAGTAAATTATCTTCTGCACAAGCAAAATTAGAAGCTACTAATCAAGAAAATGCATTGATGGCTACTAAATACCAAAGTTTGATGCAAAAAGTATATTGGATTGTTGGTGGTGTAATATTAATTGGACTTGCAGGTGTTGCTATCAAGGTAACAGGAGTAATCGCGCCTTTTGCAATGCCAGCCTCTGGAGCTACTTCTACGCTGCTTAAATTAGTAAAAGGTATACAGAGTATCCGAAACGACCATCAAGGCGAGAAAAGCCCTATGTTGGCTCAAATAGACAATCATTTAAAAGGCAATTTAGACGAAAAAGATCGTTGGCGTATTAATCAAGCAAAAAAGAAACTTAACATGATATAATAAACATGATAACTTATACAAAAACAAAACTAAAAAAATTATTAGAAGCACAAAATTTCAGTGAAGAATGTAGTATTCACTTGAATGATAAGTCATATGTTGTTTTAGACACTGACTGGCTGAAAAAAGAAGCGTATCCAGCATATCATAAGTGGTTGTCTTTTGCTGGGGTTACTAAATGGCGCACAAATTGGGATTGCGACAACTTTTCACAAACTTTTAAAACATTCTTAAATATTCTCCATGCCCGCGAAAACTCTCTCGCTTTTAAAGAAACATTTCATTCTGAAAACAAAAATGCTACTGATGCAGAAGCTGTAGCTGTTGGTGTTATATCTTACAACAATTCTGCACGATCTGCACATGCAATCAATATGGTTATAGGAAACGATGACGAAATATTATTTTTTGAGCCAGACGGCGGCGATTATTTAAATTTATCAAAAAAACAAAAGGAAAGCATATGGTACTTAAACTTTTAAAAAAAATATTAGGCGTAAAGAGTAAAGAAGATTTACAAGAAGACATTTTTATCAAACCAAAATATGCTTATAAAGATTTAAAACCTAAATGATTAAACTTTCTATAGTTAGTGGTGGATTTGATCCGTTGCATGTTGGTCATTTAGAATTGTTTGAACGCGCGAAATCACTAGCCTACCGTCTTTTTGTCATTGTGAACAATGACCAATTTTTAATTCGTAAAAAAGGCAAGCCATTTATGTCATTTGCAGAAAGAATGCGTATTGTAGAATCTATTTATTGTGTTGACAAAGTTATACCGTGTGCAGATACCGATGATACTGTGTGTCGTACATTGAAAAATATTTATAAAAATCAAAAAAACACATATCAAGAAATTATGTTTTGCAATGGTGGTGATCGTACCAATGGCGAAAATACTCCAGAACATAAAATTTGTGAAGAATTAGGCATAACATCTGTTTATGGCTTGGGAGAAAAAGTGCAAAGTAGTAGTTGGTTAATAAGAGGGCGCTAAAAGCGCCCCCTTTGACACACTGTAACAATTACGAGCTTGTTTGGAAGTCGGGGTAAGCTGTATGACCATGTTCTAGTATGTCTAAACCTTTTTGTTCTAGCTCGCCATTGATTCTGACACCCAAAGTTTTCTTGAGAATGCCAAAAGTAATAAGCGAAAACACAAAAGCAAAAACACTAATAATCAATGATCCTGCAATTTGTATTAAAATGCTGTGTTCAGCACTGAAAATACCAACCGCGATTGTTCCCCAAACGCCGCAAATACCATGAACAGTAATTGCACCAACTGGATCATCAATTTTTAAGACTTTTTCTATTAAATCACTACCAAAAACAAGTAGTATACCTGAGATTAGTCCGATTGCACATGCAGACCATATAGAAACAACATCTGCACCTGCCGTTATACCTACTAAACCTGCTAATGCACCGTTAGCTGTGATGGTATAATCTGGTTTTTTGTTTTTAAACCATGAAATAAACATTGCAGATAATACTCCACATGCTGCAGACAATGAAGTTGTAACAAAAACAAAAGAAACAGATGCTGGATCAGCAGATAAAACACTGCCACCATTAAATCCATACCATCCAAACCACAACAAGAACACTCCAATAGCCACTAATGGCATAGAATGACCGTTGAGAGCGTTTATTTTATTATTTTTATACTTATCTGCACGCGCACCTAAAAGCCACGCACACGCTAAAGCCGCGAATCCTCCAAAAGCGTGAACTACAGAGCTGCCCGCGAAATCATAAAAGCCCATATCATCTAAAAATCCTCCACCCCACTTCCATGCTCCTGCAATGGGATATGCTAATCCTACTAACAACGCAGCAAAAATAAGAAAACTACTTAATTTTACTCGTTCAGCTACTGCTCCAGATACAATTGTTGCTCCTGTGGCTGCAAACATTGCTTGAAACAGAAAATCACTGTAATATGTATAATCACCATATTCATGGGTTAGATTTTTAGTTGCATCAACAAATCCTATTGGACCTCCGATGCTTAATATGTTATTAAATTCACCAGGATACATAGTATTAAAACCTACAAGCGCGTATGTAATTAACCCGATGCTTATAATAAACATATTCTTAAACAAAACATTGACGGTATTTTTTTGTCTTGTTAGTCCGACTTCTAAAGTAGAAAATCCTAAATGCATTATAAATACCAATAATGCAGAGATTAATATCCAAAGATTATCTACCATGAATTTTAGCTCAGTCATTATTTTTTTGCGTTTGTATGTATAAAATGTCGTTTTTTTTGAAAAAACGGGGTACTTGGCACAAGACTTGCCAGGTGGGTAGGTAAAAAAAAATAAAAAAAGTTGTTTTAGGTGTTGACTTTTTCCTCAATCCATGGTTTAATGTTTCCAGCGAGTGAGGGAAAGCCCACCGCCTAACGAATAAAAAAATGAATACTACGTTTGATAACCTGAGTTGTGAAGAGATCTTCGAGTTGAATGCAATGTGTGATGAGTGGCAGAATGATGCCATCAAAGCGCAGGATGAGGATGCCGAATGGATGCGAGCATATGCTGAAGAGGCATTCTGGAATGCCCTCGGAGTTGACGTAAAAAAGTAAAAATAAAGGTTGACTTTTCAAAAAAATCTGATATCTTTAATAGCTGTTATGAGAGATAATCCACATACGATGAACGAGTTGAACTCCCAGAAGTTCTTGGCTGAAGTTGAGTCTTTGGTGTGCGACGAAGTGCGCCAATACTGCGACGTTGAAGGTGCGGTTGAATGGGCCATGAGAAATGATTGGTCTGTTGAGGACTGCGTGAAATACTTGGAAGCATAAAATAAAAGGTTGACAATGGACAATTTTTCTGGTACATTAAACGAAGTTATGGACGACTATAACATTGACCCCATCGAGGACTTCGCCGTGACGTACGCGACACAGGACGAGGTAGATTGCGAACGCGACATCCTTGGCACTACGCCAGAGGACGATTGGTTCGACGAGCGCGACGAGAACACTTGCGACATGAGCGCATTGTCTCCCGCCTTCCGCGAACTATACGACGAGTACACCGACGAGGAGGAGGATGACGACATCCTCTGACCTCGGTTGGTTGTTGACAATGGTAAGCGGAGACATTCCCGCCTTCGCTTTAGTAGATAAAAAAAATCATAAACTTAAAAAAAAGAATTACTATGTTTCCCAAGGTTTTGTTGAAGCTAATCAAGATAGGTTACAAGACGCCACGTACTTGTCTCACGGTGTTGACTGCAAGCAGTTGCTTGTTGTGGTGGACGAATGCACAGGCTAATCACACACATAAAAATCATCAGTTAACTCATGAGGTTAAGGTGGTTGCCATTACCATACTAGCAGAGGCTAGAGGTGAGGGTGAGGCTGGTATGTATGCGGTAGGTGCGTGCATAGCGCAGCGAGCGTTTGAACGTAAACAAACACCAACAGAAGTTTGTCTTAAGAAGTGGCAGTTCAGTTGTTGGAATGGTAAGAGTGTTAAAGATCTTGAGCATCTACTTAAGACACCACAGGCAAGCTACGCCATCACCGTGGCGAAGAACGTCAAGAGTTTGTCACGCCAGTTCATTGGCTACGCCAACCACTACCACGCAACGTGGATGAAAAAGAAACCGTACTGGGCAAAGGGACAGAAACCCGTGAAGGTAATCGGTCAGCACGCTTTTTATAAACTATAAAAAGTAGTTGACGCGCCCGCCTCGGGCGGGGCCCCCCAGGCACAGCATGTTGTGTGCCAAGTCATGGGCTAAAAAAAATAAAAAAAAGTGAAATAAAGTGTTGCAATTTTCTGAGACTGTGCTATACTGTTTCCAGTTATGAGAGATATGAACATTACTTGTGAAGAGGTTTTTGAGTCCAACACCGAACTGGTTTCCTGCACTTGTTGCGGATGCGGCGAGCAGCACCACATCGATCACGATGAAGCTGCCGAATGGCACAACCTTGAAAACTTCATGTGTTGGGAGTGCGAATAAAACGAACAGAATCATGAGAGATAAAGACTCAAAGAAAAAGACGGTCAAGGTCATGGGACCTTGGGTTGATGGAGTGCGGTCGGTTAAGGAAATTCCCTTGGAAGAGTGGACAAGCTACACGCCATTAAACAGGCGCGTGCAAGGTGAATGGTTTCGAGTTGTAGGATGGTGAAGCTATAGTTTACAAAAAAAACTTTATTCTGTAACCCCCGAGGGGCCCCGCCGCGTTGAGACTGTGTCTCATTATCAGATAAAAAAAAGAAAAAAAAGATGAAATAAAGTGTTGACTTTCGGGTCAATCTGTGGTTTAATATACGCATGTTGAACGTGATAGACGCTCTAAATGACAAAATCGAAAAGGCGGTTGATGCTAGAAACCGACATGAGAGAAATAGAACAGCGAAAAGAACTGAAACGAGCATGGGAAAACATTCACCCAATCGACCGCCCAACGTGGGAACAATTCAAACGCGGAATGTTCACACTACCACCAACGCAAAAGGACAAAGATTTTCCGATGTTGGCAATCGCAGACCGCGAAAGGCGAGCGAAAGAATGGGCTGACCACATGGAAAAAAAGTTGAAATAAAGTGTTGACTTTTGAAAAGAATTGTGATAGACTGTTTTGAGTTATGAGAGAAATGACAACAAAAAATGAAGAAGTACTGGTTTGCCAAGTGTGCCAGAGAGAAGATGGAGCCAAGAGCCAATGGGGCGGAGAAATCGAAGTTTGGAGGTGGTGGAATCCATGCGACCACGGGACGAAGACCCGCAGAAATCCTGAGTTTACAGGCGAGCATATCCATGCAAGCTGCACCCGAGTTCACACCACGTTTCCAATCGAAACAAAGCAGGAGGACATGGTCAAACTTTTTGAGGCTGAGAAGTTCAATAATCAATGGACAAACGGAGACGTTTGGGAAGTTGTTGGAGTTGACCGAGCTTTTGTAGACCACGACTACTTCGGAAAATAATAATGTTACAAAGGATAATTGAGTATGGCAAACAAGCATCAATCTTCTACCTACAAAAAAATCGAGCGCAAAGCGCTGAAGCTCGGCTTTCGTCTACAGCCTACAAGGAAAGGCACGTTCTACTTTTCCCCAAACCCAGAGGTCACGCCGTACCTCGCTCACCCGAGCGAAAAGGCAATCCACGAGTTGCGCCGATGGTTCAAGCGCCAAGGCATCAACATCATGTAGGGTTCGATGGGAGGTGGCTAGGTTAATCCTAGCCGCCTTCCTAAAATAAAACTTGACAACTTTGGGCGGGCCCCCTCCCCCCAGCAGATGTCGTGCCAAGTTGCGTGTAAAAAAAATAAATAAAAATGCAAAAAAAAGGTTGCAATTATCTGAAAGTGTGATATACTGTTTTCCGTTATGAGAGATATGAAACTGAACTCGTT
>LULH01000273.1_pt1 | contig 12517 bp, 16 predicted proteins | sample 728201 | NCBI WGS metagenome assembly LULH01 (sample SAMN03860294, study PRJNA289734) | marine metagenome | biome: seawater column; feature: ocean; material: water; isolation source: Red Sea water column Station 169 - depth 100m | place: Saudi Arabia: Red Sea | collected 2011-10-15 | depth 100 m
CTGTATTATTATCTGCTGTGGTATTTGCGTCTAAGGCATTAGCTCCAACCGCCACGTTTTGCGTTCCAGTTGTGTTTGCTCCTAAAGAATTAAAGCCAGCAGCAGTGTTGTTGCTTGCGGTTGTATTAGCATCTAAGGCATTTGCACCTATACCAGTATTTCCTGTTCCAGTTGTATTTAACTTCAATGTTTGCCTTCCAACTGCTGTATTATCATTAGCTGTGGTGTTGCTTTGCAGTGCTTCATCCCCAATGGCAATATTGTTAGCTCCACTAGTATTTTCAGTAAGTGCTAAATATCCCATAGCATTATTTTTTGCCCCAGTTGTGGTAAGTCGTAATGATTGGAATCCTATTGCATTATTTTTTGAACCAGAGGTGTTTGTTGTAAGAGCATCTTTGCCTATAGCAGTGTTATGATCTCCTGTAACAGAAGCATCTAAAGCATTTTCTCCAAGAACAGTATTATTTGAAACAGAGTTAGCACCTTTACCTACATTTACAGAGTTAATTGTCGCATCAGCAGCAGAGGTAAGACCACCAGTTAGTGTTCTTAGATCAATCCAACCATCATTTGCTGAATTACGCATTTTTAAAATATTATTACTTGTATCAGCCCACAACATATAAGCTGCTGTTGCACTAGGAGCAGAACCAGAACTGTTATTAGTTAATATTGCTTGTAATACATTATTTAAGTCACTACGAACGTTCGCACCTGTACTATTGTCTATAACATAATCGTGGGTAGCCATTTTACACTAATTTTTCTTTAAGGTTATCATAATTTAGGAGCCTCGACCAAAACCAGTTGCAGTATATTTAAATTCTCTATTTACATGACTTGAACCATTTTTTATATCTATATTAAAGCCACTGCCTGTTATAGAAGATAAAGCAAAGAAATCGCCACTTTGTGCATTTTCAATAGTAATAGCAACAGATGGCAGAACAGTATTATCTGCAACACCTGTTCCTGTTGAACCTGTAAAAAATGAATTTGTAAATGTTACTGATTTTTGCGAGGTTCCAGAAGAAATAATACCACCACTTGTTGCCCCTGCATTACCAAGACTTGTTTCTGATCTACTTTCTAGTTCTGCGGTATAACCTAATTGGTCAATTTCAATTGATTGTGCAGGGTCATCTGAATCCATTTCGCATCTAAATTTAAAACCACGCCCAACATAAGTACCGTTTACAAAAGGATTAAATCTTGAAAAGTTTGCTCCATATGTACAAGAAGTACCAGCAGATATTGTTGCACTTGTAGCAGAGGTTACTGTAAAAGTATTATCTGTTTTTGAGGTTATCTCATAGTTTCCATCAGTCGCAGAGCCAGCAGTAAAATCTATAACAACAAAATCACCAACAGAATATCCATGCGAAGATTTAGTTATGGTAATAGTAGTTCCACTTTGCCCATAAGTTGCTGAAGTAGATAAATCAGGGTCAAGGTCAGTTGTAGCAACTAATAAAGATGCCCCAACATCCGAAGCAGTAGCACCATCAAAGTCTGTCCAAGTATCTATGTTTGCTGATCTTTTATCAATCAAATCATTTGGGTAAAAACCTTGAGTTACAAAATGTCTGCGTAACCTTAAAGGTTGTTTGCCTCCTAAATCTAATGTATTTGCAAATTCATAAGAACCACCAGTAATATCAACAGCACCTAAAAAGTCAAAATCTGCTATTGCATCAAAATCTGAAACACCATCTAATTCATCTAATGAACCAAGAACAAGACCATTGACATCATCAGAGAAAAAACAATCTACTTTTGTACCAGCAAAAGGTGTTGCGTCAGTATCTTCTCTATCCTCTAAAACAACTAATTTAGGGAAAGGGTCAGGACTGTTTATAATAACTGAAGTTTCACCAGAACTAAGTCTGCCACCATCATCTCTAAATTTTAAAATATATTCCCCTGTTACAATATTTGGAACAATAGATTCACTTACGTTGCCCGGCAAAGCTGGTATAACATCAACAGAGTTAGTAAAAGTTGCTGTTCCATCTGCAATATTACTTCCTCTTACAACAACGTTGCCACCATGAACTACATCAACATCTGTGGCTTTATCAAAACGTAATCTTACAAATTGATCTGATATAGGTTCTATTCGTAAGTTTGTTACATCTTGTGGAAGGGCTGTTTTACCTACAGCTTGAAATGTTAAATCTGTTGATGTAGCAGAGAGTTGGCCTTGTACATTGTAACTAAATACCTGAATCTCGTATGTTCCAAGTTGACTATTAAAAATAACAAAATCAGGTCTTGAAACTTTTTCTGAAACAAAGTTTCCATTTTGATATCTATAGTTAACCTGATATTCTAAAACACCAACTATTGGCTGCCAACTTATAAATATTTTTGATACTGCTTGATTATTTATTGGCACAATGGTTTCTTGTGCTGTAAGACCAACTGGTGGTTCTTTTAATTCATTTAAAATACTTACATTTCTTGCTGGTAACGCTGTGCCATCTTCAATGAAAGCATATTTTCCTTCTACATAAGAAAGTGCTGTTATTGAATAATTAACACCATCTTGTTCTTCAACAGTTATTACCCTAAATTTTTGTGATTCTATTGTTACGTTTGAAATAATCCAAATTGTATTTACATTTGGTGTCTGCGAAAAAGCTTCTGATACTGTTATTGTTGCACCAGAAACACTACTTATGTCTTTGATTTCAACAGTACCATCTGGCAAAACTAAACTTAACTTTGCATCACCAACAGGATTACCAGAGGCGTCTACAGCGAAGTCTGTTGCATTTGTATCATCAACAGTAACTACTGTTGTAGAAGTAACACCAGCAAGCCTTCCACCTCTTCTTACACCAGCACGAACAGGGTCATTAATATCTATTATTGCACCCGGCCTTACAACAGCACCAGCATCTATAGAAGTAGAAAAGCTAACCAACTCAGATTCGTTTTGTTCTGCAAATAATATTGCCCTTCCTAATCTGGCAGCTTGACCTCTTGATGTACAACCAAAACCTTTTACTTGTTTTGTTATTATGCCAAACTTACTTTGAGCAGTACTATCTTCAACAACTTCATAATCTATTTCTTGGCTGTCCATATTAAAATATGAAACAGCCACGGCAGTATGCCTTTGTTTTAAACTACTGCCAGAATAATTAAAACCTTCAGAGGTAACATTACTTAAATTAAAAAGATAACTTGCATCTTTTGGCGAATCTTGAGTTATGGTAATTGTTCCAGCAGACCAAATTGGCATACATCTCATTACACCAGCAAGTTCATTTATTAAATCAAAGGCTTCACTTGATGACTGAATATTTACGTTGCAACTAAATCGTGCCTCTTGACCTCCAAAACCATCATCTACAAGAGTATTGGCATATTTACTAGCAGTTACAAAAGAAAATAAATCAAGATTGCTGTCTGTTACATGATCTCCAAAGCCATATCTTGTATCTGTTAATAAATCCAATAAAATCATTGCTGGACAAGAAGTCCATACAGCAGCACCCATCACACCATTAAAAATATAACCATCAGGATAAACAATACGACCAGTGGCAGTATCTACAGTTGGTGTGCCAGAACTAGAAGCACCAGCCCCCGGTATTCTGACTTTTATTCCTCTGATTCTAAATTTTCTTGTAGGTATTGAACTAAATTGTTGTGAATCTAATCTTATTGCGTTGTATGCAGAGTTTGCATAAGTAGATGCATCATCAACTATTTCAGAAAAACTTGTCCATTGAAAAGCATTTACAGTACTGCTACTTGTACTGTCTGCAGTTATTCTCGTGACCCTAATATCAACAGGAAATGCACCTGTAACTTCAACAGAAAAGTCTTTTTGATATGGGTCAGCAGTTCTTCCAGTAACAGTATCAGTATGAACATCAGTAAAGCCACCTGAATTATATTGAACAGAAATTTTAAATTGTACTGTATCGCCTAATAAATCACCATCTTCTGTGGCTATCTGTATCTGTGGAAATGTTATTGATACTTTAATTCGATCTACATTTGTATTTGTAATTTGTCTTGTAACTGGACTATCTGCAGTAACAGTAACATTAACTGGTATTGTTGATTGGCTACTTTCTATACCAGCAATTTTTGTTTGATCTGCTGTTCCAAATCTTGAATTAAATGTTACATCTTGAAAATTAAAGTCAGTTGTTGCTGGACTAGAAGATGATGCTGTTGCCTTAAGAATAGGAGTATCATTTAAAAAGACATCTTTAAGATAAGCATTTTTATATGCTGTAGATGTTCTGTCTGTTATACCTTCTTTTGATGCAGACGCACTACCTTCAATCTCTCCCTCACTAATCAGATCAAGAAAGGTTGCAAACTGTTTACTGTGTAAAGTATCAGGTGTTCTTGTAGGCTGCGGAGGAGGTGGAGGACTACCACCACCACCAGAACCACGAATAATTTTACGTTTGTCTGTCATACTTGTACCTGTTCAGTATCTATACCACCACTTATAACAACAGAACCAGTTACAATTTCGCCATAAACAATTGGTACAGGTGTTCCAGCCCTAGATGTTTGTTGTGTTCCACTAAAACTAAATGATAATCTAGGGTCTTGCTCTGAACTAAATTCTGGTAATTTAGGTACTGGAAACAACATACCACTTACACCTGATAAGACTAAAGCAGCACCAATACCGAAAGCAGCTTTTGCACCAGTTCCAGCAGCAGCAAAACCAAAGAAACCTTTTCCACCAATAGTTAAAGGGTTTGTAAATAAACCACCAACACCAAAACTCATTGCAATTAAAGCACCACCTAATAAAATTTTTCCTAAATTACCACCAGCACCAGATATGACAGGTACAAACTTTATATCAGATTGACCAATAGGAAAATGTAATTCATCAATACCAACATCTTCTTTATCACATAACACTTGGTAATATTTATTGGCCATATAGCTTTCAAGTTGTGGAAAATTATTAATTAAAAAACTTACAGCCTGTGCTGTTGTATTTACTGCAACTTCAAATTCTTTATGGCCTGTTACTTTTACAAGATCGCCATACAGTTTTACCTTACGGAGCATAACGCAACCTCATGCCAGTACATTTTAACAACCATTGATTGTATGGTTCCTTACAGCTTATTCTATCTGCTAAATGATGTAAAACATCTCCATCTAAAAAAATCGCCACATGATTTAAACCTGTAGCCATGATAGACATAAATAACAGATCGCCATTTTGTAATTTTTCTTCTGGTCTTAATTGTCTAAAACCAGTTCGCCATGCACATCTTTCAAACATTGGGTCTGCAATAAATTCTTCAGGTGTTGTTGGTCTATCCCAATCACGCAAGATTATACCTTTTGTTTCTTTATACCAATCTCTTACTAATGACCAACAATCAGTAATACCCCAAACCCAATGTCTACCTATTAATGGTGGCTTGTAACCGCTTGGCTCATAGTAACCCCACTGTTCTGTTTTTGGATTAACAATATGCCAAGGTAATTCAGAATTTTCGCAACTTATTTTATCTGCTTGACTTGCAATAGGAGGTGTTACAGGGTGGCTATGTATAACAGCTAAAATATTTCCACTTTCTTCTGCTTTTATAAAATCATTTGGGTCAATGATAAAACATTGTTGTGAATAAGTAGATAAATTTTTACAAGGAAAATATTTTTCCTTTCCTTTTATCTCTATTAATAAACCACAAGACTCTTTTGGGTCTTGCTCTTTTGCATGAACCAAAGCATCTTGTTTCCAACTCATATTTTTATTCGACCAATACTAGGAAATTCTGATCTTGTACATTGTCTTTTTGGCGCACGAACACCAGCAAGATCAATAGGTGCAGCTAATTCAAAAGCAACAACTTCTCTTGTTTCTTGTGACTTTCTATCAATCGTATATATCTCTTGTGGAAACTCTGCATTTGGGTCTGGTGTGCCATAAGGATTTACATTACCAGCAAAATTTACAGCATCAATAAATTTTGCAAGTGTTCTTATTCTTGTGACTGTTGCACCTGTCAAATCATTACCAGTTGTTGTTTCATTAACAGTTAGCAGTATTGACGTAATAGTTCCAAGCACATTACTTACAGTAAGAGTTGGTCTAGGTAGTTGTCCTTTTTGATATGCAAAGCCTTCTACCTGTACTGGAAATCTTTGGTAAGAATTACCAGCCCAAACAATTTCTCCATTAGAATTTAAACTTGAACCTGCATGAAATCTATATGTTGTGGCAGACCCATGCAAAGCAGCAGTTGTAGTAAGTGTAAATAATTCAATAATTGATGACGGATTTATTGATTGAATATCACTGATAACACTACTGCTCATGGTTCAAACACCTCTCTGAATGTACAACTTAAAATAGCTCTATTATTGTAGGGAATAGTTTTTGTCCAGTTCTCGCATACATACTGTTTTGCACCAGATACAGTTACAGTTACATTTCCACTGTTTGTTGCACTGGCAGCAGCAGTTACAGTAAAGGTATCTACAGAAGCAGAAGATGCAACAATAAAAGTACCATCTGTTGCAGAGCCACTTGTATAGTCAAGAGTTACAGTTTCGCCAATAGCTATACCATGTTTAGTAACAGTAATTGTAACTGTGGTTCCAGATTGGCTGTAAGTCCCTGTTTTTGATGTACCTTCGCCAGTTGGTGTAAAAGTAAAGCTTGCTTGGTCATTAGCTCTACTATCTAAAAATGCTTCAATAACATCTGCATTTTCTTCTGTTTCATTAAATTGTACATTAATTGTTTTTGGGTTTTGATGACTTGCTAGACCAAATAAAACTCTGTGTTCGTAACCATCTGCAAAACGCACAAGTCTTTTTACTGGTGCTGATTTTTTACTAAAGCCAACATAAGTAGGTGTAAATGATGGGAAAGTAGCCATTATGCAAGTAGACCTCCGGGTCGTTTTTCTTGAATTAATTGTGCTTGTATTGCAGTAGAAAGAACAAGACCAAGCTCTCTGCTTTGTTGCTCGTTGCCTTCTACATTAGAACCTGATGCATCTACATTAACAACAATATTATTTGTAATGCCACCGGCTATACGATCATTTGGAATAATTGTTCCAGCAGATGAAGGTATAAATAATTCTGGTCCTTTTTCGCCTACGATTGATGGTTTACCAACAGGTGGTCTACCTCCTCTTGCAAAGCCGGGCAAAGCTTCAAACGGCCCACCAAAAATTGCACCTAAAGCTGTATTAATACCAAGTCTTAAAAGTTGTCTTGCTATATCATTTAAAATACCTGCTGCTGCTTCACCTAAAGATTTCGCATGTAAAATTGCATCAACTAAAGCATCAGAAACACCTGTTGCAATACTTTCTCCAATTTTCTTAAATATTTCAGCTTGCCTTTTTGCAGCTTCATTAATTTTCTCTATCTCTGTTTTTTGTTTTTTTAATTCGTGGTTTGCCTTTGCTAAAGAAACAAGTCTTTGTTCTTCTTCTCCATCAAACTCTTTTCTAATTGCTGCAATTTGTTGGTCAAGATCAAATTCTTTCTTTTTTTCTTCCCCAATAATTTTTTCTCTTTGTACTGCTGTTGTTAATTCTGCATTAATTTTTTTCAAATCTTCAAGTTGTATATCAAATTCTGCTGTTAATTCTCTTGCTTCTGCAGCCTCAAGACTTGATTTTAATTTGTCTAATTCCTCATTTGCTTTTTTAATTTCTCTATCAATACCTATTTTTGTTCCTCTATCACTTCTATTTGTTCCTAAACCTGCAAGTTTTTCTTCTAATTTTTTTATTTGTGCTTCAGTATTTTTAATTTCTTCACTTATGTTTGCAGCGGTACCTGATTCTAAAAGTTCATTAAATTCTGCTTGTTCATTTTTAGCTTTTAATATTGCAGCAGCTAAGAAACCTAACCCAACCACTAATGCACCAATACCAGTTTTAACCATTGCTAATTTAAAAGCATGAACAGCAATAGTTGCTTTTGATATACCACCAGCAGCTAAAAAACTTGCTGCTGCCATACCTTTTAATCCGGTTGCAGCCAATGCAGAGGAAACTGCTGTAGCTTGTGCTGATATGACAAACTTAGATAAACCAGCAACAGCTAAAGGTACTGCCACAGAAATACCTTTTGCTGCCAAAGCTATACCAGCAAGAATTGCTGTAGCTTGCCCACCTTCTGAATTTAAAAAATTTAATATTGCTGTTAAACCTTTTACTGTTGGGTCTAAAACAGGAATAAGTGCTTTTCCAATACTTTCTCCAAAATCCCTAAAAGATTCACCTAAAGTATCAACTGAACCAGCAAATCCTACAGCAGCAGCTTGGGCTAATTTATTATAACTTTCATCTACAATGTCTAAAATCATTGTATGTGCTTCTGCCACTTTATTTGTTTTCATTAACTGTTTTATTACTTCTGTTTGTTGTTTTGTAAAAGCAATACCAGAACGATTTAAGTTTGATAAATTTCTCTCAGGGTCTTGTAATGCTTTTGCTAATTGCATAAAAGATGTACTGACATCAACTTGGTTTACTTGTGCAATATCTGCTGCTGCTTGAGCAACTCTTTCATATGAATCAACACCAATATTTCTAAAACTTGTTAATAAGTTAAAACCTCTTGTAAAATCTTCTTGATTAAATAGAGTTGTTTTTCCAAACCTATCTGCTACCTCTTGTAATTCTCTTAAAGAATGTGCGCCAGCGCCTAAGTTGCTAATACCTTGTTCAAGTATTTTAATATCTCGTTCTCTTGCTAAAAAAGTACCAATACTTCCATTTAGTACAGAAAAAGCAGTACCAACAGCAAGAATAGGTGCAATACTATTTCTTATTGCGGTACCTAGACCTTTTGCTGCTGTAGATGTTGCAGCCAAAGATTTTGTTGCACCTTTTGATGCTGCTGATAATTTATTTGTTGCTGCAGAAGCATTGTTTAAGGAACTGACAGCATTTCTGGTGTCAACTCTAAGGGTAACAATACTTTCAGCCACTTAGCTATCAAAATACATTTCTTTTATATTACCTGTTATTTGCCTTTAGGCGCATCTTTTTTTCATTATCAGCTTTGATTTCGTAATATGCAGCCCAATATATTAATTCCTCTTCTGTCATGTTTTGTCTTAGTTCTGTTAATGTTTTACCTAGCTCAGATGCGAGAAACAACTCGAAGTTTAGCCAGTTATTTCTCTTTAATCGTTTTTTGCTGTTTCAACATCTATTTTAAGTTCAAACAAAAATAACTCAATATCATTTAAAACTTTTTCTGGTAATAATCTTTGTAAATCAATAGCATCTGCCAAAGCAAACATTTTTGACCCATCTTCTTTTTGTGCAATCTGACAAAGCAGTTGTGTAGATACCATTAAAGCATCATCTGTTCCAACAGCAGTTTGCGCCTTTTGTCTGTCGTATCTTGTTAACGGTGGAAAATAAACATCTATTTTTTGACCAGAAGGTAACTCCAAAACATATTTGCGTCTTGCAGACATAACATCACTGAAACCCTCAGTAATAATGTCAATGGTTCTTTTTGTTGTCATGTAAAGCTAAATACCTTTACCTAATGTACTATATAGCTGAAGTTATGGCACCTGATGTAATAAAGTTCACTGTTATTACTTGAATCTCGCCTAAAGTCGCACCATATTCTGCACCAGTAATAATTCCAGAAAAGCTTATTTTTTTTGCTGAAGTATCTGCATCTGGAAATAACTCAAATAAAGCGTCTGCAGTATCGCCAGTTACTAAAACATCATCAATGAAAGATTGGTAATCAGAGTTACCAGCAGTATCATATAAAAGCTCACAAGAACCTTCGCCAGATATAAGACCGCCAATAAAAGTTTTTGATGTATCGCCTTGATTGGTTGTTTCCATTGTGTCTTTCGTAATAGATAAAGACCAAGACCTTGTAGATGCAACATCAGCTTCTGTGCCTGCTGCATTATGGAACATAACTTTACCTACATCACCTTTAACTGCTGTAGCCATGACAAATAAAAAAAGTATTTACAAATAGTTTAACCTTTTTCTGACTTTTTCACATCTTTTTTAGGATTTTGTTGTGCCTCATAATATTTTCTACATTCTGGGTCCCAATAATTTGGATTTCTTCTACCTTTTACAGCTTCTATTGCGTCAAGCATTTCTTCTGTAATTTCAAGCTTTGCCATAATTAAAGTCCTTCATATGTTTCAAAGGTTACACGCAGTTGTGTTACGAATTTACCCTCAGGTGGTTGCGAGAGTATTTCTGGTCCAACCACTGCGTTAAAGATAACATCTGAAACTGTAATCCTATTGTATAGGTCTCTTAATCGTTTGCAAATAGTAAGATTACCACCACTACCAATACCTTGTTCTGTAAAAACATTTAAAGTTAATAAACCTACTACTAAAGTATTTGCATTTGTTTGGTCACCTTGAGATGTTATTTCGCCAGTACCAAAACTTACTTGACATTGAACAAAACTTGCATTGCCAATAGAATCAAATGCTTGGTTACTAAATACAACAGGAATAACAGGGCTGCTTGCTAACTCTGTTGCCAATCTTCCTTCAATAGTAGATCGTACTGTATTAAGATCGGTTGCTGCCATTATTTACTCCTTATAATTCTTTTTAATTCTCTTGGAATATAACCTACTGTAAGTTGCTTGGCTTGTAACTCTGGAAAACCTTTTATAGTCTGTTGTCTTGTTCTGTATCTACCTTTCCAACTAGGTGGTAACGCTGTTCCATAAATTACTGGTTCTGCATATTCCATTCTGTTTATAATTGTGCCTCTTAATTTTTGAATATCAGTTTTCCAATCATTTCTTAAATTACCAGTTTCGCCAACAGGTGTAGCTTTTTTTGCTAATGTAGTCCACTGTAATGTTGTTTTCTGTACCAACTCTTGTACTGCTTCTTTCATTAAATCATCTATTTGATCAATCTTAATTTGTCTGACCATAATTACCTCAAGACAAGTTCAAAGCTTATTGGTGTATTATTTTGCTCATTAACAGAAATACTTATTATTTTAAATTCAACACTACTTATAACAACTCTATCTTTTGTGGTTGGTACAAAGGTAAGGTCGCCAGCAGATATAGTTAAAATTTTATCTTGAGACTCGATAAGATCATTTACCTCAGACCTATTTACATTACTCAACGAACCTTTAATTGTTGTATCAGAAGTTGTTTCTGTTATAGCACCAGTAGTCGTATTGTATGAACCAGCAGTAACTTGCCTTATAGTTACATCTCCACCAAGTTTACTTAGTGTTTTTGTTGCTGCTTTTTTTAATGCGTTGGCTAAACTCATAACCTATATGCAATTACAGTACCACTATCTAAGACAACAGTACTAAATACGCCAATTATTTCTGCTCCTGCTTTTAACGGTACGTTATTATTATCACCAATAATACCAGTTATGTAAAAACCATCTAAATCGGCAACTAAGTCAAAATCTTCAATAGTGTCAAAATCAATACCTACAGTTACAACAGAATCTTGTAAGGCAGATACCTTACCATAACGACCTAAATGTTCGTCAGTATCATTTATAATTTCAGCTAATGGATAATATGTTTTCACAATAAGTATGCAATAACAGTTCCACTTGAAAGTGTAATACTTGTCACAACACCTTCGATTTCAGCAGTAGATTTAAACTGTAAACTTGTCAAATCACCAATAATGTTTTCAGCAACCAAAGTAGCAATAACAGAATCTTGTAAAGCTACAACCTTGCCAAATCTGCCAGTATGCGCTGATGTGTCATTTATTATTTTTGCTTTTGGATAATAGCTCATTGTTAACTCCTTTTAATAGCGACATTGCCCGGTCCACTTATTCGTAAACCAGTAAAATACCGTTCAAATAGTGGTGGTACTCTATCAGCACCAACAGAACCATAAAAATTCGGTGTTGCATCTAGATTACCAATTTTAACATTTTTAAAATCTTCAAGACCACTTAATCCTAAACCATTACGATTATTATTCAAGTAAACAGCAAGAATTACTTGTGCCTTTTTAACTTGTTCTGGTATCTCTGTCTCTGAAAAATAATCGGTTGATATTCTAAATGGAAAACCTATTGAATATGTATTGATATATGTATCTGGTTTTCTTACACCCTGTCTTGGCCATTGTAATGCTTGTGTATTTGTTACTCTTGCACCTAAAAATCTTTCTCGGTCAACTCTTATGGCAGCAGTAAATAATGCTCTGTTTTTATTATCAGTGTTTGAACCATCCCATGCAGAAACATCATCATCTGCAACAAGACCTTCTACTATTGAATTTGCATCTGTCAGTGTAATGTAACTGTTAGCTGATGCTCCCCCTACCGTTGCGTCTATTGAGATTGCCATTTTGTTTTTCTTTGGTTTTCTTTTTTTTAGAAGGAACAGAGACTACCAATTTGGCAGCCTCTTGTTCTCTCATACGCTTAAAAGCGAATATGCCCATTAACTTGAAGCACCCTTAAGTGCAACAAAATTAATAACAATAGCTTCACCTAAAGAACCAGCAGAAACATTAGTTAC
>LULH01000277.1_pt1 | contig 12446 bp, 14 predicted proteins | sample 728201 | NCBI WGS metagenome assembly LULH01 (sample SAMN03860294, study PRJNA289734) | marine metagenome | biome: seawater column; feature: ocean; material: water; isolation source: Red Sea water column Station 169 - depth 100m | place: Saudi Arabia: Red Sea | collected 2011-10-15 | depth 100 m
TAACATAATAATCGTTGCCCAAAAAAATGTTGCCAATGTTTTAGTCATATTTATTTATCCTTTCTAATTGTATTTCATACTAAAAGAAAAGATATGTCAAGTCTATATCAACATTAAATCTTGCCATATTATAGCTATATATATAACACTACATATAACCATTAATATATACATTTTTATATCCATTTTATTTCACCACTTCTATTTTTACACCGACTTTTCTTAGCCATTGTTTAGCAATTATACCTATTTCTAATACAAAGGTTTGTATTTGCATTGTACTTGCTTTACTTATTTTTATTTTAATTATTTTACTTGCCATTTTTTTCTATACTTTTATATATGTTTTCGTTTATTTCTTTTATTGATAAACCTTTATCATTTAACGAGTACACCATTATAAAATGGTTATCACCTACATTAAACATCTCTATCTTACAATAAAATGGCGTTCTTTTTTTTATTGTAGTTGTATATCCTCGCCAGTTAGTAAGTATTTTTATACTCTCTTTTGTTTGTTTTACTTGCATTGTTAAAACTTTCAGTTAATTGTTTCTGTCTATGTAATTTTTTATCGCAATAACTTTCCATTATTATTGAAATTATAAAACCAAAAAAGCCCAAAAGCATTAGCCCTAGCCCTATATATAAAATTGTATTCATATTTTTTTTAACTCCTTTACAACCCCAAGTATATATGCAATAAACGCATAGGTCAAGTGTAAGGTATGCAAAAAACACATAACACAATTACGCCACAATTCGTTCTACTAATGTTCTCAAGGGGGGGGTATTAAAAAAGTCAATAAAATCAAGGGTTATTTAAAAAATTACATATGTCATTAAATTCATTTGACCTATTGATTAAATTAGTTTAATAATTGTAGGTAATGATTAAATTTAAAAATATAAATAAATTATATTGGTTTAATCATAATGAGGTAAAAAAATGAAAATAGACGCAATAAAAAAAGAGCAAATTAGTTTAGTTGCTGAAATTCAAAACAGCGACAATTCTAATAGTAATATGAGATTAACGCTTGTAGTTGCAATAAATAATGCTGTTGCAAATTCAGGTTTTAATTTAACTTACAAAAACAAAGACGGCTTAACTAGAGATTTTAAAAAAATAAATAAAATTTCTAGTAAAGACAGAAATGGCTTTGTTAATGCTTATATTGAGTGGTTGGGTGTTGATGGGCTTGAAGAATGGGCTAGTCAATCTGATAGTGGCAAGGCAAAAAGAAGAATATTAAAAGACGCTTTTAATGTTGCAATGGCTACGATAAAAGAAAATGCAATTTTGCCTGTTGATAAAACACCAAAAAAGAAACAATTCACTGGTGGCAACAATGCTAAAATTTGGGTTGATGGAAATTTCGTTGAGAATAACGAAAAGAAACTTAATCCACTTGGAAACGATAAAGTCGCTTTAAACTTTGCAGAATTAAATAGAGTTTCAAAAAAATATTATTCTGAAAGTGGTTTGAGTGATGAGTTAAGCAAAGACAACAGCTTTACAGCGCAAATAAGAAAAGCAACTCGAATGATTAACGCTGATAAAGATGAGGATTGCAAAAGCAATCAACCTGATAAAGATACTAGATCAGCAATCGTTCAACTTGCAAAAGCGTGTAATGATTGGTGCGGTCATTTAAGATTTTTACAGGAAGATAAAGCAACACCTGAGCAACAACAAAAGAGAAAATCAGCTTAACCCCCAAGCTAGATTTTAAGAAAAGCCCCCGAGCAATCGGGGGTTTTTTTTTGGGTGCAATAAAAATAGGTCAATAATTCTTACCTTCCAAGCTCACAATGTTATATTATAACATAACTAAAATTAATTTAGTGATTTACAAGGGTTATTATAGTTACAAAAATTTACACCACCCAAAAATCTCTCAATCGTAAACCAAAATAAAATTAAGCTAACTCTAGGGAAACCCCTAGTTATAGCTTGGCAATATTTTTGTGATTGGCAAAAAAAAACCTTGCAAACCCAAAGGGGTAGGCAAGGGTACACCCCCGTATAGGGGGATAGATATACCCAGTCACCAGAAAATCTTCAAAGTCCTTGTTAACCAACTCTGGGCTGTATTTGTGGGTACAATATTCCAACAATATTCCTAGGAATACCCTAGGGGGTAGTTCTAAAAATAGGTATAGTATAGATGTAAAGGCTCCCCTGGGGGTTCCTATGAACATTATACACCCCATATCCAATTTTGTCAACAATAAAATCTGTAAACTTTGTCACACCTAAAAATAACGCTTGACAAAATTACATATAAGCACTATAATGGTAAGTATATGTTTTATTTAAGGGACACACGCAAACATAACACAACAAAACACAGGGTCATCACAAATAAAACATATAAAATGACAAAAATAAACAAAAAATTAATAAAAGATCTACCTTTTAGTGAGATCATGGAGCTAATAAATGCAAAACATGGATTCTTCTATAATAAAAACTCAAAAAAGAAACTTGACCGATATGCAGGAAAAGTTTCTAGACGTATTGTTCGGAGAAGCAAAAGGAAATCCACGAGAAGCAGCAAGATTAGCTGGCTATTCGGAAAATAGTTATAGCAAAGTTATAAGAAATTTGAAAAAAGAGATTACAGAATTAGCGGAGAACCATTTATCAACGCACTCTGCACAAGCGGCTAATAGGTTAATCGCCTTACTAGATGAAGACGGCACTACTCCACAGGCAAGTATTCGTCTAGCAGCCGCCAACTCAATTTTAGACAGAGTAGGTATTGTTAAGAAGGATCAATTAGATATTAACATGAAAGCTCTGCACGGTATATTTATATTACCAGCAAAAGATGGAACCGATAAAAATAAAAAAGAGAGCTAGGACGATACCATTTGGTTTTAAACAATCAAATGATCCTAATTATCTGGAACCCGTTAAAGAAGAATTACAAGCTCTTGATCAAGCAAAAGATTATTTAAAAAATTGTTCATTAAGAGAAACAGCATCTTGGCTACATAGAAAAACAGGAAGATACATATCACATGTCGGACTTAAAAAACGAATTGAAAGAAGTGGCTCCTCCGAAGCCCAAGAAAATAATTCAAAAGAAAGCCAAGAAGTCAACACAACAGATTCTAGCTCGCAGTCGTAAGAAAGTTGCAAAGGCAGAACAGTCTTTAAGATCTGCCAAACAGTCAGCAGAAAATATTAAAAATAAACTGTTAACTATAGATAAGTCTTTAAAAGGAAAAGAGACTCAACTCATTACGGAAGATCAAATCGAGAGTGCTCCTAAGACAATACAAGAGCACATAAATCAGCAAGAAGTTATCTTTAAACCTAATTCAGGTCCACAGACAGAATTTCTTGCAGCTTCTGAAAGAGAAGTATTTTATGGTGGAGCAAGAGGTGGTGGTAAATCATATGCGATGCTAGTAGACCCACTTCGATACTGTTCCAAAGCTCATCATCGAGCACTCCTAATAAGGCGGACAATGCCAGAGTTAAGAGACTTAATTCAAAAGTCTCAGCTATTATACTCGAAAGCATATCCAGGAGCAAAATGGAGAGAGCAAGAAAAAGAGTGGCGATTCCCATCGGGAGCAAAGATAGAGTTCGGGTACGCAGAAAACATGACAGATGTTTTACGTTACCAAGGTCAATCCTACACATGGATAGGAATAGACGAACTTCCACAATATCATTCGCCAGATATATATAATTTTTTAAGATCATCACTTAGAAGTGTAGATCCTGATATTCCTGTGTTTATGAGATCCACAGGTAATCCAGGTAACGTTGGTTCACAATGGGTAAGAGAAATGTTTGTAGAGCCAGGAGAACCTAACACAGCTTTTGATGTAGGAATAGATACACCTAACGGTAAAAAATATATTACTCGTAGATTTATTCCAGCTAAATTACAAGACAATCCCTATCTAATGCAAACTGATGATTATTATATCATGCTTGCATCATTACCCGAAGTACAAAGAAAACAATTTTTAGACGGAGATTGGGACGCATATGAAGATTCAGCATTTCCAGAATTTAACAAAACAACTCACGTTGTCGAACCTTTTGACATACCTAGGAGTTGGTATAAATTTCGTGCTGCTGATTGGGGTTATTCTTCTCCTGCTTGTGTGCTTTGGTTTGCTGTTGATTATGATAACAATCTCTGGATCTATAGAGAATTGTATACCAAAAAAGTTACAGCGGATCATTTCGCAAGACGAGTCCTTACTTTAGAACAAGGAGAATATATTCATTACGGTGTATTAGATTCTAGTACATGGGCTAAAAGAGGTGATGTTGGACCAAGTATTGCAGAGACAATGATACAAAATGGTTGTAGGTGGAGACCGTCAGATAGATCACCTAAAAGTAGAATTAATGGTAAGTTAGAAGTTCACAAAAGATTAGTAGTTAAAGATAATCAACCAGGAATAAGAATTTTTAAGACATGTAGAAATCTAGTTAGAACTTTAGGAATGCTACCTACCGATGATAAAAATCCTGAAGATGTAGATACTCATGCAGAAGACCATGCCTATGATGCATTAAGATATGGATGTATGAGCAGACCTACCCATCCTAAATATGCACAACGATTTAGACTTTCAACAGTTCAAGATACACATCATATGGTAGATAATAAATTCGGATATTAATGCCATTAAAAAGAAAAATACCAAAAGTAAATAAAAAAAATTTTCCCTATCCCTTAGTTCGGATTTATTGGGAGGACATTATCGGAGAAACTACTTGGTCTGATATAGTAGATATAAAAAAATCTAAAACAGCAATATGTTGTAGCGTTGGATGGTTGGTAAATCAAAACGAAGTAACAACTATTGTTATGGCAGATTATAGTTTTGAAGATAATAATGATATAAAGCAAGGTGGTAACTATACAACCATACCAACTAAAAATGTTTTAACAATAAAAAAGATTAAAATATAGGAGATAATATGGAAAGTAAATTCGATCCAAAAGCTAAAGTTAAACAAGGTCAGTTAAGTGATGCACCTGAAGGCAAACAGCCTAACAGGGAACACACTAATATTGATTTTTCTCAACACACACACAAAAAGCAAGAACCATTTGAATATGATCCAGATGTTCCAAGCAAACCTGGTGCTGAGCATGTACAACAGTCTTTGTTTAATATGGCTGATGAAAAAGATTATTAATAATAAATAGGAGAAAATAACATGATGAAAAGATATATGCATGGAGAACTTGCACCTGATACACCAAAAGCTCCAAAAGAGCCTATGGCAATAGACCCTAATTCAAAAATAAATCAAGGGGCTATGTCTGGTGATGGTAATGATAAAAAAGGTAAATCAAAATCAAAAGTAGATCCAGCAATTTTTAGAATGGCTGAAGAAAGAGATTACTAATCTAAATGGAAGAAGATAAAACTAAAAATGGCGGCTACGAAGCCGAGGGTAATCCTTTAGTTGGTTTTGTAAGAAGTAGATTTCAACAAGCTGAAACATCAAAAGTTTATGATGAAAAAAGATGGTTAAAGGCTTATAGAAATTATAGAGGATTATACGGACCTGAAATGGCATTTCGTGAAAACGAAAAGTCTAGAGTTTTTGTTAAAGTAACAAAGACTAAAGTACTAGCTTCATTTGGTCAAATCATAGAAGTTTTATTTTCACAAGGTAAATTTCCACTAGGCGTAATGCCTACATCTGTACCAGAAGATATTGCAGAAAAAGCACATTTAAATAAAGATGAAGCTCAAATGCAAAGTCCATATGGATTTAATGGTGATGGAAGAAATATAGAACCTGGTGCTACAGCTAATGATCTAATGAAAACATTAGCACAAGATTATGATAGTTTAGGTTTTACTGATGGTCCTGCACCAACTGGTCAACCACAAATTGAACCAGCTAGAAAAGCTGCAGAGGCAATGCAAAAATTATTGCATGATCAGCTAGAGGAAAGTAGAGCTATTACAATTATGCGTCATGTATTTTTTGAAATGGCATTACTTGGTACAGGAATATTAAAAGGTCCATTTACAGATTTAAAAGAATATAATTCATTTGATTCAGCTGAAGATGATCAAGGTAATAAAATAAATGTTAGAGTTAAAAAAGTTAAAACAGTTCCTAGCATAGAAGCTGTATCTTGTTGGGATTTTTATCCTGATCCAAATGCAACAAATATAAATGATTGTGATTATGTTATTCAAAGACATTCTTACAATAAACAACAGTTTCAAGATTTAATGGACAAGCCAATGTTTAATGCAGAGGCTGTTCAAGAATGTTTAGAGATGGGACCTAACTATCAAACAAGAGGATTTGAATCTTCTTTGTATGATAGAGAAAATATAACAAGCATATATAAAAATAGATTTGAAGTTTTAGAATACTGGGGTGTTATAGATAAAAAAACTGCAGATGAATGTGGTTTAGAATACGAAGGAACAGGAGATGTAGTTTCTGTTAATGTGTGGATTTGTGGTAATAAAGTTTTAAGAATGGTAGAAAATCCATTTACACCAAATCGTATACCCTACTTAGTATGTCCATATGAATTAAATCCTTATCAATTTTTTGGAGTAGGTATTCCAGAAAATATGGAAGATTCACAAATGGTTATGAATGGTCATGCAAGAATGGCTATTGATAACTTAGCACTAGCAGGTAATTTAGTATTTGATGTTGATGAAACAATGCTAGTACCTGGTCAGGATATGAAAGTATTTCCTGGTAAAATATTTAGAAGACAAAGTGGTCAAACAGGACAAGCTATACACGGAGTTAAATTTCCAAATACAGCTTATGAAAATTTACAAATGTTTGACAAGTTTAGACAGATTGCAGATGAGGCAACTGGTATTCCATCTTATTCACATGGAGCAACAGGTGTACAATCTACAACAAGAACTGCATCAGGCATGTCAATGCTTATGGGTGCAGCAGCATTAAGTATTAAAACAGTTATTAAGAATATTGATGACTATTTATTAAAGCCCCTAGGAGAATCATTATTTTATTGGAACATGCAATTCAATGAAGATGCTCCGCATATCAAAGGTGATCTAGAAATAAAAGCACAAGGAACTTCTTCGTTGATGCAAAAAGAAGTTAGATCTCAAAGATTAATGACATTCATGCAAACAGCAGCTAATCCTGCACTTGCACCGTTTGTTAGATGGCATACATGTTTAACTGAAATAGCCAAATCTTTAGATATTGATCCAGATCAATTAATTAATGATCCAGAAAAAGCTGCGATCTATGCACAAATAATGGGAATGGCAAATGGAAATCAAAACAATACAGCCGCTGCTGGAGGACAAAGTGAAATGGGACCGACTGGTCCAATACCTTCAGGAGCTTCGCCAACAGATCCAACAGGAGCTGGAGGTAGCAACATCGGAACAGGCAATGTACCGATGCCAGGGGAAGCTGGCTTTAGTGCGGCAAATACTCAACCTAGAAGAAGCGAACAAACAGAATAAATTAAATGGTTAAATTTAACCCAAACAGAGTAACAGGTGGTACAATAGAACTTGTCAGAAATGACGATGGATCATATACATCACAAGTTGTTGGTTTTAATAAAATAGCAACTTTAAATTTACCTGATATTACAACTACAGCTACTACATCAACTGCAACAACAGATGCAGCAGAAAAAGCTCAAGAAACTTTAGAAGAACAAACATCAACAGCATTTGAAATGCCGTCAATTATGGCAAGAGAACAACAAAGTGATACTGCTGATTTTGGTAACACGATGACACAAGAAGCTGCACAAACAAGTAAATTATTAACTGAAACATTTAAAGAACCAGTTGAAATTAAAAGTCCAACAAATGTATTTTATGATGAGATGGATCAAACAACAAATCAAGTAAATCAACCTGAGCTAGGAGACCCATCACCAACTTTAAATATTTTAAATGAAGCAAAAGTTAAAGAAGATAATGCAACTATAACTTTATCAAAAGCTAGAATAGCTGGGGCAGCAGGTCGTAAAGCAAGAAGAGATAATAGAACAACAGCAGATACAACTCGTGTACCACAAGGTCCTGATCCACTAGGAGTATTTAGTCCTAAAGGACAAAGAGATCAAAGATTTACAGATGATGCAGGGAGAGTTGTGCCTGCATACGATGATGGAGAATACCCACAGTTAGAAACAGCATTAGGAATTACTGTAGATAGACAACCATCAGCAATAAGAGAAGCAAAAGAAAGAGAGTTTGCTAGTGGAACATTAGGTATTAGTACAAGAGAAGCAAAAGAAAGAGATTTTGCTAGTGGAACTATAGAACCAGTAAAACAATCAGCATTAAGAACTTTATCACAAACTGTTAAACAAAATATAAAAAATATACAAGTACCATCTATAGGATTAACAGTTATGAGAGCAGTTGTTGGACCTGGAACACCTGTACAATCACATGCTAAAAAATATTTTAATGTAAGAGGTGATGGTAGAATAGCAGGAAATGCTTCAACAGATTTATATGCAGGAATGAATAGAACTTCTGCATTTGGTAATTTAGAAAAAGCTGGAGAAAAAAGAATTTCTACAAGAGAAAAAACTATAGAAAGAAAAGGATATGGTCCTGGTGATAAATTTTATGATGATACACAAAAAATGAAAGACCAACAAAATGATTATAAAGATTCATTAGATGATGTTGTAGAAAAAGGATTTACAAGAACTAGAGCTGAAAGAAGAGCAAATCCAGGAAGACAGGATGCAAATACCATGACTGGTGGTGCAGATACTGGTGGTGGTAAAAGTATAGTTTGTACAGCCATGTATCAAACAACAGGATTGAAAGATTGGTCTAAAGCAATGAAAATATGGTACATATATCAAAGAAAATATTTAACTATGCAGCACCAAGAAGGTTATCATATATTATTTAAACCTTTTGTAAAAGCAATGCATAAAAGTAATATTATAAAAGCATTAGGTGCACATGTTGCAAAACACAGAACACAAGATTTAAAACATATTATGTTTAATAGCAAACCATCTTTAATTGGTAGAATATACAGAAAAATATTAGAACCAATATGTTATGTAGTAGGTAAATTATGGCAATAAGAGATATGAAAGGCACAGTTGCAACAACAACTGGTATGATGAACGAAAGAGCAGCAACTCCAGCAGTTCCTGATATGTCTCAAATTAAAATGCCAACAAATAAAGAAGTTGCCTCTACAGAAAAACCAGCTAGAGTTGTAGCAACTACTCAACCAGTAACAAATACTTTAGCAAAAAAAATTGAAGGATTAACTGATGAAGATAAAACTACTTTAGGTATAGTTCTATCTCCATCTGTTAGTAAAGTCATTAGTAAGATTGCTCCAGAAGTAAAACCACTTTTAGATCAGTTTACTAAAGAAGAAGAAAATATTGTACTACCAATTTCATTAGTAAAAAATTTTGCTAATAGAAAATATGGTGGGCAAACTGAAGAAGAATCATTACAAAGTTTTGTTAATGATCTTTCAGGACAGATGGAAACACAACAAACAAATGTGCCACCTGATAATCAAATGGTTGATCAGAATAATATTCCTGAACAAGCAGAATCTGGTATAGATTTTAATTCTATCGATTCAGATATCAGCCCACAAAATATGGAAACAGTTTAGAGCTACCCTTATCCATAAGGCACTCAACCTAAGAGGTAAAAATAATGGAAGAAGAAAAAAAAGTTTCTAAAGAAACTAAAGTTAAAATTCCAGAAGCAAATCCTTATAGCAAAGTTAGAGAAACTGATGATGCTGAAACAGAGGCTTTTGCAAAAGGTGAGTTAACAAAGTTTCATAGGGAACAAAGACAAAAGGAAGCAGAAGCAGCAACCGAACAGAAGGACACCGATGCATCTGAAGAGACTGCAGAAAAATCAGAAGTAAAGGCTACTCCTATCGCTGAACGCCCTGCAAAAGCTGAAGATCGTGTTTTTAAGAAACGTTATGACGATCTTAAAAAACACTATGATTCTACAATTAATAAACACAAGGATGAAGTTAAATCTTTGCGTTCTCAATTAGAATCAAGTACTAAACAATTTGTGCCACCTAAATCAAAAGAAGAATTAGAGGCGTGGAGAAAAGAGTACCCTGACGTTTATGATATGGTTGAAACTATAGCCATGAACAAAGCTACTACTCAAACTGCAGAAATTGAAGATAAATATAAAAACCTTCAACTCCAGCAAGAACAAATTATAAAAGAAAAAGCCGAAGTAGAACTTTTAAAATTACATCCTGATTTTAATGAGATTCGACAAAAAGAAGAATTTCATAATTGGGCTGCTAATCAAGATCCTACTATTCAAGGTTGGTTGTATGAAAATACATCTAATGCTAAGTTAGCTGCTAGAGCTATTGATCTATTTAAAATGGATAATGGTGAAAGTAAATTAACTAAAAAAGAAGAGAAGGATGTTAAAAAAGAAGCTGCTAGAGCAATTTCTAAAACAAGAAAAAGTACTGAGTCCGATATTCCTAAAAAGAAAATTTGGACAACTAGTGAGATTTCTAAATTGAAACCTCATGAATTTGAGAAGCACGAGAAAGACATTGACCTTGCACGTTTAGAAGGTAGGATTGAACAACGTTAAACAATCTAACTAAACAATAAAGGAGAAGCATTATGGCTTTTACAAATGCTACTGGATATAATAACCTTTCACAAGGTAATTTTACTCCACAGATCTTTAGTCAGAAAGTTCAGAAATTCTTCAGAAGAGCATCAGTGGTAGAAGATATAACTAACACTGATTACGCTGGAGAAATTGAAAACTTTGGTGACACAGTAAAGATCATCAAAGAGCCAACAATCACAGTCAGAGATTATGCTAGAGGTCAAACAGTTGATACACAAATATTAGCTGATGATCAAATAACTATGACAGTCGATCAAGGTTCTTATTTTGCTTTTAAAGTAGATGATATTGAAGAAAGACAATCTCATGTAAACTTTGAAGCTCTTGCAACCTCTTCAGGTGCATATTCATTAAAGAAAAACTACGACTACAATGTATTGAAGTTTATATACGACAATGCTAGTGATGGTACGAGTGCAGGAACTGACGCATCACCAATCGATGGTGACGCAGCTGTAGATACTTTAGCAAATTTAGTATCAACGCTTAAAAAGAACTTGGATAAAAATGATGTGCCAGAAGAAAATAGATGGCTAGTTGCTCCACCTGAATTCTTTGAACAATTAAGAAAAGCAGGCGGAAAACTATCTGACCAATCAGTAATGAATGATGGAGCAGCATCTCAAATCAGAAATGGTAAAGTTACAGACAGACCATTATTTGGTTTTAATATGTATTCATCAAACGCAATTGCTGTATCAGGTGGAAGTGCTGCGTCTCATACTTTTGGATCTTCTGGATCTAATGAGTATGCATTCGTATACGGACACATGTCAGGAGTGGCGACTGTAAATCATATCGCAAAAACAGAATTAATCAGAGACCCTGATTCATTCGCTGATATCGTTAGAGGCTTACACGTTTTCGGAAGAAAAATTCTTAGAGACGAAGCAGTAAGATCTGGCGTAATTACAATCGGTTAATTTTAGGAGGGAATAAAATATGACTGCTTATAATAGTTCAAACGCAAACAGATTGCTTAAAGCATCATCTGATCAGGGGCGAATTATGTCTGAGGTTGTAGATTTCTCTTCTACAACTAATGCTGCAACTGACACTTTTGATGTTATTGGTATTCCTGCAAATACTTTAGTACTTTCTGCAGGAGTAGATGTTCTTACTGCAGGTACTGGAACAGGTACAATTGCTGTAGGAGATTCTGGAGACGCAGACCAATACGTTGACGAAGTAGCACCAACAAGTGCTGGCCAAAAAACAATATTAAATGCACCTGAAGCATATTCAAGTGCAGATGATATTAGAATAACTGTGGCTACTGCTGCTGTTAACGCAAAAGTAAGAGTATGGGCAACTATGATTTCACTTGATAAAGGTGGATCAGACGCTGACACAGACTCACAAAACGTAACATTTAGTTAATAACTAATTAATCTTGGGGGGAGCAATCCCCCCTTGGTTTATCAGGAGAATAAATGTCAACAACATATTTAACTTTAACAAACAGAACACTAAGAGAATTAAACGAAATAGAATTAACTTCTGCTAACTTTGCTTCAAGCAGAGGTATTCAAACTGCAGTTAAAGATTTTATAAATAAATCTATACATGACATTTATAATGAGACAGGTGAAATACCTTTGCTATATGCAAGAACTACACAGAATTTAGAAATAGGTGATAATGAATATGATTTTCCTGCTGACTTTAGAAAAGCAGATATGGATTCATTTTCAATAGGGCCAAAAGAATTAATTACTAACGGAGAGTTTACATCTAATATAAATAGTTGGACAACACAAAGTGGATCTCCAGCATACTCT
>LULH01000895.1_pt1 | contig 12354 bp, 15 predicted proteins | sample 728201 | NCBI WGS metagenome assembly LULH01 (sample SAMN03860294, study PRJNA289734) | marine metagenome | biome: seawater column; feature: ocean; material: water; isolation source: Red Sea water column Station 169 - depth 100m | place: Saudi Arabia: Red Sea | collected 2011-10-15 | depth 100 m
CTCTTAAACCAGAACCACCAGCTCCCAAGACAACCACGTCGTATTCATGATCGATAATTTTATAGCTATTCATATTACAAGTTATAAATGGTTATTATAGTCCCTAAAGACAATAGTATAGCAAAAATAAATACGGACTTATTTGCGACATTTTTGATTTTTTCATTGCTCATATAATCTTCAAAAATCTCGCTTATTGTTAAAGAATAGAAAAAAAGGGATAAAAAAACAAAAATTGAGAACAAAATTTTCGATGGTTGTTCGCTTAAAAAAGCAATTAAACTATTGTAGTCATTATTTATGATGGAAACAAAATTTATAATAAACCAAGCCATAAATGGTATTAAAAATAAAGAACTGAACTTAATAAATAACCATTTTTTTGTTGATTTATTCATAATTAAAGACTCACTCCCAAAAAATAAATAATAATTGCAAGTAAAAAAGATAAAATTAAGGTTGCGTAACCGGTAATTTTCGTAATTTTAAGATCAAATCCATAACCTGCATCCCAAATTAAATGTCTAATTTCATTAAGAATATGAAAACTAAATGTCCAACATAATGAGATAGATATAAATTTTCCAAAAAAACTATTTAAAATATTCTCAAATAAAATCTTTTCATTATTAATTGTAAATAAAAACCAAATACATATTAAACTTATAGCAATAGCGTTGATCACACCTGTTATTCTATGAGCAATAGACAACAAAGATGAAATTTGCCATTTATATATTTGCAAATGTGGAGTTAAAGGATTTTTATCGTATTCCATAAAAATTTTATTTAATTCCGTACTTTACTAATGTTTCTGCAATTTGCACTGAATTAAGTGCCGCTCCTTTCAAAAGATTGTCTGAAACTATCCACATATTGATTGCTTTTTCATTAGACCTGTCTTTTCTCACTCTAGAAATATAAGTTTTTAAATCATCTTGAGCTTCGAGTGGAGTTATATAACCTCCATCAACATGCTCATCAACAAGTTTACAACCTGAGGTCTCACTTAATAATTTTTTAACTTCACCAATATTATAATTTTTTTCAAATTCTACATTTACTGACTCAGAGTGTGATGTAATAACTGGAACTCTTACGCAAGTTGCGGAAACTTTTATCTTTTCACTTAATATTTTTTTTGTTTCATTTTCCATTTTCCACTCTTCTTTGGTGTACCCGTCTTCTACAAATACATCTATATGAGGGATTAAATTAAAAGCTATTTGTTTAGTAAAGTTTGTTGATTTAATTTTTTTTTTTTCTAAAAAATCTTTTGTCTGACTGATTAGTTCATCCATTGCGGCTTTACCGGCTCCAGAAACAGCTTGATATGTTGAGACTACTACTCTTTTAATATTAAATTTTTGGTGCAGTGGATTAAGCGCTAAAACCATTTGAATAGTAGAACAATTTGGATTTGCTATAATATTTTTATGCTTTTTTATATCCTCCGAGTTTACCTCGGGCACGATAAGGGGGACATCTTTATCCATTCTAAAAAATTTTGAATTATCGATTACAATTGTTTTTTGAGAGGCTTTTTTTGCATATTTTTCTGCAATAGAACTTCCTGCAGCAAAAAAAGTTATATCTGCTTTTTCAAAATCAAAATTTTCTAATGCGACCACATTCAGGTCATTGCCTTTAAATTTTATTTTTTTTCCTAAACTATTTTTTGAGGCAACTAAATGTAATTCTTTAATGTCTAATTTAGACTTTTCTAAAATATCAATCGTTTTTCTTCCTACGTTTCCCGTAGCACCAATAATTGCAAATTTCATTTTTTAATACTAATTTAATTTTGATATAATTGCATCACCCATCTGAGAAGTGCTGACTTCTTTCTTCCCTTTAGATACAATATCCTTTGTTCTAAGACCGTCATTTAAAACTTTTTGAACAGCTTGATCTAACAAATCAGCCTCTTTATCTAAATCCAAGGAATATCTTAAAGCCATTGATAAACTAAGAATTGTTGCGATCGGATTAGCAACATTTTTTCCAGCTATATCTGGTGCCGATCCATGAACAGGTTCATAAAGTGATCTCAGCTTTCCATTTTTATCTTTGGAGCCTAAGGAGGCAGATGGAAGAAGACCTAAAGAACCAGTTAACATAGCTGCCTCATCTGATAGCATGTCTCCAAATAAATTATCGGCTAAAATTACATCAAATTGTTTTGGATTTCTCAATAACTGCATTGCGCAGTTATCTGCTAACATGTGCTCTAATTCAACGGTTTTATATTCTTTATCTTTCAAATCTTGAACTTCTTCTCGCCATAAGACCCCAGCTTCCATTACATTTGATTTTTCACATGAAGTTACTTTGTTTTTTCTTTTCTTGGCAAGATCAAACGCCACTTTTGCTATTCTTTTGATTTCAGTGGTAGTATACGTATGTGTATTAATTCCTTTTCGCTCATTATTCTTAATTGGCTCAATACCCCTTGGTTCTCCAAAATATATTCCACCTGTAAGTTCTCTTACAATCATAATATCTAATCCTGAAACTATTTCAGGCTTTAAAGTAGAAGAGTCAACCAGTTGTTCAAAACAAATTGCTGGTCTTAAATTTGCAAATAGTTTTAACTCTTTCCTCAATTTTAAAAGAGCTCTTTCAGGTTTTTTTGAAAATTCTAATTTATCCCACTTTGGTCCTCCACATGCTCCTAATATAACTGCATCACACTCTAGAGATTTATAAAAAACTTCATCTGTAATAGGAATTTTGTGCGCATCTATCGATGCACCCCCGATTAGTTCTTCTTCAATTTTAAAGTCTAAAGATTTATTCTTGTTTAACCATTCAATTATTTTCTTTACTTCTCTTACTACCTCGGGTCCAATGCCATCTCCAGGTAATAATAGTAATTTTCTAGTGTTAGATATTGCCATTATTTAAATCCAAGGTTTGGTTTTATTCATAGAATTTTCAAATTTTTCTATATTAGGTATTTTTTTAAGTGAGAGGCCTATATTATCTAAACCTTCTAAAAGTCTTTTTTTCTTCGCAGGCTCTATATCAAATGTCAATTTTTTATTACCATAAAGAATCACCTGCTCATTTAAATCAACTTCGATCTCTTCTTTTCTTTTAGAATATTCAGATAATTCTTGAATTGATTTTTCGTCAATAATTATAGGAAGGATACCATTGTTAAAACAGTTATTATAAAAGATATCAGCAAAACTAGGACTTATTACACATCTTATACCAAAGTCGAGTAAGGCCCATGGGGCGTGTTCTCTTGACGAGCCACAACCAAAATTTTTTCCAGCTAAGAGAATTTTTGATTTTGAGTATGGATCATTATTTAATATAAATTCATTAATTAATTTACCACTTTCATCATATCTCATTTCATAGAATAGACTTTTTCCTAAACCAGTTCTTTTAATAGTTTTTAAAAACTGCTTAGGAATTATCATGTCTGTATCTATATTCATTAAAGGAATATGTGCAGGTATGCTTTTTAATTTAATAAATTTTTCCATCTAATTAATTTCTCTTACGTCAGCTAAATAGCCCTTTATTGCTGCGGCTACAGCCATTCCTGGACTTACAAGATGAGTTCTGCCGCCTCTTCCCTGTCTACCTTCAAAATTTCTATTTGAAGTTGATGCACATCTTTCTTTTGATGAAAGCTGATCTTCATTCATTCCTAAACACATAGAGCATCCTGGTTCTCTCCATTCAAATCCTGCATTTTTAAAGACTTTATCAATACCTTCCTCCTCGGCTTGTTTTTTAACTAATCCCGATCCTGGAACAACCATTGCGCTTACATCGCTCGCTATTTTTTTTCCTTTTAATAGTTTTGCAGCCAGCCTTAGATCTTCTATTCTTCCATTTGTACAGCTTCCGATAAAGATCTTATCTACTTTTATATCAGAAATTTTCATTTTAGGTTTTAAACCCATATATTCTAGGGATCTGTACATTGCTGTTCTTCTATCTTTATCTTTTTCTTTTTCTGGATCTGGCACTTCTCCAGTAATTGGAGAGACATCTTGCGGAGATGTTCCCCATGTAACTAATGGTTCAATATCTTTTGCATCAATGTTTACTTCCTTATCAAACTTTGCATCGCTATCAGAAAAAAGTTTTTTCCAATGGGCAACTGCTTTCGTCCAGTTCTCACCTTTTGGAGACATCGGTCTATCTTTAAAGTACTCTATAGTTTTATCATCTGGAGCTATTAATCCTGCTCTGGCACCAGCTTCTATAGTCATATTGCATATAGTCATACGTTGTTCTACGCTTAAATTTCTTATTACTTCGCCAGCAAATTCAATAACATAACCTGTTCCGCCTGCAGTTCCGATTGTTCCAATTATTTTAAGGATAACATCCTTTGACGTAACTCCTGCCGGTAAACTTCCGTTCACATTTACTCTAAAATTTTTAGATTTTTTTTGAATTAAAGTTTGAGTAGCTAATACATGCTCCACTTCAGAAGTGCCTATTCCAAATGCTAGGGAACCGAAAGCTCCGTGGGTAGCTGTGTGGCTATCTCCACATACGATTACTGTCCCTGGTTGTGTAAAACCTTGCTCCGGTCCAATAATATGGACTATCCCTTGTCGCTTATCATTAACATCAAATAAATTTATTCCAAATTCTTTACAATTATTTCTTAAAGTATCAACTTGAATTTTAGATTGCTTATCAGATATACCTTTTGATCTATCAGTAGTTGGGACATTGTGATCAGGAACGGCTAAAGTAAGTTTTGGTTTTCTAACTTGTCTGCCTTGAATTCTTAATCCTTCAAAAGCTTGGGGACTAGTGACCTCATGAACAAGATGTCTATCAACATAAAGTAAAGCTGTTCCATCGTTGTCTTCGTGAACAAGGTGGTCATCCCAAATTTTATCGTAGAGTGTTTTTGACATATGAGAATATTATTTTTTTGGTTTATTCTCAGCTTCCAATTTTTTATCAGAAGTCTGTTTTTTAACTTTTGATACTTCAGTTTTTTTTTCGTCAGTTGATGTTTCTTTTTTGATTTTATCATCTGACGCTACATTCTCAATAGCTTGTTTAGGCTCTGGTGCGATGTCGATACCAATCTTTTTTTTTATTTTTTCAGCTATCCTTGCTGATTTTCCTTTTCTGTCTCTTAAATAATATAATTTTGCTCTTCTTACTTTTCCAGATCTGACAATTTTTATAGAACTTACATTTGGACTATAAAGTGCAAAGGTTCTTTCTACACCTTCTCCAAAAGATATTTTTCTAACTGTAAATGAAGAATTTATATCTCTATTTTTTTTTGCTATACAAACACCTTCAAAATATTGAATTCTCTCTCTTTTGCCTTCGATAATTTTCACACCTACTTTAATTGTATCTCCAGGAGAAAAATCGGCTATCTTTTTTGAAGAAAGTATTTTTTTTACAGATTCTCTATTTATGTCTTCTATATTTTTCATTATTTTTTATCTTTTAAATATTTTTCCCAAAGATCAGGTCTCTGGCGACGTGTTATATCCTCAGATTGAGATAAACGCCAGCTTTTAATTTTCGCATGATCACCTGAAAATAGTACATCTGGAACACTTTTGCCTTCCCAAATTTTAGGTTTTGTAAATTGAGGGTACTCCAAAAGACTATTTTCAAAAGTTTCATCTTTTATGGAGTCTTTGTTTCCTAACACTCCTGGTATAAGTCTTAAAACAGCGTCTAATATTACAAATGCAGCGGTTTCACCGCCTGATAAAACATAATCTCCTATGCTTATTTCCTCAATATTTCTCGTGGACAATAAACGATCATCTACTCCTTCAAAATGACCACAAATTAAATTAATGCCATTTTGTTTACTTAAAGAATTAGCAAAACCTTGATTAAATTTTTTACCTTTTGGAGACAAATAAAAAATTTTTTCTCCCTTGGAAATATTTTTATCTAAAGAATTCGCTACTATATCAGGCTTCATTAACATTCCACTTCCGCCACCAAATACAGTGTCGTCAACAGTTTTGTGTTTATCATCAGCGTAGTCTCTAATATTTACAGTTTTTAAACTCCATAGGCCATTTCTCATAGCCTTTCCGTAAATTCCTCCAGCTAAAGGGCCGGGGAAAGTCTCTGGATATAAAGTAAATATTTTTACTGCGTACATTATTTTTTAGGTTCCTCTTTTTTTGCTTCTTGTTTAGGAGCTTCTTTTTTAGGTTCCTCTTTTTTTGCTTCTTGTTTAGGAGTTTGAGGATTATTACCCGGTTTTGGCATTGGCATTAACTGAGCCTCACCTAAAATTCTTGAAACCCTTAAAGTTGGCTTAGCCCCTTTACTTATCCAATATTTTACTCTTTCGGCCTCTACCTTTATTCTCTCTTTCTTGTCTTTCGGAAGAAGTGGATTAAATAATCCAATCTTTTCTACAAATCTTCCATCTCTAGGTGCTCTACTGTCGGCTACAACAATTTTGTATACCGGTCTTTTTCTTACTCCCCCCATTGATAGTCTTATTTTTAACATATGTTACCTCTCATTTTAGTTGATTTAATAATTCATCAGGAATATTTCCTGATGGAATTCCTTTTCCTTTAGACATTTTTTTCATCATGTCTGACATCATCTTAAATTGTTTTAAAAGTTTATTAATTTTAGAAATATCTAAGCCACAGCCTGTTGCTATTCTTTTTTTTCTTGATCCACCTATAATTTTAGGATTTTCTCTTTCATTTGGCGTCATTGAAAGAATAATCGCTTCATTGTCACTTAACATTTTTTCATCAAACGATGAGTTTTCCATTTGCTGTTTAATCTTATTAGCTCCAGGCAACATAGACATCACACTTCCCATACCACCCATTTTTTTCATTTGTCTTAGTTGGGATAGATAATTTTCCATTGTGAAAATTCCCTCTTTTAATTGGGCTTCAGTGTCTTTTAACTTTTTTTCATCAAGGTCTTTAGTTGCTTTCTCAACTAAAGAAACAATATCACCCATCCCTAAAATACGCTTAGCTATTCTTTCAGGATGAAAGCTCTCGAGTTCGTCAATCTTTTCACCAACACCCATTAATTTTATTGGTTTGCCAGTAACCTCCTTCATGCTTAAAGCGGCTCCACCTCTTCCGTCGCCATCTACTCTAGTTAAAATTATACTTGAAATATTAACTGCCTTATCAAATTCACTTGCTACATTTACAGCTATCTGACCAGTAAGAGAGTCTGCTACTAAAATTGTTTCTGTTGGTTTCACTAAACTTTTGATTTGCTTTACTTCTGTCATCATTGGTAAATCTATTTGAGTTCTTCCAGCTGTATCGAATATAATTACATCTGCTCCATTTAGATTTGCTGTATTCATTGCACGAATAGCAATTTCAGAAGGTTGCTGATTTTGAACAATTGGTAAACTTAAAATATCATTATTATCTGCAAGAATTTTTAATTGTTCTTGAGCAGCAGGTCTATAGACATCCAAACTCACTAGCATGGTCTTTTTCTTAAATTTTTTTTCTATAAAATGAGCTAACTTTGCTGAAGTTGTTGTTTTACCGGAACCTTGTAGTCCTAAAATTAATAAACTAACTGGGCTTGAAGATTTTAAATTTATTTCTTCATTTTTGTTACCCAATAAATTTATTAATTCATCATTTACAATTTTAACTACCATTTGACCTGGAGTAGTGGACTCTATGATTTCTTGTCCTATAGCTTTTGGCTTAACTCTTTCTATAAAATTTTTTGTGACTTGAAGCGAGACATCTGCTTCCAGTAACGCCTGTCTAATTTCTACTAAACCAATATCAACTTGCTCCTTGGTTAAAGAAGGAGCCTGTTTTAATTTAGAAAAAATATTTTCTAATCTATTTGTTAAATTTTCAAACATTTATAATCACCCAACACCTATCGCACCAGTGGGCGAACCCTCGCTGACTGGTGTCGATCCTCTTATTTCTAAGAGCACCGCAAAAACACATGTATTTGCGGAAAGTGGCTGAAGTTACAATTAGGGGTTTTAAAAGTCAATGAATAATTATACTAATCAATTATGGCAGCGATTAACGCTTATAGAATGGAATATTGGCTTTGACCAAATAATCTTTATCGAAAAACAGAGAGAAGACTCTTATCCAATTACAATTTATAACTCTGATGGTGGGGAAGTAAGTGCGTGTGGAAATGGAGCAAGATGCGTGGCTTATCTTTTAAGTGAAAACTTAAATACAAAAAAAATACAAATTAAAACAAATAACAGATTACTTAATGCAAAAATAGTTGGGGATTTTCAGGTAAAAAGTTTTCTGAAGGTTTTTGTGTTAACGTAGGGAATCCACATATAATTTTTTTTGATAAAAATTATCTGAAGCATGACTTAAGGGTTATAGGTCCTAAAATTGAAAATCATGATCTATTTCCAGAAAAAACTAATGTTACATTTGCTAATGTAATTGATAAAAAAAATATCAAAGTTAATGTTTGGGAACGTGGTGCGGGACTTACAAAAGCTTGTGGCACAGCTGCTTGTGCAACTGCTGTTGCTTCTTTTTCTAAAAATCTCACTGAAAGAAAAGTACAAATTGCTTTTGATCAAGGGTCTTTAAAAATTGAGTATAATAAAGATAAAAATATTTTTATGACAGGACCTGTTTCAAAAATTAATGAATTAAGTATTTCAATATAATGAATTTATTAGAAAAATTTAAATTAGGATTAAATAAAAGTTCCTCCTCTTTATCTGAGGGAATAAATAACATTTTTAAAAAGAGAAAAGTTGATCAAGATATTTTACAAGAATTTGAAGATTTATTAATTGGTTCAGATGTTGGTATTGAAACTGCTCAAAATCTTAAGAATGATTTTGAAAAATTTAGAATAGATAAAAAAATAGATGATCACAAAGAAATTCTTAAATTGTTAGCTGATAAACTTTCTCTAGAACTACTTAAGTACGAAAAGAATTTAAATGACCTTGGAAATAATAAATCCGCAGTTATTGTTGTCTCAGGTGTAAATGGAGTTGGAAAGACTACAACGATTGGAAAAATGGGAAAATTTTTTAAAGACAATAACAAGTCAGTTGTTTTTGGAGCCGCAGATACTTTCAGGGCTGCTGCTATTGATCAATTAGAGCTTTGGGCTAGAAAAATAAAAGTGGATATTATCAAATCTGAAACTGGTAGCGATCCCGCGTCTGTAGCTTTCAAGACTGCTGAATTCACCAAAAAAAATCGTATTGATATTGCACTTATAGATACAGCGGGAAGATTACAAAACAAAAAAAACTTAATGGAGGAATATAAAAAAATAATCAATGTTTTAAAAAAAATAGATAATGATTATCCTAATGAAATAATTTTAGTTCTTGATGCTACAACAGGGCAGAACGCTTTAAACCAAGTAGAAGAATTTTCTAAAATACATAACTTGACTGGCTTAATAATTACTAAATTAGATAGTACTGCAAAAGGTGGTATAGTTTTAGCCATCTGTAAGAAATACAAATTACCAATAATTGCTGTTGGGATGGGAGAAAAAGAAGACGACCTTCAACCCTTTAAAGCAGATTTGTTTGCAAAAACTTTGCTCTCAATTAATTAATATTTATTTATAAAGTTTTTTATTTCTGAAAGTAAATTATCATTGAAAGTAAGCATGTGATCATCCTCTTCTACTTGTAAAAATTTTTTTGGTTTATTTGCAATTTCAAATAATCTTTTTCCCATATAGAATGGAACGATGTTATCCCTTTTACCATGCATTATCAAAATTGGAGTTTTTATATTTTTAATTTTTTTTTCTGAATTGTATTTATCTTTTAATAACAATTTCACTGGTAAATATGGATAATAAATTTTTGCTGCTTTTTCCATTGATGTGTATGGTGACTCCAAAATGATACTATTAAATTCATTTGTTTGACCAATTTCAACCGCAACTCCTGTTCCAAGCGATTCTCCGTATAATATAATATTTTTTGTTGCGACGCCCTTGTCGTTTAACCACTTTACTGCCTTTTTTGCATCTTCATATAGATTGATCTCATTAGGCTTTCCAGAGTTACCACTAAAGCCTCTCCAAGAAATAATTAAAACGTTCAAGTTTAGTTCATTAAATCTGTTGAGCTTGTATGATCTATTAAATAAATTTCCTGCATTTCCGTGTAGAAATAAAATTGTTTTATATTTTTTTAAATCTTTTTCAATCAACCAAGACTTTAGTTTAATATTTTTATCAACTTCTATAAAAAGTTCTTTGTAATTAAAATTAATAGGATCGTCTAAATAATTGTTTTCGCTGGGAAGATAAAGTAATTTTCTTTGATTTACATAAATCAAAGTTAACAAAATCAAATAAATTACTAATGCTGAAGAAATTAGAATATAAATATATTTCATATTGTTTTTATTTTTCTTGCTATATATACACCAGCAAAAACTAATGCACCTCCATAATAATGGAAAGGCAGTAACATTTCTTCAAAAAGAATAATTCCAAATATTGCCCCATAAACAGCGAACAAATAAAGCGTGAATCCTGTTAAAGATGCACCTAAATATCTTTGTACCTTTGTGTACAAACTAAATGCGATTATACCTGGTGAAATAGCAGCAAACAAAACCCATGCTAAAAAAGTAGAATTGAATTTAGTATCAAAAAATAAAGATTCTTCTAATATATAAAAAGGAAACAGTGAGATGAAACCAAAAAAGGCGATTAAAGTAAATCTTCCCATTAAACTAAATTTACTTTTCCAGTTTAAAAGATAAATTGAATATAGGGCCCAACCAATTGCAGCACCTAACATCCAAAAATCTCCAGTAGTAAAACTAAAATTTATTAGGTAATTAAAATTACCTTTTGTAATTATGGTGATAACTCCGATCAAACAAATTATGAGTCCTACTATTCTATTTAAACTAATTTTTTCACTAAACAAAAATACTGACAGAATTACAATAAAAACTGGAGAGGAGGTATATATGATTCCCATATTAGCCATTGTGGTAGACATACCAGCAATAAAAGGGAATGCTCCACAAATTCCACACCCCATTAAACCCAAGAAAAATAATTTATAAAATTCCTTTTTTAAAAATTGTCTTTTTTTATAAATTTCAGAATAAAAAAAAGGTAATAAAATTAGAAATACAAAAAACCATCTCCAAAAAGCTAGTGAAATTGGAGGAACATATTCTACACCGCCTCTTGCAACTATTATATTTGTTGCCATAAATATAGGCTGTACAAATAATAATATATAAGGAAAAAAATTATTATTTTTTGTCGTAGAAGGCTTCATAAAGCATCATGACAATTACTATTCCCATTAGAATATAAACTGGCAAAACGTCGGTGAAACCAATCATCATAGATCTTGTTAAAGTAGTTGCTAATCCAAGTAGAAAAGCAATACATAAAACACATCCGGTAATAGTAGCAAATTTTCTATTCATCTTTACAATTTTTCTCCAACCAATTAGCAGTTCCTAAAAATCTTAAATCATCTAACTTGTCACCAACAAGCTGTACACCTAATGGTAAGTCATTTTCACCGGTAAGTAAAGGAAGTGAAATAGCTGGTAATCCCATATAGGTCCAAATTTTTTGAAAATCTGCACTGCCTGTAGACTTCAAGCCTTTGTCTGCAACTCCGCTGGAAGATGGAGTAATAATACCATGGTAGTCCTCAAAAACTTCTTTGTAAGACTCGTAACTTCTTTTCATAAAATCTATGGCATCTGTATATTCTTTCGCTGAATATTTTAATCCCCTTCCAATCGCCTCCCTCATCTCTTTTGAAAGTTTTGTTTTATCTTTATTATAGTAAACCTGAAAATTATTAGCTAAATCAGTTTCATGAATAATTTGGTGATATTTAGGAATTTCTTTAAAATATGAGGGAGTATCAAAGATCTCAATATTTTTTTTAAAATTTTTAATCAAAAATTCAAAAGCTTTTTGAGACTCTTTGCCAATATTTTTCCACTTGTCAGTTTTATAAAAAATGAATTTTGGTTCAAAATGCGGTCCTTCATCACAAACTTTAAGCATATCATCTGCAGCAAAATGAACTGTCGCTGGATCGTATAAATCTTTTTTAATTAAAGATTTTGCTAATAAAGCTACATCTTTAACCGTTTTACCAAATACCCCCATTGTATCCAACTTATCAGAACACTTTAATACTCCACTTCTTGAGATTAAACCATACGAGGGTTTGTAACCAACAACACCACAATATGAAGCTGGTCTAATTATTGAACCTCCGGTTTGAGATCCAACCGAAAGATGAGCCATGTGAGATGCAACTACAGCAGCTGATCCACTTGATGATCCACCAGGAGTTCTAGTATAGTCGTGAGGATTGGTTGTTTTACTAGGATG
>LULH01000284.1_pt1 | contig 12321 bp, 9 predicted proteins | sample 728201 | NCBI WGS metagenome assembly LULH01 (sample SAMN03860294, study PRJNA289734) | marine metagenome | biome: seawater column; feature: ocean; material: water; isolation source: Red Sea water column Station 169 - depth 100m | place: Saudi Arabia: Red Sea | collected 2011-10-15 | depth 100 m
CAAAGAATATGTCGATGAAATAAACCAAAGTGAAGCTATGGATGCTGCTATAAACGGTGTTTTGCAATCTTTGGATCCTTATTCTGCTTACATGTCACCTGAATCTTTTGAAAATATGCAAACCGAGACTAGTGGTGAATTTGGTGGTCTAGGTATTGAAGTTGGAATGGAACATGGAGTTGTTAAAGTAATATCTCCAATTGACAACTCACCAGCTTCAAAAGTTGGGGTAAAAGCTGGAGATTATATTGTAAAAATAAATGATATTCAGGTTCAAGGAAAAACACTTACTGAAGCAGTAGAATTAATGAGAGGCCCGGTTGGAACTGATATTGAAATTACAGTGAGAAGAAGAGGAGAGAAAAAAGCTTTAACATTTGTTATCACCAGAGATATTATTGAAGTTTCTTCTGTAAAATCTGAAATAAAAGATGAAAAAACTGGATATATGAGACTTACATCTTTTAATGAAAATAGCGGAGATCAAATAAAAAATAAAATAAAAGAATTTAAAAAAAATGGCAAAATTGAAAATTATATTTTGGATTTAAGAAATAATCCTGGAGGCCTTCTTTCTCAAGCAATAAAAATATCAGATTTCTTTTTAGATAATGGAGAAATTGTTTCTACAAAAAGTAAAAGAAAATATGAAAATAGAAAATGGTTTGCAAAAAAAGGTGATATTTTGAAATCTAATACATTAGTAGTTTTAATTAATTATGGTTCTGCATCAGCTTCAGAAATAGTTGCGGGAGCATTACAAGATCATAAAAGAGCGATTTTAATTGGTGAAAGTACATATGGAAAAGGCTCTGTACAATCAATCATACCTTTAAAAAATAATGGCGCAATAAGATTAACTGTTTCTAAATACTATTTACCCTCTGGAAAATCTATTTCAGATGTAGGGGTTACGCCTGATATTGAAGTGGATGAAAGTTCAGACGAATTTAGACTAAACACGGAAACTGATAATCAGTTAAGTTTTGCTTTAAAACTTCTTAACGGTTAGTAATGAAAAAAAAACACAAGGATTTACCATTACGAACTGGTGTAGGTATTGTTGTTTTAAATAAAAAAAACCAAATTTTTCTTGCAAAAAGAATTGATAATCCAAAAAATTTTTGGCAGATGCCTCAGGGAGGGGTTGATAAAGGTGAAGATTTTTATACAGCAGCTGTTCGCGAGTTAGAAGAGGAAACTAGCATTAAAACTGTGAAATTAATTAAAGAAATAGAAGGATTAACTACATATCTTTTACCAGATCATTTAGTAGGAATTATTTGGAAAGGTAAATACAAAGGTCAAAAACAAAAATGGTTTGTTGTTAGATTTCAAGGAGAAGAGGATGAAATAAATATCAATACCAAGCATCCAGAATTCTTAGATTGGAAATGGGTAAATGTTGAAAATTTAACAGATGAAATTGTTAAATTTAAATTTCATGTTTATAAGAAAATACAAAAAGAATTAAAATATATCATTTAAATTGCGCTTATAGATTTTAAAACTTCAACTTTATGATTTAAGATAAATCTTTTTTGGTCATCTATTTCATCTTTGGATAACTCATTTTCAGCTTCTGAAATAGAATTACTAATATGGTTTTTATCAGCATCTTTTAAATTAAAAATTGAGCTAGTAAGTATAGATAAGGAATTATCTTTAAATTCAACAATTCCATCTTCTACATAATAATTTTCTACCTCAGAACCAATGGAAACTTTAATTATTCCTGGTTTTAAAAAAGATATAATAGGTATGTGATCTTTTAAAATTCCAATCTCTCCCTCAAAAGCAGGAACTACAACTTCCGAAACTTCTTCTTTCGATAGAAATGATTTCTCAGGGTTTACAATTTCTATTTTAAAGTTTTCACTCATTAAGCAGCTGCATCTTTTGCCATTTTTTCAGCTTTTTCAATTGCTTCCTCAATTGTTCCAACCATGTAAAAAGCAGCCTCAGGTAAATGATCGTACTCTCCCTTACAAATAGAATCAAAACCTTTGATTGTTGATTCTAGCTCCACAAGCTTTCCTGGTGAACCAGTAAATACTTCAGCAACAAAAAATGGTTGAGATAAAAATCTTTGAATTTTTCTTGCTCTTGCAACAATTAGCTTATCTTCTTCAGATAATTCATCCATACCTAAAATTGCAATAATATCTTGTAAAGATTTATATGTTTGTAAAATTTTTTGAACTTCTCTAGCAACTCTATAATGTTCGTCTCCTACAATTCTAGGATCTAAAATTCTAGAAGTAGAGTCTAGAGGATCAACTGCTGGATAAATTCCAATTTCTGCTATCTGTCTTGATAATACAGTTGTTGCATCTAAGTGAGAAAATGATGTTGCTGGAGCAGGGTCTGTTAAATCGTCGGCTGGAACATATATTGCCTGCACTGATGTAATTGATCCTTTATTTGTTGTTGTTATTCTTTCTTGTAGATTTCCCATATCGGTAGCAAGCGTAGGCTGATAACCTACAGCTGATGGAATTCTTCCTAATAATGCAGATACCTCTGAGCCTGCTTGAGTAAATCTAAAAATGTTATCTACGAAAAATAGAACGTCTTGACCTTCTTGATCCCTAAAATATTCTGCAACAGTTAAACCTGATAATGCAACTCTAGCTCTTGCTCCAGGAGGTTCGTTCATTTGACCATAAACAAGTGCAGCTTTTGATCCAGTTCCTTCTGGTTTAATTACTCCTGACTCTATCATTTCATGGTAAAGGTCATTTCCTTCTCTAGTTCTTTCACCAACTCCTGCAAAAACTGAAAATCCACCGTGAGCTTTGGCGACGTTATTAATTAATTCCATAATAAGTACTGTTTTTCCTACACCAGCACCACCGAATAAACCAATTTTACCACCCTTTGCATATGGGGCTAGTAGATCAACTACCTTAATTCCTGTTACTAAAATTTCAGTTTCTGTTGATTGTTCATTGAATACAGGTGCCGCTCTATGGATAGGCCAACTCTCTTTAGTTTTAACTTCTCCTTTTTCATCAATGGGTTCACCAATTACGTTAACAATTCTTCCTAAAGTTTCAGGACCAACTGGAACTTTGATTGGAGCTCCTGTATCTGTTACTTCATCTCCTCTTTTGAGTCCTTCAGTTGCATCCATAGCAATTGTTCTTACACTTGACTCTCCTAAATGTTGTGCAACTTCTAAAACCAGTCTAGCACCACCATTGTTACATTCTAATGCTGTTAATATTTCAGGTAGTTCTCCTTCAAATTTAACATCGACTACCGCTCCAATAATTTGTGTAATTTGTCCTTTTCTCATAATTATAAACTTTCTGCTCCTGATATAATTTCTATTAGTTCTTTTGTAATTGCTGCCTGACGGCTTCTATTATATTGAATAGTAAGCTTGTCAACCATTTCACCTGCGTTTCTGGTTGCGTTATCCATTGCACTCATTCTTGAACCTTGTTCGCTAGCTGAATTTTCTAACATCGCTTTAAAAATCTGAGTTGAAATATTTTTTGGCAATAAATTTCCTAATATCTCATCTTCATCAGGCTCAAATTCATAATTTTCATCTGATGACTTTTCTTCTTCGTTTATTTTTAAAGGAATTATTTGTTGTTCTTGAGGTATTTGAGTGATGACGTTTTTAAATTGATTATAAAAAATTGTACATACATCAAATTCTTTTTGTTCAAATTTTTGAATTAATATTTTTCCAACTTTGTCAGCATCGAAATAATTTGCATTTTTAGACTCTTTAAATGAAATATTTTCGATAATATTATCTTTATAAGATCTTTTAAGTTGATCATAGCCTTTAGATCCAACTGTAATAATCTTTAATTCTTTACCGCTATCAGATAACTTTTGAAAATATGATTTAGCTTTTTTAATAATATTTGAATTAAATCCACCACAAAGCCCTCTATCTGCTGTCATAACTACACAAAGATGAACTTTATCTTCACCTGTTCCTGCCAACAATTTTGGAGCATTTTCTTTATCAGAAATACCACTTGAAAGATTTAAGATTATATTATTCATTTTTTGAGAATAAGGCCTTCCTCTTTCTGCGCTTTCTTGTGCCCTTCTAAGCTTAGCCGCCGCAACCATTTTCATAGCTTTGGTTATTTTTTGCGTTGACTTAACGCTTGATATTCTTTTTTTTAAATCGTCTAAACTTGCCATTTTTTAAGAACTAAAATTTTTTTTAAGATCTAGAATTAATTCAGTTAATGTTTTTTCAATATCTTCCTCAAGTTTTCCAGAAGAAATAATTGAATCGATTATTTCTGGTTTTTCTGATCTACATTTCTCGATTATTTTTGCTTCAAAGCTCGCAATATCTTTTTGTTCAATATCGTCTAAGTGACCTTTAACGCCACAGAATACAGATATTACTTGCTCTGCAACTGTCATAGGTGAATATTGTTTTTGTTTTAATAGTTCAGTTAGTTTTGCACCTCTATTTAATAATTTTTGTGTAGAGGCATCTAAATCTGATCCAAATTGTGCAAAAGCTGCCATCTCTCTATATTGAGCCAATTCAAGCTTCATTGATCCTGAAACCTTCTTCATAGCTTTGGTTTGAGCTGAAGATCCTACCCTAGATACTGACAAACCGACATTAATTGCAGGTCTAATTCCTTGGTTAAATAGCTCAGTTTCAAGGAATATTTGCCCATCAGTAATTGATATAACATTTGTTGGTATGAATGCAGAAACATCACCTCCTTGAGTCTCTATAATTGGAAGTGCTGTTAAAGATCCACCACCATGATCATCACTTAATTTTGCTGCTCTTTCAAGTAATCTACTATGCAAATAAAATACGTCCCCTGGATAGGCTTCTCTTCCTGGAGGTCTTCTTAAAAGTAATGACATTTGTCTATATGCAACTGCTTGTTTTGACAGATCATCATAAATAATTAAAGCGTGCATACCATTGTCTCTAAAATATTCTCCCATCGCGCATCCAGTATATGGTGCTAAGAATTGAAGTGGAGCTGCATCTGATGCAGTTGCTGCAACAATAGTTGTATATTCCATTGCTCCGGCTTCTTCTAAAGTTTTTTCAATTTGTCTTACTGTTGATCTCTTTTGACCAATTGCAACATAAACACAATATAATTTTTGTTTTTCGTCACCTGATTCATTTATTTTTTTTTGATTTATGATTGCATCAATAGCAACAGCTGTTTTACCGGTTTGTCTATCACCGATGATTAATTCCCTTTGCCCTCTTCCAATTGGAACCAAACTGTCGATTGATTTTAATCCTGTTTGCATAGGTTCGCTAACAGATTTACGTGGAATAATTCCTGGTGCCTTAACTTCTACCCTGCTTCTTTTAATTCCTTTATCTAAAGCACCTTTACCATCTATTGGATTTCCTAAACCATCCACAACTCTACCTAATAATTCTTTTCCTACTGGAGTATCAACAATAGCACCAGTTCTCTTAACTGTGTCGCCCTCTTTAACAGCTCTATCATCTCCAAAAATTACAACACCAACATTTTCACTTTCTAGATTTAAAGCCATTCCTTTTGATCCATCTGAAAATTCTACCATTTCTCCAGCTTGAACATTATCCAAGCCGTAGATTCTAGCAATTCCATCTCCAACAGATAATACCTGACCTACTTCAGAAACTTCTGCCTTGTCTCCAAATTGTTTTATTTGTTCTTTTAATATCTTTGTTACTTCTGAAGGATTTATTTCCATTTATGCCTCTATCATTTGTTTTTCAATTTGTTGTAATTTATTTTTTATGGAGGTATCGACCATAGTGCTACCCACTTTTAGGACTAAACCGCCTATTAAACTTGGATCATGCTTATAGTTTAATTTTATATTTGAGCCAAAATTTTCTGCTAGCTCATTTTTAACTTTTGTAATTTCTTCACCATTTAGTTCTTTTGCGGCTATAAGTTCTGCATTAATTTCTCCTCTTGACTTAGAGCAGACTTCTAAAAAATCCTTAAATATTTTTTCAACATAAAAAAATCTTCTTTTTTTAATTATAAAACTTATAAATCTTTTTAATAATTCATTGTGATTATTTTTTTCTGATATCATCTCCATTACTTTGATCAAATCTTCACTTCTCGTTGTAGGATTTTTAATCAAATAACTGAAATCTTCACTATTTTTTATTAAAACTAATATTGAATTTGCCTGCTTTTCAATTTCTGTAAGCGCGTTGCCTTCCGATGCTAACTCAAATAAAGCTTGAGCATAACTGTTATTAGACGTTACTGATATTTTGTTTTCGCTCAATTTATGCTCTCATTAGTGAAGATATTAAAAAATTTCGCTTAAATAGCATAAGAAGTATCAGGCTTCAAGGCTCTGAATGTAAAAAAATTCAATATTTAATGGGCTAATTGAAGCTAATTGGGTCAACATCAACTGTCAGTTTTATTCCTTTTGGAAGATTAAATTTATTTAATAAAAATTTAAGTTTTTTTTGAGTCTTTGAAGATTTTTTTGATCTAATTAATAACCTACTTCTAAACTTTTGATTAATTCTATAAATGGGAGCATCGACAGGTCCAAGTATTTTTTCATTTATTGATTTTGAAATAATATTTTTTAATTTTGTAGCCTCTACATTCAATATTTTTTCATTGGATGAAGATAAAATTAAAGAAATAAATCTTTCATAAGGAGGAAGATTATTTTTTTTTCTAAGTTCTAATTCTTTATCTAAAAATTTAAATGGATCTTCATTTGTAATTTGATCGATTATATCTGGTTTCAAATTGTAAGTTTGGAAATATACATTTGCAGGCTTACCAGTTCTACCAGCTCTTCCTGATAACTGATGATAAAGTTGTAAATTCTTTTCAGCGCTTCTTAAGTCGTGTCCGTGTGATGTTAAATCAATATCTAAAACAATAATGCAATTTAAATTTGGAAAATGAAATCCTTTTGAAATTAATTGAGTTCCAACAAGAATATTTATCTCTCCTGATATAATTTTATCTAATATAGTTTTACTAGAAGATTTATTCATAGTATCGCTTGAGAAAATTGTGGTTTTTTTATTTGGAAATAATATTTTTACCTCTTCTGATATTTTTTCTACTCCAGGACCACTAAATACAAAATCACAAATATTATCTTTCTTACATTTTCTACCTAAATTTGTCGAATACCCACAGTAATGACATAAAAGTTTTTTTTTGTTTTTATGATAAACAAGATTAATAGAACAATTTGGGCAAGAAAATACATTTAAACATTTCTTGCATAAAACATAAGGTGCAAATCCTCTACGATTAATAAAAAAAAGAACCTGATCTTTTTGATCAAGATGTTCTTTAACTTTTTCGATTATTTTATTTGATATAAAGCTTTTTTTAGCTAATTTATTTTGATTTAGATCTATTATATGATGTTTGGGTAAGTTTGCATTTTTGTATCTACTAATTAATCTAGAATATGAATATTTTTTATTTTTAATATTTGCATAAGTTTCTATAGATGGAACTGCTGTAACTAAATTAATTGGAATATTTTCACTACTTGCCCTTGCAATTGCCATATCTCTTGCATTGTAAGTTACACCTTCATCTTGTTTAAAAGATTGGTCATGTTCCTCATCGACTATTATTAAACCCAGCTTTTGAAATGGAAGAAAAAGCGCAGATCTTGCACCTATTATAACTTTTATATTTCCATTTGATAAACCACTCCATATTACTTTCTTTTTTTTGGGTGTGATCTTTGAGTGCCAAATAGCTGCTTCAAAACCAAAAAAATTTTTAAATTTCTTTTCAAATTCTCCTGTTAAACCTATTTCAGGAAGTAAAATTAACGTTTGTAAACCTCTAGAGATTATTTTCTCTATTGCTTTAAAGTACACTATTGTTTTTCCAGAACCTGTGGTTCCTTGTAGTAAATGAACTCTAAAAAAACTATCGTTTTTTATTATATTTTTAAATACTTTTTCTTGTTCATTCGAAAGATTAAATTTCTCAGTAGTAAATTTATTTTGATATATTTCATATTCAGATTTATTTTTTCTTTCAACACCATTGCCACTTAAAAGATGCAATTTAAGTGCCATTCCTAAAGGAGTAAGATTATACTCCGAAAACCAATTTAAAAAATCAATAGTATTTTTTTTTAAGGGTTCAATATTTAATTTTTTTACAATAGATTTTATTTTAAAACTTTTATTATTATTGTTTTCAAATTTATCCCAAATAACCCCTGTTATTGTTTTTTTACCAAATGGAACATTTACATAGTCACCTATTTGTAATTTTAGTGAACTTTCATAGGTAAATGGATAATCAAAAATATTGGGTAATAAAACTGGATATTTCATAAATTTTATTATGAAATTATATTACGAATGAATTTGTCTTTTATCTACAGATAATGCGGCTTCTTTGATTGCTTCTGAAAAAGTTGGATGAGCATGACAAGTTCTTGCAATATCCTCAGAACTAGCACCAAATTCCATAGCAACTGACATTTCTGCAATCATCTCTCCAGCGTGAGGTCCAATTATATGAACGCCTAAAACCTTGTCAGTTTTTGTGTCTGCAAGAATCTTTACGAATCCCTCTGGTTCATTAATTGCTTTAGCCCTTGAATTTGCCAAAAATGGAAATTTTCCAACTTTATAATTTGTTTTATTTACTTTTAATTGTTCTTCTGTTTTTCCAACATATGCAACTTCAGGAGTAGTATAAATAACTCCAGGAATTACATCATAATTTACATGTCCAGATTGACCCGCAATTATTTCAGCGACTGCTATTCCTTCTTCTTCTGCTTTGTGAGCTAACATTGGTCCATCAATTACATCGCCGATTGCGTAAATATTTTTTATATTTGTTTCAAAACTTTTATTAACTTTTACCATCCCTTTTTTGTCAGTTTGAACTCCAATTTTTTCTAAGTTTAAATATTTTGTAAATGGTCTTCTTCCAACAGAAATTAAAACAACATCTGCTTCAATAGTATTTTTTTTATTACTTTTATCTAACGTATTAATACTGACACCATTTTTATTTTTATTTATTTTTTCTACTTTAGTGTTTAAATGAAATTTAATTCCTTGTTTTTTTAAAATTTTTTCAAATTCTTTTGAAATTTCTTTATCCATACCAGGAGTAATATGATCTAAATATTCAACAACTTCTACTTGGGTTCCTAATCTTGACCACACAGAGCCCATCTCTAAACCAATGTATCCTCCTCCAACTATAATCATTTTTTTTGGTAATTTTGAAATTGATAAGGCTCCTGTTGAAGAAAGTATTTTTTCTTCGTCAAAATCTATTCCTGGTATTGAAACAGGTTCTGATCCAGTACTAATTATTGTTTTGTCTGTTTGAATAACAGTTTCTTTGTTATCAGCTAAAATTGAGATTTCATTAGAGCTTTTAAATGATCCTTTTCCTTTAAAATAAGTAACTTTATTTTTTTTAAATAAAAATTCGATTCCTTTTGTTAAGTCAGCAACAGCTTTGTCTTTATTTTTCATCATTTTACTTAAATTTAGCTTAACTTCACCAACTTCAATTCCAATATTTGTAAAATTTTTAGCTTTATGAAAATTTTCTGAAAAATTTAATAAATTTTTAGATGGAATGCATCCAACATTCAAACATGTTCCTCCAAGAGATCCTCTAAACTCAATACATGCCGTTTTTAGACCTAGTTGAGATAATCTAATTGCACAAACATAACCACCTGGACCACCACCAATTACAGTTACATCAAATTTTTCTGACATCTAAATATTTAAAAATAATCTTCTTGGATCTTCTAAATTTTCTTTGATTGTTTTAAGAAAAGAGACTGAATCTTTTCCATCAATTATTCTATGATCATATGATAAAGCTAGATACATAATTGGTTTAATTTTTATTTCTCCATTTTCTACAATTGGTCTTTCAACTATATTATGCATGCCTAAAACTCCTGATTGAGGAGGATTAAGTATTGGTGTTGAAAGCATAGAACCATAGACACCGCCATTACTTATTGTAAATGTTCCACCTTGCAAATCCTCAATTGTTAAACTTCCATTTTTTGCTTTTTCAGAGAGTTTTTTTATCTCATTTTCTATGTCAGCAAATGACATTTCGTCTGCATTTTTCAATACTGGTACGACAAGCCCTTTTTCAGTTCCTACTGCAAAACTAATATTATAATAATTTTTGTAAATAATATCTTGTCCTTCAATCTCAGCATTTATTGCTGGAAATAATTTTAAACCTACTACACAAGCTTTTACAAAAAATGACATGAAACCTAATTTAATATTGTATCTGTTTTGAAAGTCTTCTTGATTTTCTTTTCTCATAGAAATAATTCCTGACATATCAACTTCATTAAAAGTAGTTAACATAGCTGCATTTTCCTGTGCTTCCTTAAGTCTTTTTGCTATGGTTTGACGTAGTCTTGTCATTTTAATTCTTTCTTCTTGCCCAAATTGAATTTTTCTTTGATTTGGCTGAGGATTTTCTCCCATTAAAGAAATTAGATCACCTTTTAATATTCTACCGTCTCTTCCAGATCCTTCAATTTTATTAACATCAATATTTTTTTCAGTAACAATTTTTCTCACTGCAGGAGATAAATTTATATCTTTTTTGGTAGATTCTATTTTTTTTTCATCTGCTTCTACTTCTTCATTTAAAATTAAGGGCTCTTCCTTTTCTTCTTTCAAAACTAAAGGTTCATCTTCATCATTTAACATTGAAGGTTCTGCCTGGATATCGGAGCCTCCATTTTTGTCTTTATTATCTACACTGGCTATTTTTTCTTCCTCTTGAACCTCATTAGTTTTAGGTTTTATTTTTTCGATTTTTTGTATCTTAGCTTCCGATTCTGAAATAATACCCAACACAGCTCCAACTTGAACTGTATCTCCTTCATTTGAATTAATTTCTGATAAAACTCCACTTACTGCAGCTGGAACTTCCAAATTAACTTTATCAGTTTCAAGCTCTACAATTGCTTCATCGGCATTAACACTGTCTCCTTTATTCTTTAACCATTTAGAAACAGTTGCTTCATTTAAACTTTCTCCTAATACGGGTACTAATATTTTTTCACTCATTTATTCAAATACCTTATTTATAATTTCTTGCTGTTCTGAAAGATGCCTTTTTGCATAACCAGTTGCTGGTGAAGCATCCGGAATTCTTCCTATGTAAGAAATTTCATTATTTTTAGCCTTAATAGTATCTAATGTCCATCTGATATAATCTCTAACTAATAACCAAGCTCCCATATTCTTAGGTTCTTCTTGACACCAATAAAAATTGGCGTTTTTTGCAAATGGTTTTAACTCTTTAACAAGACTTTTTGCAGGGAAAGGATATAATTGTTCAATTCTAAAAATTATCACATCATTTTTTTTTATCTTTTCTCTAGCTGCTAATAAATCAAAGTATATTTTTCCTGAACATAAAATTACTTTTTTAATATCTGAGTTACTTTTTAATTTAATAAAACCTTTGCTTTTAGGATCCATAGAATGATCCCACATCACCCTGTGAAAAGAATTTTCTTTACTAAAATCTTTCAGTTCAGATACACAGTATTTGTTTCTTAACAGAGATTTAGGAGTCATAATTATTAATGGTTTTCTAAAATCTCTTAGTACTTGCCTTCTAAGTGCATGAAAATAATTAGCTGGGGTTGTACAATTCATAATTTGCAAATTGTCATTTGCGCATAGTTGTAAAAATCTCTCTAGTCTAGCAGATGAATGTTCGGGTCCTTGCCCCTCATAACCATGAGGTAAAAGCATAACTAATCCTGATGCTCTTTTCCATTTTCTCTCACCAGATGCTATAAATTGATCAATAATTACTTGGGCACCATTAGCAAAATCTCCAAATTGAGCTTCCCATAAAGTTAAGGTATTGGGTGCTACAAGACTATATCCATATTCAAATCCTAGAACTGCGAGCTCTGATAGAAAACTATCAACAATCTCAAAGTTTTTTTGACTTTTTGAAATATTGTTAAGTGGAATATATCTTGAATTATCAATTTGATTTCTTAACACGGAATGTCTTTGACTAAAAGTACCTCGTCCAGAGTCTTGTCCTACTAATCTAACAGGATATCCTTCTTCCAATAATGATCCAAAAGCAAGGGCTTCTGCTGTAGCCCAATCTATACCAGATCCTTGTTCTATACTTTTTTTTCTTGTTTCTAGAATTTTTTTAATTGTTTTATGAATATTTGAGTCAGATGGTACTTCATTTATTTTATTAGATATATTTAATAAAATATTCGAGTCTGCCCCGGTTGCTCCTCTTTTATCTTTTCCTTTTTCTGGCTTATATC
>LULH01001337.1_pt1 | contig 12301 bp, 9 predicted proteins | sample 728201 | NCBI WGS metagenome assembly LULH01 (sample SAMN03860294, study PRJNA289734) | marine metagenome | biome: seawater column; feature: ocean; material: water; isolation source: Red Sea water column Station 169 - depth 100m | place: Saudi Arabia: Red Sea | collected 2011-10-15 | depth 100 m
GGCCTATGCTGCCCTCAAGGGGATGGTCGAAGCTGGTCTAGAAATTCCCCACTCCGAGGGCGTTCTTCCTTCTGAAGGTAGAATTATTGGCGAGCATATTGACGAAGGAATGGCCAAGGCAGTGGAAGCAACCAAGAAGTCGATAGAGGGTGGTAAGTGATGACTGAGGAACCAACAACGGTGGAAGAGGAAAATACGCAGATCGCACCTGGACTGGCGCTGGCCATGGCCCCGGAGGAACCCGAAGACGGTTTCCGAAGGCGTGGCCCAGACCCGCTAGCCGCTCTCAGGAGCTGGCAACCCAGGACCAGGCTGGGCAGGATGGTGATGAACGGCGAGATACTGACCTACGAGCAGGCTCTTGCGACTGGTTACCCAATCAGGGAGGTCGAGATAGTCGACGCGCTACTCCCGGAGATTGAGGACGACGTTCTCAGCGTCAACATGATCCAGAGGATGACTGACTCCGGAAGGAGGGTCAGGTTCAACGTGCTGTGCGCAGTAGGGAACAAGGACGGCTACGTCGGGCTATCCATCTGCAAGGGCAAGGAGGTCGCCAGCACAATCCAGAAGGCAATCACACAAGCAAAACTCAAGCTGGTACCAGTACTGAGAGGAAACGGCTCATGGGAGTCAGAAGAGGGCCCAGGAAACAGCATCCCGTTCAAGGTAACCGGAAGATCGGGATCAACACGAATCACGCTTCTTCCAGCACCTTCAGGTAAGGGACTGGTCATCGGGGACTACGGCAGGAGGGTCCTGACCCTGGCAGGAGTCGAAGACGTATGGTCAAGGTCCTCGGGCCAGACTAGGTCCACAATCAACTTCGCAAAGGCCACATACAACGCACTAGAGGAGCTAAGCAAGACCAAGGTCAGCGAGCAGGTCGGAGACAGGCTCCACATCACAGTAGGGAGGAGAAACGCATGAGCTACCTTGTTATCAGAGTACGCAGCGATCGTGGCGTGACCAAGAAGATCAGGGATACGATGTCCATGCTGAACCTAACCAGGGTCAACCACGCCGTACTCGTTCCCAAGACCCCCGCTTACGAGGGGATGCTGCAGAAGGCCAAGGACTACGTCACATGGGGCGAGGTCGACGCAGACACCATCGCGACACTCATCAACGAGAGAGGAAGGATGTCCGGGGACAAGGAGGTAACTGACGCAGAGGTCAAGTCCTGCAGCGACCACTCAACGATCAAGGCCCTCTCCAAGGCCATCGCCTCCGGCGATGCAACCACCAAGGACGTAGAGGGTATGAAACCCGTCTTCAGACTCCACCCGCCGAGAGGGGCCAAGGGATGGGGCGGGGTCAAGAGAGCCTACTCCGTTGGCGGAGCCCTGGGATTCAGAGGCGAAAACATAGTCGAACTGGCGGCAAGGATGTACTGAGGGATATTCATGGTTTCTAGGACTAACAAATTCAGAGGAAGGAGCCGCTACCACGGCCGAGGAAAGAAGGCAGGCAGAGGTGCAGGAAAGAGGGGCGGCAGAGGAAACGCCGGATTGAACAAGCACAAGGTCATGACTCGCCTGAAGTACATGCCAGGTCACTGGGGGATGCACGGATTCAACCGCCACCCGGGACTCAGGGTAGTCAACTCCTCGATCAACCTGGGACAGGTCGCAGAGATCGCAGAAGGCGACTCCATAGACCTGTCAGAGATGGGCTTCGACAAGCTCCTAGGCAGGGGAAGCATCGATAAGGCACTCACAATCAAGGTCGCAGAGGCCAGCGCAAAGGCGATTCAGAAGGTGGAGGCCGCAGGCGGCTCCATCGAGACAGGCGACGATGGCGAAGACTGGGGTGAGTGGGAAGAGGAGTAGCTTCTCCCTACGGAGGCTAGACTATGGTAAGCAAAGGCCCGAACTGGTTCGGCGTCGTCGCCATGTGCGCGATATACTGGGGAGCACTGTACTACTGGGTGCGTGACGAGCTCTCCGCAGGCGGAGACGACCAGAGCAGGGCCCTGATACTACTAGCCACATCGATACCCTACGTCGCATTCGTAATGTGGGGGACGATGACGGACCTCCCAGAGCAGGTCTCTGAGATACCCGTGGTGGGGAAGTACGCCAAGGCCTACATATGGCTGGCAATAGTAATCTCATTCTCTTACTGGGGATGGGTCGACAAGGCAGCCTTCGGATTCCTCCTAGTGGGGGTGGTGCTGTTCGGACTTGCCACAGGTCTGGCGCTCTCGTGCCTCCTGTACACAGGCGAAGGCGGAAGCAGGCTATACGGACTCAAGAGGCTCGTAGACGTCTACCCCAGCATCTCCAAGCCCGAGGGGCACGTCCGCTTCAACCAGAAGCTGTGGACCACGACCCTGGTCCTCATCATCTACTTCATGATGACCAACGTGATGATCTACGGGCTGTCCGACACAACCCTGGACGTGTTCTCGTCGTTCCGGGCGATAATGGCCGGAGCCTCCGGTTCAATAATGCACCTGGGGATAGGCCCCATCGTTACCGGCTCGATCATCATGCAGCTCTTCTCAGGGGCCAAGATAATCCAGCTCGACCTGCAGGACTCGGCAGACAAGCAGCTGTACCAGGGCGTGCAGAAGATCCTGGTCCTGATAATGATCCCAATCGAGTCAATCCCGCAGGTATACGGTTTCCTGGACCCCTCGCCCTCGCTAATCCTTGACTACGGCGAGGGATGGGCAGGCGCGATCATCGTGTTCCAGCTGTTCCTGGGATCCCTACTGGTGTTCCTGCTCGACGAGCTAGTCAGCAAATGGGGGATAGGAAGCGGAATCTCCCTGTTCATCGCGGCGGGAGTGGCCCAATCGACGTTCGTCGGAACCCTTTCCCCACTGGCCACTATCGAGGGGCAGCCACTATCGTTCGAGAACCCGCCGTCTGGAACTCTCCCGATGATATTCTACACGCTAAGGACTGCAAGCAACTCGCAGCTCGTTCAGGAGAACGGGTTCGAGATGATGCTCCTGGAGCATGCAAACCCGATAGTCGCGCTCATCTCCTCGATCATAGTGTTCCTGGTGGTGGCGTACGCTGAGTCAAGCAAGCTGGAACTACCGCTGACCCATGGAAAGGTCAGGGGCCACAGGGGGCAGTACCCTATCAGGCTGGTCTATGCGAGCAACATCCCGGTGATTCTGATGGCAGCCCTTCTGGCGAACGTGAACATGTTCACACTGCTCTTCCACAGCCACCCCACCCTCTCCACGGTCCCGATACTCGGGTCCAACGGGGCATGGAGCCAATCAGAGTGGTTCGGCTCCTACTACGAGGGTTCGACAACCCCCCACGACGGCTTCGCCTGGTACAGCTCCATGATAGGGGGGGTGAGCGACTGGCTGATTCCCCTGCTGAACCAGCAGGGCGACATCCACGGGCACTCCCTGTGGCAGATAATGATGCACGTGTTCGTCTACGTGTTCTTCATGACCGCCGGTTCGACCGTGTTCGCAAAGTTCTGGATAGAGACGACCAACATGGGGGCGAAGGACGTAGCGAAGCAGATCGAGAGGACGGGCATGCAGATACCCGGATTCAGGAAGAACCCGGTAGTCCTGGAGCGGATACTGGAGAGGTACATTCCTCCCGTGACGCTGTTCTCCGGTGCCTTCGTCGGGCTCCTGGCAGCCGGGGCGGACCTGCTCGGGACGGTCGGGAACGCCACGGGAACCGGTCTCCTACTGGCCGTAGGAATCATCCTCAGGACGTACGAGCAGATACAGAAGGAGCAGGCAATGGAGATGCATCCCGTCTTCCATCAAGCATGACGCAGCCGAGGAAGTGCGGCCACGAGACTTTTCGTGGTTTAGGAGGTTAACCACAATTATGACTTGGCCCCCGATAGGGGGTGCAAGAGCAGGGTATTTCATGTAACGAAATGAAGTGCACCTGCGCCAATAACCAATAAGTGAAACTTGTGACAAACAGACTCTGATAGGATCAGTGATTCCGCTCACGCGAAATCCGGTTGATCCTGCCGGAGGCTACCGCTATTGGAGTTCGATTAAGCCATGCGAGTCGAGAGTCCTCGGGACTCGGCGTACCGCTCAGTAACACGTGGGTAACCTGCCCTATGCTGGGGAATAACCTCGGGAAACTGAGAATAATGCCCCATAGCCCACTACGCCTGGAACGGTGAGTGGGTCAAAGCCCCGGCGGCATAGGATGGGCCTGCGCCGTATCAGGTTGTAGGGGGTGTAAAGTACCCTCTAGCCATCAACGCGTACGGGTGTTGGGAGACATTGCCCGGAGATGGATTCTGAGACACGAATCCAGACCCTACGGGGTGCAGCAGGCGCGAAAACTTGGCAATGCGAGAAATCGTGACCAGGGAACTCCAAGTGCGTAGGGTAAGACCTACGCTTTTCTTGACTCTTCAACGGTCTTGGAATAAGGGGTGGGTAAGGACGGTGCCAGCCGCCGCGGTAATACCGGCGCCTCAAGTGGTAGTCGCTTTTATTGGGCCTAAAACGTCCGTAGCCGGTCTGGTGCATTCGTGGGTAAATCAACCCGCTCAACGGGTTGAATTCTGCGAGCACGGCCAGACTTGGGACCGGGAGAGGTGTGGGGTACTCTCAGGGTAGGGGTAAAATCCTGTCATCCTGAGAGGACCACCTGTTGCGAAGGCGCCACACTAGAACGGATCCGACGGTCAGGGACGAAACCTAGGGGCACGAACCGGATTAGATACCCGGGTAGTCCTAGGTGTAAACGCTGTGGACTTGATGTTGGGGGCGCTCCGAGCGCTCTCAGTGTCGAAGCGAAGGTGATAAGTCCACTGCCTGGGGAGTACGGTCGCAAGGCTGAAACTTAAAGGAATTGGCGGGGGAGCACTGCAACCTGAGGATTGTGCGGTTTAATTGGATTCAACGCCGGAAAACTCACCATGGCCGACGGACAAATGAAAGCCAGTGTAACGAGCTTGCTGGATTGTTCGAGAGGTATTGCATGGCCGTCGTCAGTTCGTACCGCAAGGCGTTCTGTTAAGTCAGATAACGAACGAGACCCTCATCCCTATTTGCCAACTGCGTCCCCGGACGCAGCGCACTATAGGGAGACCGCTGTCGATAAGGCAGAGGAAGGCGAGGGCAACGGTAGGTCAGTATGATCCGAATGCCATGGGCTACACGCGCAATACAAAGGACGGGACAATGGGCTGCAACTCCGAGAGGAATGACGCTATCCCGAAACCCGTTCGTAGTTCGGATTGAGGGCTGTAACTCGCCCTCATGAAGCTGGATTAGGTAGTAATCGCGTCTCAATAGGGCGCGGTGAATATGCCCCTGCTCCTTGCACACACCGCCCGTCAAACCATCTTAGTTGGGGGTGGGTGAGGCTGCCTTAACCATGGGGTATTCGAGCCTGCCTTCGACAAGGAGGGTTAAGTCGTAACAAGGTATCTGTAGGGGAACCTGCAGATGGATCACCTCCTACGAAACTCGGAAAACCGGGGGTCGGGGCGGCTTTTGCCGCCCCGCCTCCCACCTAACCTCCAGAACCCTATTAATCATCAAAATAGGATGTAATAAATAGCCCTCAAACGGACGTTTTAGCCGCATTTGGGAGAAGGTATATACCTGCTACATCGCGTCAGAAGCCTCATGCAGCGATTACTCGCTACAACAATGATGCTGTTAATGATGACTGCAGCCCTAGCAGGCTGTGCGGGCGACGATGACGACAGTACTGGGTTTACCCAGGAAGACATCGACACCGCGAGAGAGGAAGGCAGGGCCGCTGGAATTGCAGAGGCCACCACTCCTAGCACACTGGACGTAATCATGGAGCGCGGCTCCATGAAGTGCGGCGTGAAGGAGTCCCAGTACGGAATGGGATACCTAGACTCGGCCACTGGTGTGCGCTCGGGACTGGACATCTCCTACTGCCGTGCGGTGGCTGCAGCACTCGGACTGAACCCAGACACTGACGTTGAGTACATCCCAGCGTCGGGATCGGACAGGTTCGAGAAGCTAGCTTCGGGCACCATCGACGTTCTGATCAGGACCACGACCTGGACAACCAGCCGTGACGCTGACCTGAACGCCGACTTCGCTGGAATGAACTTCTTCGACGGGCAGGGAATCCTAATCCGCGGCGACAGGTACGCAGCCGCTGACGCAGGCAACTCGGCAGCTGGACTGAACGGCGCTAACATCTGCGTCGGAATCGGTACAACCACCGAGGGCAACATGCAGGACTGGTTCTCCTCCAGGTCGATCGACTTCACTTCAGTGCCTGTGGCTGACGCCGCTGAGGCAACCCAGAAGTTCAGAGACGGGGAGTGCGACGCATTCACCGGCGACATGTCCGCAATGGTTGCCAAGAAGTGGCAGCTGGACAATGACGACACCTGGACCGATGCACCCGCTGAGGGAATCTGGATCGCTCAGGAGCTAATGTCCAAGGAGCCTCTAGGAGCCGCTACCCGAGACTACGACTCAGACTTCAAGGACGTCGTGACTTGGGTATGGTACGGAATGGTGACCGCTGAGGAGAACGGCGTAACATCCGGTAACTACGCGCAAATGGCTACTGATGCCTGCGCTACCGTAGATGGCGGTGGAACAGCCGACCCAGGCGTATGCAGGCTTCTGACCGAGAACCTAGGTCTAGGAACCGCAACCAACCCACTAGCTGGGACCTGGATGCAGGCCGTCCTACAGGCCGCCGGTAACTACGGTGAGGCCTACGACGACGCCTTCTGCGCAGGCGACTACGATGGAGTCAGCGGATCTGACGCCATGAACGACTGCCTGATCTCCCGCGCTGGAACCCTGAACGCCCTCGTCTCAGAGGGTGGGATCCAGTACGCACCTGCAATGCGCTGATCGCATAAACGGTTAGACGGAGAAACGTAAGCCCCCGGGGGGGCCAACTCCCCCGGAGGCCCACACTAATTCTAATAGTCGGGACGAACGTAGGTGAGATGATGGCCGAGTCCCCGATACAATCTTTCGTAGACCGGAGCGTAATGCCTCCGATACGACGCTCCATGGCTCGGGCATCCACTCCCGGTGGCGCTTTCAGGGAGCTCATGACGGTAATCGTCTACCTCGCCGTGGTCTACGGGTTCTGGCTGTACTCAAACAAGTTCCTCGGGATGTCCGCCGACTACATCACCTCCATGTCAAGGGACATCACGGTCCTCGGCAAGCAGGCCAACCTGTCCTTCTACCCGATGGACAAGATGATGCTGTACTACGGAGGCTCGATCCTGGTCTTCTTCCTCCTGATACAGAACGAGTTCAGAGACATGGCCAAAGCCATCGGCAGGATCCCCCGCTACCTCAGGGGGGAGGAGCAGGAGGACTTCGACTGGTCCACCGTCTCCACCTCCATATTCGGCATCGTGGCCTACTTGGTCTGCTACCACGTGATGGTCAACGCAGATATGGATTTCAAGGCCGGGACCCAGGTCCCGTTCTTCTTCCTAGGAGGGGCCCTCGTAGCAGGCGTCCTCCTCCTGCAGGACAACATCCCCCAGGTCCTCTCATCATTATCCAGGCCTATCCTGAGACTCATCCCCAGCTCCACAGATGACTCCGAAGAGTCAGCCGAGTCGTCCGCCAAGTCCGTCAGAGCCGATCGCATCGACCCAATAACGGGGGTGAAGGTCAGCGAGTACGAGGGGGAGTACGACAAAGGCTGGCCCCAGTCACTCCCGGCCGTTCCCGTTCATCACTGATGACATCCCCGCATTCCTTTCCGCGGTCACTCTGGTAGTGGCCATAACGTGGACCATCCTCCTATCCAGAGAGGGGGCGAAGCCTTCCGTCCAGTCCAAGAGGACCGCAGCCCTAGCCTTCTTCGTAATCTTCCCATTCGTTAGCTACCTCTTCCTCAGGCTCATATTCCTGCAGAACGACGGAACCAATCCTACCATGCTCAACAGGTGGGAGGTCAGGTTCGACTTCATGGAGAAGGTGAACACGTTCAAGATCAATCCATGGCCGATGGAGGCAGAGCCCAACCAGGACTCCAGATGGGTCTTCCTCAAGGCCGGAATAATCAACTCGGCCAGGGTCACGCTCGTGAGCATCTTCCTCTGCACGATACTCGGCGTCATAGTCGGGGTGACCAGGCTTTCCGCGAACAAGCTAGCCTCAACCGCGGCAACCGTCTACGTCGAGGTCTTCAGGAACCTCCCCCTGGCAGTCCTCCTCTTCCTGATATCCAGCCAGATGGGGGCGCAGCTACCGTACTTCATCGACGAGTACAGCATTTTCGAGGTCTCCAGGGTGGAGCAGGGGGGGTGCGCCGAGTGCATAACAAGCGAGGCCCTAGTCTACGTCAGCAACGAGGGGACATGGATGGTCAACTTCGGGTCATACATGCACGTCATGGTGGGGGTGGCCCTGCTGATGCTGGTCAGGGTCTGGCTCCGATTCCAGGACAGGGTCGAGCCACGGGAGCAATCCAGCCCCTCCGGACTTGACCTAGCAAGGAGGCCCTTCTCCCCCATGGGGTGGAGGGCAGAGCCCCTCGCGGCAGACGTATTCCTCGTGTTCTCGCTATTCCTGTGCGGATTCACTGCGATGCCATTCCTAGCCACCGAGATGGTCGGCCCAGACCAGACCCTGAATCAGATAGCCTCCTCGTTCCTTTCGACGCTGGGAACCATCGCCCTGGTGATATACGCGTTCTACGTCAACACCAACATAGACGATGATGGCATGAACAACCTCGAGATAGACGACACCGATTCGGGAATCAGGAGGCGGTTCACCATCTGGGTAGGCGCGATGTCCGTCGCGCTCGCCATCGCCCTGGCCGGCGGGATATCCTGGCCCGAGTACAACACTGACATCTACGAGCCGTTCGGGAAGGTCGATCCCCCAGGAAGCTGGGACATAATGGAGGGAACCGGCTTCGAGATGACTCCGGCATTCCTCGCGATGATGCTCGGACTCACGCTTTTCACGACCTCGGTGGTCGCCGAGATAGTCCGAGGCAGCATCCAGTCCCTGCCCAGGGGCCAGGTCGAGGCAGCCATCTCGCTCTCCCTAAACCCCTACCAGAGGCTCAGGCTGGTGATCCTGCCACAAGCCCTGAGGAGCATGGTGCCACTACTGAACAACCAGTACATGAACGTCTGGAAGAACTCCAGCCTGGCAGTGGTAGTGGCATACACGGACATATTCTACGTGATACTGGTGATGATGAACAACGTGGGCAAGCTGGTCCCCCTGTTCCTCCTCCTGCTGGTCACATACCAGGCAGGCAGCCTGACTATCTCGGCGATAATGAACTGGTACAACTCTAGAGTTACGAGCGTGAAGATATGACCGAGGAAGGAAGCACAAGGCAGACGCCCCCGTGGGCTCGATCCCTGCTAGAGTTCGAGGAGTCGATGTCGGGCAAGCCAGCCGCCAGGTGGGCCAAGACCAACGGCCTCGAGCTGACTGGCCTGACCATACTGCTCTCAGCGACGCTGGCCCTATTCGGCAGCGGCCCCTTCCCGACCGGGCTGTTCGACATGGCATCCATAGCCATCGAGGGAGGCGAGGTCAACGGGCGCTTCCTGCCACAGGCGGGCGCATTCAACTCCTACCTCTACGCAACTATCACTGCAGTCTTCCTCTTCATCGCCTACTGGGTGACTATCGCCTCCCTGATCAAGTGGACCTTCGGGAAGGGGGCAGGGGCCGCACTCCTCGGCCTCGCAACATCATGGATAGCCCTCATCGTAATCAGGTACGTCAGCCACTTCGTCCTCGTAGAGGCAGACTGGGAGGTCATCTGGGCAAACAGGGTTCTCGCACTGGCTGGGCCCAGCATGACCAGCCAGATGACCCAGTCCCACGGTTCAGTCGTCGAGTGCCTCAACACCTGCTACGGGATAAACCAGAACTTCAGGCTGTGGTGGATACTCTACGTAACCTTCGGGGTCCTCGGGGCTGCCTACGGGACCACGGGCGACAAGCCACTGCGCTTCGCCCTCCCGTTCGCTGCAATGTCCGCTACCTTCCTCTTCATCGCCTACAACCAGACCTCTATCAACTACCACTGGGAAGGGCCGGTCACGAGGCTGGTCATCGCCACGCTGATCGGCTACGCATCCTTCGGTGCGTCCTACTACTACTGCCTGACAAACGAGGAGTACAAGGCCAATCGGCTCAAGTCCAGGATAGCCGTTGCGGGAGTGCTCACCTTCTTCTTCGCCCTCGTCATCATGAACCCGCCGGAGTTCGTTAAGGACATCGCCGTGTTCCTGGGCGGCGAGCCAGCCCAGGAGAGGCTCGATGACGTCGTCGCGGGGACCTACGTGCCCTCGACGCTTGACAAGCTGGCCGGGGACGGGATAGAGGCGTCCCAGTGGGGCGGCCTCTTCGTCAACCTGATCATAGCGACCGCTGGCGGGGTCCTAGGGTTCGGGATCGGAGTGGTCCTGGCATTCGGACGCCAGAGCGACCAGCCGTTCTTCAGCGTCCCCTGCGTAGCCGTGATCGAGCTAGTGAGGTCGGGCCCCCTGATCTGCTGGCTGTACTTCGCTGTCTTCATGATGCCCGACCTCATGGACCCGTTCTTCAACGCGGAGGACATAGTAAGGATGCTCCTCATGTTCGGGATATTCGGAGGCTGCTACATCGCAGAGGTCCTCAGAGGGGGTCTGCAGGCAGTGGACAGCGGCCAGAAGGAGGCCGCCATGGCACTAGGCCTGTCTCCAATGCAGACCAAGCTCCAGGTGGAGCTGCCCAACGCGGTCAGGACCACCCTGCCATCTATCGTGAGCGTCTTCATCGGCCTGTGGAAGGACACCACGCTACTGTTCATCGTCAACATCCTTGACTTCTTCAAGCTGTCAAAGGACATGCCGAACACCGACCTCAGGTTCCTGGGCTCGTTCCTAGAGCCCGTCTGGGTCAGCGCCCTGGTGTTCTGGGTTTTCGCATTCTACCTTTCGAGGGTCTCTATGAAGATAGAGAAGAACCTCGGACTGGTTAGAGAAGGAGGAGGAGAAGCAGCATGAGCACAGACAGCGACGAGATGATAATTGAGACAGAGGGAGTGAAGGTGAACTTCGGAGACTTCTGGGCACTGAAGGGCGTGGACATCAAGGTGAGGAAGGGCGAGATAATCGTCATCCTCGGCCCCTCGGGATCCGGCAAGTCGACGTACATCAGGACCCTGAACAGACTGCAGCCCCACAGCGGTGGCACGATCAAGATCGACGGGATAACCATCGACGACGACACGACCGTGTCCGACCTGAAGTACATCAGGTCCGAGATCGGATTCGTCTTCCAGCAGTTCAACCTCTTCCCCCACCTCACGATCATGGAGAACGTGACCCTGGCCCCGATGAAGGTCAAGGGGATGCCCAAGAGGGAGGCCGAGGACCTGGCAATGGAGCTGCTCGAGAGGGTGGGCATACCTGAGCAGGCCTACAAGTACCCGAGCGGGCTTTCCGGCGGCCAGCAGCAGAGGGTCGCAATCGCCAGGGCGCTCGCCATGGACCCCAAGATAATGCTCTTCGACGAGCCCACCTCCGCGCTCGACCCGGAGATGATCAAGGAGGTGCTCGAGGTGATGATCGACCTGGCAAAGAGGGACATCACGATGATCGTGGTCACCCACGAGATGGGCTTCGCCAAGGAGGTCGCCGACAGGTGCATCCTCTTCGACGAGGGGCACCTCATCGAGGAGAACACCCCGGAGGAGTTCTTCTCCAACCCCAAGCACGACAGGACCAAGCTGTTCCTCGAGCAGATACTCTAGGCGTCGGACATCCACTGCGAGACGCCATCGAGTATCTCGCCCCTGAACGTCAGCAGCCGCAGGCTCGGGCCGTTGAGCCCGACTGTCAGCGTGGCGCCCCTGGTGAAGTGGGTCTCGTCCCACCCGTCGCTGACGACGTACCCCCTGTGCATGTCGCTCGTGATTACCGTGGGCTCGCTCACCCACTCCCAGTAGGAGCCGTCGTCCGCCCTGTCCGAGCGTGGAAGGTCCCTGGCCACGTAGAGGTAGTGGTCGTCTATCTCGCTGGGCTTGAACCGGGTCCCCTCGATGTCAGCCACGTGCCTGAACCAGGCACCCTGTCCGAGGAAGGTCGAGAACAGGCATCCCGAGGAGTGCTGCATGGAGTCTATCCCTCCCCTCTGGATCCTGTACTTGGATGGCTGGTACTGGTGGGTGTTGGCCACCAGCAGGTCGTTGAGCGCGGGGTCGCACCGTATCACGTTCCCACTGGTTGTTTCTATCTCCGCCTGTAGCCTTGGGAGGACGTTCACTATCGCACGACCGTCGATGGCTGCCCTGACGTCATCGGCGAAGTTGCTCGGATCGCTTCCCATGTAGAATCCGTA
>LULH01000369.1_pt1 | contig 12241 bp, 13 predicted proteins | sample 728201 | NCBI WGS metagenome assembly LULH01 (sample SAMN03860294, study PRJNA289734) | marine metagenome | biome: seawater column; feature: ocean; material: water; isolation source: Red Sea water column Station 169 - depth 100m | place: Saudi Arabia: Red Sea | collected 2011-10-15 | depth 100 m
TTACTATGCCTTACTACTACGTTTCCACCATGCGTAACATCAATATCTGTAGCTTTATTAAAACGTAGTCTTAAAAACTGATCTGATACTGGTTCTACTAATAAACCTGTTACATCTTCTGGTAATGCAGTTTTACCAAGTGCTTCAAATGTTATATCGGTAGAAGTTGCAGATAATTGTTCAAGTACGTTGTAGGAAAATACCTGTATTGTATAAGTTCCTTTTCTACTATTCATTATTTCAAAATCAGGTCTTGTTACTCTTTCAGTTATGACATTATCATTACCAAATCTATAATTAACTTGATATTGAGTAACACCAACAACTGTTTGCCAGCTAACAACAATTTTTGATACAGCTTGGTTATTAATAGGAAATATTTTTTCAGCAGCACTTAAAGCAACAGGTGGTTGTGCAAGTGTACCTAATTGAGATACTGTCCTTGCTGGTAATGCTTCTCCATCTTCAATAAAAGCATATTTACCTTCAACATAAGATAAAGCAGTAATCGCATAATTTATACCATCTTGTTCTTCTACTGTTATTACTCTAAATAACTGAGATTGAGTAGTTGTATTTGATATAAGAAAGTTTGCATTTACATTAGGTGCTTGAGAAAAAGCAGAACTTACAGTGATAGTCCCACCTGATACAGATGAGATTGCCTTACTTTCAAATGTGCCATCAGGTAAAATTACAGCTAAAGTTGCATCACCAACAGGATTACCACTAGCATCTACCGCCAAATCTGTTGCATAGGTATCATCAACAGTAACAACAGTTGTAGAACTAACAGCAGATAATCTTCCACCTCTTCTTACACCTGCTCTTACTGGATCTTGTATTTCAATAATGGCACCTGGTCTTACTACTGCACCAGAATCGATAGATGTAGAAAATACAACTATTTCTGATTCATTTTGTTCAGCAAATAATATTGCCTTACCTAATCTTTGTGCTTGACCTCTAGATGTACAGGCAAATGCTTTTACTTGTTTAACAATAGTGCCAAACTTTGATATTGCACTTGCATCTTCTACTACTTCGAAATCAACTTCTTGACTTTCCATGTTGAAATAAGACACAGATACAACGCTATGTCTAGTTTTTAGACTACTACCAGAATATGAAAAACCATCTTCAGTGACGTTAGATAATGTAAATAAATAACTTGGATCAGTAGGTTTATCTTGTGTAATAGTTATTGAACCAGCAGACCATATAGGCATACATCTCATGACACCTGCTAATTCATTAATTAAGTTAAAAGCTTCTGCTGGACTTTGTATATTTACATTGCAACTAAACCTTGCTTCTTGTCCACCTAATCCATCATCTACAAGAGTATTTGCATACTTACTTGCAGTTACAAAAGAAAATAAATCTAAATTACTGTCTGTTATATGATCTCCAAAACCATATCTTGTATCTGTCAAAAGATCTAGTAAAACCATAGCAGGGCATGAACACCACACAGCAGCGCCCATAACGCCATTAAATATATAGCCGTCAGGATAAATTATTCTGCCTGTTTGCAAATCTACAGTTGGAGTACCTGATCCACTAGCACCTGCACCTGGTATTCTTATTTTTACTCCACGAATACGAAATTTTCTAGATGGTGGTGCATTAAATTGAACAGAATCTAAACGTAAAGAACTATATGCACTATTTGGATATGTATTTGCATCATCTATGATTTCACTAAAACTAGTCCATTGAAATTCATCTTGTAAAAATGAATTAGTACTATCATCGGTGATTCTAGTTACTCTTATATCTACGGGAAAACTACCAGTTAAATTTATTCCATAGTCTCTTTGATAAGCATCAGCAGTTCTTCCTGAGATAGTATCAGTAATGATGTCTGTAAAACCACCAGAATTATATTGTACAGAGATTTTATATTGTATTTCTGAACCTAATATGTCACCTTTATCTGTAGCTAGTTGTAACTGCGGTACAGTTATTAATACGTTTATTCTATCAACATTAGTATTTGTAATTTGTCTTGTAACAGGACTTGCTTTTGTAACAGTGACACCTACTGATGTTACAGAAGAACTGCTTTCTATACCTTCAACTTTTGCTTGATCTGCCGTTCCAAATCTAGGATTAAATACCACATCTTGAAAATTAAAATCCGTACTTGTTGCATTAGCAGAATCAGCAGATGCTTCTAAAACAGGTGTCTCGTTCAAAAAAACATCTTTCAAAGCAGCATTATTATATGCAGTTGTTCCTTGTGTTCTACCTTCTTTTGAAGCAGTTGCAAAACCTTCTATTTCTCCCTCAGATATTAAGTCAAGAAATGTAGCAAACTGTTTACTATGTAATGTATCAGGTGTTCTTGTTGGTGGTGGTGGTGTTTTCTTTCTACGTCTAGCACCAATAATTTTCTTTGGTATATCTGTCATGCTCGTACCTGCTGTGTATCAAGAGAAGTACTAATAACTACTGATCCTGTCATAATTTCTCCATAAACTATTGGCACAGGAGTACCTGCTCTTGCTGTATTTTGTGTTCCAGAAAAACTAAATGATAATCTTGGATCTTCTTCATTGCTATAATTTGGCAAATCAGGTAAAGGGAATAACATATCTGATACCCCATTTATAACCAAACTAGCTCCAACACCTGCTACAACTTTTGTAAAAAATCCTACTTTTGCTAATGAACCTGCTTTTATACCTGCACCTAAACTAAGACCTCCAGCAGCTACTGGCATTAAAAAAGCTACACCTATTAATGCAGCACCTAATAATATTCTTCCGAATCCTCTAGCTCCAGTTATCACAGGCACAAAATGTATATCTTCTTTGCCTATAGGATTATGTATTTCTGATTCATCAATTGCATAATTACCAACTTTGACTTGATAATATTTAGGACTCATATATGCCTCAACTTGTGGAAAATTATTAATAAGAAAACTGACAGCTTTTTGTAAGCTATCTGCTTTTACTTCAAATTCTTTATGACCTACAAATTCTGCAAGTTCACCATATAGTTTTATTTTACGCAACATAACGATACCTACCTCCTGTACATTTTAATAACCAAGGATTGTATGGCTCTCTACAAGATAGTCTATCTGCTGAATGATGTAAAACATCACCATCTATAAAAATACCTACATGATTTAATCCTTTTCCTAAAATGCTCATTGCTAAAACATCGCCATTGATTAAAGGTTCATCTGGCTTTAATAATCTAAAACCTCTACTTGGTAAATATTTTTCAAATACTGGATCGTCTGTAAATTCTTCTATTCTTGTTGGTCTTTCGTAATCTAATAATTCAATACCTTTTTCTTCCTTATACCAATCAACTATTAGTGACCAACAATCTGTTACAGCCCAAACCCAAGGTCTACCAAGTAAAGGTGCTTTGTAACCGCATGGCTCATAATATCCCCATGTTTCTGTTTTAGGATTAACAATATACCAAGGCAGTTTACTTTGTTCGCAACTCATTTTATCTGCCTGACTAGGAACAGGTGGTGTATCAGGATGACTATGGATAATCGCTGTAATATCACCTGTATTACTAGCTTTTATATAATCTTCTGGATCTAAAATAAAATATTCATCTGATTGTGCAGATAAATTACGGCACGGATAATATCTTTCCTTGCCACGAATATTTAATAACAAACCACAAGATTCATCAGGATCTTGGTCTTTCGCATGAATAAGAGCAGCTTCTTTCCAATTCATCCGCTAAACGTACCAATAGAAGGAAAATCTGACCTAGTACATTGTCTTTTTGGCGCTCGTATTCCAGCAAGATCAAAGATAGAAGCTAATTCAAATTGTACTATTTCTCTATTTTCTGCTGATTTTCTATCAATTTTATATATTTCTTGTGGAAATTCTGCTGTAGCATCTGGTGTTCCATAAGGATTTACATTACTAGGAAAATTAACAGCATCTAAAAATCTAGCAAGGGTTCTTATTCTAGTAACTGTTGCACCTGTTAAATCATTACCTGTTGTTGTACTGTTTACACTTAGTAAAATAGCTGTAATTGTTCCAAGGGCATTACTAACAGTTAATGTAGGTCTAGGTAGTTGACCTTTTCCATATTGAAATCCCTCTGCCTGTATTGGAAATCTTTGATAAGTATTACCAGCCCATACAATTTCACCATTATCATTTAAAGATGAACCATTGTGAAATCTATAAATAGTAGTAGCACCATGCAAACTATTGTCTAATTGCAAAGTAAAAAGTTCAATTATTGCTGAAGGGTTTGTATTTTGTAGATTACTAACAATAGCTGCACTACTCATGGTTCAAACACCTGCCTAAATGTTGCTGTAATTGTTGCTCTATTTGGATAATTAATTTTTTTATTCCATGTGTTACAAACAAACTTTTTAGCACCTGCTAATGTTATTGATACGTTACCACTACTTGTAGCACTAGCAGCAGCCACTACTGTAAATACACTTGTAGTAGTTACAGAAGCAACAATAAAAGAACCATCTACAGCAGAACCAGATGTGTAATCAATAGTTAATACATCATTTACTGCAACACCATGATCTGTAATTGTTATTGTTACTGTTGTTCCTGATTGTGAATAAGTACCTGTTTTTGTAAAACCTTCTGAAGGTGGGCTATATGTAAAACTTGCATTGTCATTTGCTCTACTTCTTAAAAACCCTTCTATAACATCTGAATCTGATTCTGTAATATTATTGAATGCAAGATTATATATTTCTGGGTTTTGATGACTAGCTAAACCAAATAAAATCCTATGTTCATATCCATCAGCAAATTGTACAGTACGTGTTTTAGGTTGTGATGTTTTTGTTAAACCGTAACTAGGTTCTATTGAAGGAAATGTTGCCATTATACTAATAAACCTCCTGGTCTTTTTTGTTTAATAAGTTCTGCTTCTATAGCTGATGATAACGCTAATCCTAATGCTCTACCTTCTGTTTCATCACCTTCTACAGAACTACCAGAAGCATCTACATTAACAACAATATTAGTACCACCACCTTGTGATTTTACACCTAATTTGCCATCACTACCCCTAGATAATGGAAGTATAGCCTCCGCAGCCCGCTCACCTGCAACAGCTACACCACCATTTGCCATATATTTAAAATGTGGGCTATCTATTACACCACCTTTTGCATATGCTGTTAAATGCTTGCCATTTTCTAATACATTACCTTTTGCACTAAATAATCCTGAAAACCAACCTGTTAATGGTGCTGTTATTGTTTGCTGTATTGCAATACGTACCATATCTGAAATTATAGAATTTGCTAAGTTTCTAAAACTAATAGTACCTTTCATAACAAAATCTACTAATGCATCTTCCATACCTTTTATTCCTTTAACAACGACATCACCCATAGCATCACCAACACCTTTTATACTCTTTTTAAAAGTATCAAGTTTTGCAACCATAGCCTGTCCAAAAGTTCTATTAAGCATATTGCCAGTTTTTCTACCATATTCTTCAGATGCTTCTGACGATCCTTTCCAAATATTGTTAAATATTGCCATATCATCTTCAAATTGTTTTTTAGTATCAGTTAAACCAATTTGTAACTCTTCAAATGCACCTTTAAAATCAAATTTAGCAGCTTTATATGCTGCTTTTGATACTTGTACTATAGTTGTCCCAAGAAATCTAAAACCAGCTACAACAGTAAATAAAGTACTAGCTAATGTTTTTAAAACTACATTTATACTTTTAAAGAAAAGAGTTAAATCAGCACCATTTTCAGTTATATTGCTAAACATTTCTGCAAGATTATTTAAAGTAGGCAATAAATGATCTACCATTTGCATAGTAAAACCTTGCAATTTAATACCTAAAGCAGTCATTTGATCGTTGAAATATTCCGAGTTCTGTGCAAATCTTTCTGATACTTCAAAATTAAATTCTTCTAGTGACGTTTTACCATCATTAAGAAGATTAACCATTTGTGCGCCAGACCTACCAAATATTTCCATTGCAATAGCAGTTTTAGTAACCCCATCTTCCATTTGGGCAAATCTATCTGATATTTCACCTAATACTTGTTGGTTTGTTTTTAACGTACCATCTGTATTCCTTACAGATATTCCTAAATTATCATAAGCATCTTTATATGTAGCTACACCCTGATCTGCCTCCCTCATGGATTGTGCTAATCTTCTTAACCCTTTCTCTATCGTTGCCTGTTCAACACCTGCTAATTTACCTGCGTTTACATATGCCTGTAACGTATTAGCTGCTATTCCTGTTTGTGTTTCTAATTTACCAAAAGCATCTGCAGCATCTATAGAGCCTTTGATCATACGTACAAAAGCACCTGCAGAAAGTATTAAACCTAATGTTGCAAATGTCTTATTAAGTCCAGACATTGCCATGCGTAAGTTTTTAACCCTTCCCTGTACGCCTTGCATGGAATTACCAAGACGTTTTAAAGAAGCTCCACCTACAGTTTTTGCTGCTACTATTAAATCAAACTTTGCAGCCATCTATTTACTCTCCTTATTGATTGCCTGTAATACTGCAGCTTCTATAACTTGTATGCTTTCCATTAATTCTGCAGGTTTATCTGTATACAGTTTAATCATTTCTAACACGCTTGTATAGTCCAACCCAATAATTCCACCCATTCCTACACGCCATTGCGTCTGTACCTTCAAAAACATATTAACAGCTTCCCAATTATCAGGATAAATATAAAAATCTTTGTCTACTTCTTCTTTTTTTTCAACAGTAACACCTAATACTGCATCATCTTCTGCTGTTTTATCTATGACAGTTGAACCAGAAGCCCAATATTCACCTGCCCCTATAAGTTTTTTATGTTCTTATTTTTACAAGACTCTACAAATGCATACGAAATTGCAGTAGCAACACCTCTTACATCAAGTAATTTATCTCTATTAGGTTTATTAAACGGTACTTCAGAACCATCTGACATTTCTAAACCTTCCCAACCCATTAATATTTCTTTGGCTACGTCTACATCTAACATTTCTTGATTTGCAACCTGGTTCATCATTTCCTGAAGCCTTGATTGTGAAATGTTTTTAAATTCTGCATAAAAATCCTGTGTTTCTGTTTTTTTACCTACAGGTACTTCTATTTCTACTTTGCATTTGTAGGTATCGCTTTGATCTAAAACAAAAGCCATTTAATTAAGAGTATTTACCAACTAGGGTAAACCCTTTTTATAATCTATGCAACTTTAGGTATAAACTAAGCTAAATTCATCATTAGCTGATGCTGTAGGTGTTGCCATAAATGGTAGAGATAGCATTGTTATACCATCTGAATCCTCATAGGTTGGTTGTCCTAAATCAGATTGCGGGCAAGATACTGTAACTTTATTACCTGCTGTAGTTCCATGTAGCCATGTGTTTGTGCCAGTTGATGTGCCAGTATAATCTGTAAAAAAGTTATGGGCTGATAACGCAACAGCTTCTACAACAGCAGTACCAGAAGGTTTACGATCCGTAATCAATACTTCTTTTGTACCTCCTACTAATTCTCTATAAATTACTTCATTGTTAAAGTCTAAATTCCATGATTGCAATGCTGCACCATAACCAAATATAGAAAAAGCAGAAGTACTACCATTTTTAAATATTAAGGGTGATGCTTGATTGCTTACTGTTACAGTTGGTAAAGCAGTATCAGTTGGGGCGTTAAATATACCAGTTAAAGAAAATGAAATACGTGGAATATTATTTACTTCACAACTGATGCTAAATGAACCTCTAGCACCTGTGACCTTATGTCTTACACCATCATAGTTAACATATAAAGTAACGCTATCAGATGGTGTAGTAACAGGTGCATAAGTAACAGTATTTCCACCTGATATAGTTTCAGATAATGCACACGCTTTTAATATTGCTCCATACTTTGGTGCAGTTCCAGCAGTTCCTGATCCAGCCATTTCTACATCAAAAGTTACATTAACTCTTGTATTAGCAGGTATTACTTCATAGTTGCCCATATATGGTCTTATTAAATCTCTACTTACTTCATCACTAACAACTGGTTCTATATTTAAATCAATTACTTGCACATAATTAGCAGAACCAGTAGGTGTAGGGTCACTTGCATAGCTTGATTCTGCTTTAGCTAATATGCTTCTTTTTCTGTGTAGCTTAGGCATTGTTACATTTAATCAGTATGTTTATATAATATAGGTTTTTAGTAAGAAACACCATCTATTGCGTTAAATCGTCTACTTCTGTTCTATATCGCACTATATAATTACAATTAATAATTCCTGTAGGCTGGTCAGAATCTAGTGTTTCTATAACAACAGCACCAGGTTGTACATCTATTGCATAACCATTAACTGTTAAATCTGCCATTATTCTGCTATGCATATTTTCTACTACAGCATCAGCAGTTGTAACAGGTGTAGATGATCTTACAATAACTGCACATCTAACAGTCATTGACCAATCTAATGTAGGTAAACTTGTATTTTGTTCTGGGGTATCGTCTACAGCTTCTATTAAAATACTTGGTGTTTGTGTTCTTGTTAATGCAACAACTCTATCTCTATATGCTCTACTAGAAATACCTGTAGTTGGTGTAATAACAGTTAATAAGCGGGCTAATATATTTTCACGTTTAGTAGTCATGTTTTCTGTAAAGTAATTTCTCTTGTTAAACCATCAAGACCTGCTTCATTTGTTCTTACAGTATAGGCTGTGCTATCTACAGTAATTGAATCACCTGCAACTAAAGAACCAAAATCAGAATTTTTACAATGCAGAACATAACCAACAGAAATAACTTGATCCCCTGCTAAAACGTCAGTTGGTTCATCTAATATCCCATTAGCAGTAGTTCCCCCAGAAGTGCATGAAACACCAAAGGGAGAACCAAAAACTGTTGTCAAATCATCTGCAAATGACATTAGCCATACTTAGCAGATACTAAAGCTGTTACACATAAAGCACCAGCACCAGATCCACCTGCAACTGTTGTAGAAACTTTTACATAACGCTTTAAAGAAGAAACATTAAGATAAATTTTTTCAAATGCAGCAGCATTAGCACTTGTGGTTGTAAATGCACCATCTGTTACATCAGTATAAGTACCGCCAGATGTAGCTGATTCTGTAAGTTTTACAGCATAAGTAATACCAGATCCACCTGCCTCAGCAGAAAGTATAAAAGCACCTGAGCCTTCATAACCTTGAAGGTCAATAGCAGAACCAGTTCCAGTTGCGGCTACAACATCATTTGGTAAGAGGTCTAAAGCAGTTGTTTTAGAACCTAAGTTTTGAATAGTCATTATTCAGAAAGAGGGTTAGTTTTTTTGCGTTTAGTAGTTTTTTTAGGTTTAACTTGAGGTTCTACTACTTCCTCAATAACTTCTAAAGTTTCTATGGCCTTTCCAGAACTAATTAAATCAGTTGCTTTAACAGAATCTATTTCAAAAATTTCATCTACTTTTACAACCTTACCAGCCCATAGAAAAGACCGTAGAACTTTAAGTTTCATATTATGCACCTAAGCTAAATGATGCAGCGTGTCTAAATGCTACGTCTACATCTTGTAAAGCAGTAATACGGATAGTACCTGATGTTGAATGTGTATAAGGATCAACTAATAGATCAAGTGATGACCAATAGCCAATAATACAATCAGACCAGTTACCAAACCAGATATCACCAGCTTCAACTTGGTTAGACATATAAGCGTTATAGCCGTTAACTGTGTTGTTGCCATCCCAAAGGAATAAACCAGAACCAGAATCTTTAGCCTTAACTTTCATAGCACCTCTAATAGTTGCACCTGTGATATAAGCAAGGTTGCCCATTAAAGCATTAGCAGCAGCAACATCACTTTCCATGTTTACAACTTGTGCAAATGTTGGGTTGTTAGCTGTAATTGATTCTGTTCCAATACCGCTAGTGTTATGTAAACCTAATGGCTCATTTGAAGAACCTGTACCATAAAGTGCAGCCCTATCAATTTCTAATGCAATAACTTTTGCAATATCATTTCTAACCATTTGCTCAACATCTAATGATGACTGAATTAATAGTTTTCTTGAAATGTCAGTAAAAGCTCCACAAGTTCTAGGAACCATTGAAACCTGTTGAATTGCTTGCTGTGATTCTGTTGGTGCGCCACCTTCTGCAACCCAATATGCTGTTGCTGCGCCTGACTGTCTAGGAATTGCAATATTTCCTTGTAAACCAGTAAGAGTTGTAGCACCTGCTTGATCCAATGCAGAACTATTTCTTAAAAGATCAATAAAGTTAGCAGCGTCTAAATCTGTTTGTACTAAGTTACCGCCTTGTGTTGCAGGTGAGGTTTTTAAGTCTCTACGCATTACATCATAAGGAACTGTAATACCTCTAGAAACTCTACCTGCTTTTTTAGCTGCTGCTCAGCTTCACTTAAACCAATTTCTGCATCCTGTGGTTTTGGTGTAATCTTCTCTGGATTCCATTGATCCATTACAGCCTGATTAAATTCCTGTACAGAACGACCATCTCTAATGTATTCATCAGCAAGGTCATTCATATCATATTTCTTACCAGTTTTTCTAATTTGGTCAAATCTTGCACGATCAGATTTAAGAGCCTTATTAACGGCATCCTCTGAACGCACTAAATCGATTTCTTTTTCGTTAGTGGTCATGTTTTTTAAGTTTAATTTAGTGGGCAATGCATCAGAAGATGCAGAAACGTGAGCTTCTTCCATAATATTATCCTTTTTATTGTTATTTTGCATATGGTTTGCTTCAATTTTATCATTTATTGAACGTGATATACCAATTGAATTATCCGCAGGAATTGAAACTAGGCTAACTTCAAACGCTTCCCAATCTCTAGCAACAATAGAATTATCTACTTCTTCTGCTTTATTAATAACATAGCCAAAAGAAATATTACGTAAGATTTTATTCTTTACATCCCTAAATTTACTATCAGCAAATTCTTCTTCACTAAAACGCACTTTTGCATAACCACGTTTCTTTTTTTCATCAATATATGCCCTTTCTACTACACCTAATACTTGGTCAGGGTTGTGATTCCATAGAAAAGGTGCGCCATCATTAAGCCTTTTTAAATTGGCGGCCTCTCTACTATGTTCTAAAACTTCACTACCAAAATAGCGTTCAACAGGTAGTTCTGAACTAAAAGGAAACTCAATAGTTCTATCTTCTTTTTCAACTTGTTTTATTTCTAAAGTAAAATCACGCTGTAATGATTTCTCTTCATAATCACGCTTGTTCATAATTTTCATTAGGTCTTGGTTCTATATTACTAGATTCTTGCGTATTAGCCTTAACTTCTGTATCAAATTCTAAACCTAATTCAGCCGCCATATCTATTTCATTCTTTCTAGCCATTAGTAATTCTTCTAAATCACCACCCATTTCAGCTATACATTGAGATTGTGTTTTTAAACCTGCGCGTATTGCTTCTTTTGCAGATTGCACTTCTTTCATAGGGTCTACCCATCCCCAACCTCTAAACAACCATTTAACCATTTTATATTTATTGGGTTCATCTAAATATGTTGGTAGCTGTAAAGTTCCAGATAATACAGCAGCTTCTAACCATTCATCAAAAACAATAGATAAGAAATTTTCTCTTAATTGATACTGTAAAGCCTTAAATGCTTCCTGATCTTGTAGCAAACTTAAACGACTACTAGAATAGTTAGTCTGGCTGTAATCTCTACTAATACTTTCATAACTGCAACCTATACCAGCAGCTAAAGCCCTTAACATTGCACGTAGAAAAGGTTCAAATTGTCCATCAGGTGCATCAAATGTTGGTACATTTACACTTTCACCTGGTGCTAAATACCTGATAGCACCTGGACTCATATCAAAAACCCTATCATCATCTACAACTTCATCACCTGCCAGTTCACCTTCTGGACTTTGTATAAATGCCATTAATGAACTACCAAGCCTAGCCCTTACAACTTCTGCTTCTTCATAACCTTCTATATGATGCATCCTATTTAAGCTACTACTCATCCAAGGAATACCCCTTGTTTGTCCTGGTCTTTCTACTCTATATAAATGGATCACATCTTTAGCATCTACTATTACATGGGTATCTTTAGAGGTAGGGCTTTGAATAAACATAGTGTCTCCAGGATGCCTACTGAAAAATGCATATTTAATAGGTCTTTGCCATTCATTAACTAATACGCCCATCCTCCATTCTTGGTTTTTATTAGTAGATTTGCCTGTATAATCTTCGTCACACATATCAGCT
>LULH01000290.1_pt1 | contig 12236 bp, 16 predicted proteins | sample 728201 | NCBI WGS metagenome assembly LULH01 (sample SAMN03860294, study PRJNA289734) | marine metagenome | biome: seawater column; feature: ocean; material: water; isolation source: Red Sea water column Station 169 - depth 100m | place: Saudi Arabia: Red Sea | collected 2011-10-15 | depth 100 m
AGTTTATAGTTAAAAAAGTTAGAGAGGGGGAAGAAAAATGAGTGAAGAATACAAAAGAACAAAAAAAGAAGTAGAACTCGATTTAAAAATAAAACAAGCTGAGCTAGATCAAAAACTAGCTGAAATTGAAAAGACTAAAGCTGAAACTGAAAAAATGCAAAGTGAGTCCGGCAAGGCTTATCTTGACTACGAAAAGGCTTTAGGCTCTAGAAACAAAGACATTTATACAGACGAAGAAAATAACGTATATAGATTTTCCAAAGACGTTTCTCATCACTCTGTCCAAAGCTGTATGTCTAAACTTACAGAATGGCATCGGGCGGATCCCAAATGCGATATTGAAATCATCTTTTCCTCTCCGGGTGGTTCTATCATTGATGGCTTTGAGCTATTCGACTTTATTCAAGACCTTAGACAAAAAGGGCACAAGATTACAACGGGCTCTTTAGGTATGGCCGCTTCAATGGCCGGCATTTTACTTCAAGCTGGAGACGTTAGGTGGATTGGTCATCAAGCGTGGATGATGATTCATAGGGCGGCGTTTGGCGCAATAGGTAAGACTTACGAAGTGGAAGATGAAGTTAGACTCGTTAAAAGAATAGAAGAAAGATGTCTTGACATTTTCGTATCTCGTTCTGGACTGACTAAACAAAAGATACAGAGAAATTGGGATAGAAAAGACTGGTGGATTGATGCTGACGAGTGCCTTAATTTAGGCTTAGTCGATGAAGTTAGAGCAATGATGCCAGAACACTTAGCAAACAAGAAAAAACCTGCAGCAAAAAAAGCTGCGCCAAAGAAGAAAGCAAAAAGAAATGTACGGAAAACTAAAAGATCCTGAAAAGTACGGTGCATGGACTAGAGCTATTAAGGCTTGGTTAAAAAAAGTTAAAAATTGGATAGTTGTTAATGCCAAAGCTTTTTGGCGGGCTTCAGCTATTTGCTGTAAAAAAAGGAATTGCAAGTGTAAAGATGATAAATGATTATAAGTGCAAAACATAAGTTTTTATTTGTGGCAAATCCTAAATGTGGGTCAACAAGCATGAGGATCGCACTACATCCGCATGCTGATTTAGTAACAATGTTACAAAGAGCGGATGAGCAAAATAAAATGAATCATCACGCGCCGCTTTATTTGATAAAAAAAGCTTTTGATAAGGCTTTCGCTCAGGAAGCGGCCGAAACTAATGAGCAACCAAGAGGCCTACCATTTGAACAATATTATCGTTTTGGTACAATTAGGAACCCATTTAAGCGATTTGTATCTTGGTACTTTTTTATGAGGCCTGATGCAGATTTTAGATATAGATTTCAACCAGAATATGATCCGCAAACAGCATTCAAGCATCACTTTAATGATTTTATTGATCATTTAGCTAATAATATTCAAAAGTCTTTACCTCACTATGAATATATGTATCTTGATTGGGAAACCGGAGAAGACTTGGCGCAGGATGTTTTTAAATTAGAAGAGCTTAATCAAGTCTTTCCAGAAAAGTTTAAAGAACAAACCGGCGTAGATATACCAATCGTCCATAACCTTAGACCTAAAGAAGAAAACGGAAGGAAGGGTGTACAGTTCAATGAAGATGGACCAAACAATGTTAAATTTACTGGTAACCCTTATGACTTATATAATGATAACTCAATAAATTATGTAGAGCAAAATTTTGCTACAGACCTTTCTAAGTTTAATTATGAGTTTGGTCAGTAAGGTGTCTTTCAATTAGCTTCTGTAATTTGCGAGCCTCAGAGTTAACCCTTATTGAATAAGCGGCTATTTCATCATCTTCGTCTTTACAGTAATATAGGGACAATTTCATGATTTCCTCAGTCCTCTCCAAGGCTTCTTTCTTAGCAGAGTTGTCCATATCTATTTTAGCCTAAAGTCAAGAAAAATTAACATAATAATTAAAATCATGGTATAATATAAAGTAATATGTTAAAGATTTATTGTTCAAAATGTGGAGGTTTAAATACCTACGTTTCTGAGAAGCCTAATTTTTGTCAGAAATGCGGCTCGCCCATGAATGCGTCCACAGCTAGGGCGCAGACTCAACCTAAACAGCAATTACAAATTGAAGAAGATGAGGATGAAGAATATCAGGCTCAAGGAAATTTTAACTTAGATGGCTTAGACTTTGAGTATGAAGTTGGCACATCTACAGAAAAGTTAGGTAGCATAGCCGGGTCTTTATCAGAAGAAGATTTAAAAAATCTAAGCTCTGAGAAAGTTAGCCTACCTAAGAATAAAAAGCGATACACGGAAGAAGATTTTCGGGCGGAGGCAGGTAACCTTAGAGACGGGGGAGGCAATGAAGCGGGGTCGACCTAAAAAAAAATCTAGCAAGCAAAATAAGAGGTATGAGGATTATGTTGATGTTATAAACGAAGAAATAGAAAAGAAAAGGTATAAATGGAATCTAACTGCTCTAGCTTGGATGGACTATGAAGATGTATCTCAAATATTGAGGTTTCACATCTTTAAAAAATGGCATCTGTTTGATCAAGATAAAAACATAAAGCCATGGATTAGGACTATCATAGCTAATCAGATAAAAAACTTAATTAGAAATAACTATACTAACTTTATAAAACCCTGCAACAAGTGCGAGGCGGCCAAAGAAGAGGTCGGTTGCGAAATATATGGCAAGCAAAGCTCAGACTGCCCGTTGTATAAAAACTGGGAAAAAAATAAAAAGGCTGGGGTAGCAGTTAAGATGGCCATGCCATTAGAAACACATAAGCAAGAGGCTTTTCACGTACAAAATAACCCAACAGTCGATATAGAAAGGTCTTCTAAAATATTGCATAATAAAATGGAAACATTGTTAAAGCCGCACGAATGGAAGATATATAATTATCTGTACATTAAAAATTTAGACGAAATGACTACAGCTAAAAAAATGGGGTACAAAGTGTCTGATAAAAACAAATCGCCGGGTTACAAACAAATTAAATTAGTTAAAAAGAAAATAATAACACTAGCCAAAGAATTGCTAGATAAAGGCGAAATAGATATTTGGTAATGAGTAAAATAGAGTTAACAGAAGAGCAAAAACAAAGGGTCTTGCAGGAGTGGGAAAGTAGGCAAGAAAACCCGCCATCGTTGCTAGAATCTATTCGTGTTGCGTATCCTGACCAACCGCATTTAGATGGTCGCAGTAAAGAAGGTAAAGCTGTAAAAAGCTTTTTGGCTACAAAAGATATTAATCCTCTAGCCTCCCACCAATATCAACCAAAGAAAGCGCAGCTAACCGAGGAGCATAAAGAATTTATTAATAATAACTTTGGTATGATGTCTGCAGTTGAAATGGCGCGCATTGTCTACGGCAATAATGAACTAACTAATTTAAACCAAGAGTCTAGGGCGGTGGATGAATACGTTAAGACTTTAAATCCTGCGGCAGCTTTTCAGCCTAATAGTGATATACCTCAAAACGATTATAAGCCGCCCAAGACTATGCATGCAGCTATCACTAAAATTAATCATTACGTTCTAGAGGGCGTAGACAAAAACAAATTAACGCCCAGAAATAAAAAAGACATAAACTCTTTAATAGGTTATCTTCATACCTATAGATTTCTTCATCAAATAAACACGTATGAAAATCAAACTGTAAGAGAGCTATTTGAGAGTAGCTTTATTAGGTACACTTGGGACAAAAACGATCTAACTCAAGAAGAGGTAGATCAATACATAGTTTTATCCGGCGAGGTTGTTATTGCTTCTAATATTCAAAGAAGAGTAGAAAGACTGCAGCAGCACCTAGATGAATCAGCGGAAGATACAGAGGGTAGGCGTATCGCTATGTCGCTGGTAGAATCTATTAGTACCGCTCAAACTGAATACAATCAATGCGTTAATCGCCAGCAAAAATTACTAGAGAGCTTAAAAGAAAAGCGTAGTGATCGACTAAAAAAACAAATTGCAGATAACGCTAGTATACTTAACTTAGTAGAGATGTGGAAGGAAGAAGAGTCACGCAAAAAGATGATTCAGTTGGCAGAAATGAGAAAAGAGGCAGTCAAAGATGAGATCACTAAGCTAGGAACAATGGATGAAGTTAAGGCTAGAATAATGGGTATATCAGAAGATGAGGTGCTAAATGGTTAGGTGTAGAATATGCGGAAAAGAGTTTGAAGACGATAAAGCCCTGCACAGGCACCTCAGGTCTCACAAGACTTTAGTGGTTGATTACTATCACGCTTATCATCCCAGAAAAGATATGCTGACGGGTGATTTAATTAAATTTAAAAATAAAAATCAATATTTTTCTGACGACTTTAATTCTAGGGTAAACATGAAAAAATGGTTTCAGTCCGCCCCAATAGAGCAAAGTAAAAAGTATTGCCATGATTATATCGCAAAGCGTATATCTAAAAAGGGTATAAAGTATACGCCATGCGAAGTAGAGGTTAGATCGTTAATGTGCCCGCCAATTCCGTTTTTACAAAGAGCTCTAGGCGGCTATTACGGTTACTGCGCTAAGAACTTTGGGTTAATTAATAAATACACAAAGTACCCAGAAAACTTAGAGTTACCTAAGGACGTTTCTGCAAACGGTCTTGCTGTAAAAATTAATAAAATATATATAGACACAAGAGAGCAAAAGCCTCTTAAATTTGATTTTACAACTCAAGTCGAAACCTTGAAGTACGGAGACTATGCGTTTAGTGACTCTAAAGCTAGCATGAACACTTACATAGAAAGAAAATCTATAACAGACTTTATAGGAACTATGTCCGGTGGTTTTGAAAGGTTTAAAAGAGAGATAGAAAGAGCTAAAGAAGACGACGCCAAATTGATTGTATTAGTCGAAGAAAGTATGAATAACTGTTTATCTTTTAAATTTTTACCTTATGTATCTAAGAAGATAAAGGCTAGCCCAGAATTTATATTTCATAATGTAAGAGAGCTATTACAGTCTTATGATAATTTGCATTTTTTGTTTGTTAAGGGTAGATTAGAAGCTACTAGGGTTGTACAAAAGATATTTACAAATGCTGCTAAATATCATAAAATAGATTTGCAATTAGCGTATGACCTAAAAAAACTTTAATATGTGGTACTGCCCAGATAAATATAAAAAAGACATACCTAATGTTAATCAAGAGCTTTTAAATTTAAAGGGCGACCTTTTAGATAAAGAAGCTAAGATTACATTAGCTAAATTTTTAAGGGCCAACTTGGGGTTTACCACCGAGCTAATTTCCGGTATTAAATTAGCACCATTTCAGGAGATAACCCTAAAGGGGATGATGAACAGAAATTTCTCTATGTGTGTATGGGGTCGTGGTTGTGGTAAAACTTTTATTGCGTCTGTATTCTGTTTTTTACAATGTATTTTTGAGCCGAGAACAAAGATTCTTATCGCTGGCCCCACCTTTCGTACAGCGCGCTTTATCTTTGAGAATTTAGAAAAAATAGTAGACTCAAAAGGCGCGCAGTTATTAATGCAAGCCTTTGGGGCAAAATCAAAACGTAACGATCAATTTAAATGGGACATTAACGGGGGCACAATTACAGCTATTCCATTGAGTGGTGAAAAAATTCGTGGTTTCCGTGCGAACATATTGGTTCTTGATGAGTATCTTTTGCTTCCCGAGGACTTAATTAAAACCGTACTCATGCCTTTTTTGGTAGCTCCTCAAGATATGAAAGAGCGCATTGAAATTAGAGAGATAGAAGATAAGCTCATTTCTGAAGGAAAAATGAAAGAGAGCGAAAGGATGGTGTTTGAAAACGACTCTAAAATGATCGCTTTATCATCTGCGTCTTACACGTTCGAAAACTTATATAAGCAATACAAAGAATGGACAGAAAAAATTTACAATCAAGAAATGGGGGATGCAGATTATTTTATTTCGCAAATGGGTTATGAAGCTTTACCTGATCATATGATTGACACCACGGTGATTGAAGAAGCCCAGCAGGGTGGACAAAGTCACTCAAGTTTCTTGCGCGAATATTGCGCTCAATTCACAGACGGCTCCGACAGCTACTTTAGCGCAAAAAAAATGCACGAATGCACAGTGCCCGACGGTGAATCTCCGACAACTAAAATAGTAGGTGATAAAGATAAAAAATACATATTAGGGATTGACCCCAGTTTTTCTAATAGTCCAACATCTGACTTTTTTGCTATGTCAGTTTTAGAGCTAGACGAACAAACAAGACAAACTACATTGGTTCATAGTTATGCAGTCGCTGGCGGTGATTTAAAAGACCATATTCGTTATATGTATCATATTGTTAAAAATTTTAACTTGGAGATGATATGTATTGATAATGCTGGTTATCAGTTTATTGATAGCTGTAACGAAAACGGCTTGTTTAAAAATGACAAAATCGAATTAAAGTTTTTTGAGTTTAGAAGTGACTTGGAAGGCGCGGACTACGATAAGGAGTTGGTTAAGGTTAGAAGGGCTTACAATAAAGAAAATAAAGTTCTTTGCTTCAAGCAGGTGTTTTCTTCAGACTGGCTCAGAAAAGCTAACGAGCATTTACAGGCAGCTATAGATCATAAAAAAATATGGTTTGCGTCCAAAACGGTAGCAAACCCAGAGGCTTTTAATAAGTATTCTAGCCAAAGGGTTACGTTAAAAAACATACCGGAACCCACGATACTTGAATTTATTGAGTCTCAAGATGCTCTGATATATCAAACCAAAAAACAATGCACGCTAGTTGAGGTTAAAACGACCGCAAGAGGTACACAGACGTTTGACCTTCCTCAACATTTAAAACGCTCCACAAGCTCAAATAGAGCCAGAAAAGATAATTACACAACCCTAATGCTAGCGAATTGGGCTAGCAAGTGCTATTTTGATTTAATGTCTAAACCTATTGAAGATAATACTGGAACTTTTACTCCAAGAATGATATAATTTAAGTGTAAGTATTAAAGAGATGAAAAAAGGTCAAAATAGCCCAAAAAAGACAACCCCTTCTGCCACTCGCAAAAAAAGGGTAACTAAGGCGGAAAAAGAGCAGCAAGAAATCGCTGCGTCTGCAATGCCTTTAATGAGCGAAACCAGCGCTTCCGCCACGACTACTCGCACAAGATCCAATAAAAGCGCAAGAATCGATCAACTTCATAGATTTGAGAATATTGATAAGGGCGTAGTTCCATTTAATTATAGTACAACTGGCTACGGTAACAAAACGTCTAATATTGACATTAGAGACACTGTAATGTTGTGCCAAAAGGCTTATTACAATTTTGCTGTATTTAGAAATGCAATAGATATGATGTCTGAATTCTCTTGTAGCGACATTTATTTAACCGGAGGTAGTAAAAAGTCTAGAGATTTTTTCAGAGCACTTTTTGACAAAATTAACGTTTGGAATTTACAAGATAAATTTTTTAGAGAATACTATCGCAGCGGAAACGTTTTTGTATATAGATTTGACTCAAAAATAAGGAAGTCCGATCTAAATAAAATGACCCAAACATTTGGTTTAGCCGCAGCGAACGATAAGTATGTCATACCCGCCAAGTATACGATTTTAAACCCTGCGGATATTCAAACTGGAGGTAACATATCTTTCAATGCTAGCGTTTACTACAAGGTCATGAATGGTTATGAGCTTTCTAGATTAAGAAATCCTCAAACAGACGAAGACAAAGAAGTTCTTAAGGGTTTACCGCAAGAGACTAGAGAGCAAATTGCTAAAAAGGGAAATACCACGGTAGTAATGCCCCTAAACAAAGAAAAAATTTGCGCGGTCTTTTACAAGAAGCAGGATTATGAGCCGTTAGCCGTACCAATGGGTTATCCTGTATTGGACGATATTAATTACAAAGCTGAAATGAAAAAAATGGATATGGCTGTTTCAAGAACCATGCAGCAAACCATTTTGCTAGTAACGATGGGTACAGATCCAGACAAAGGCGGAGTAAACCAAAATAACCTTTCGGCTATGCAAAATCTTTTCACAAACGAGTCTGTTGGAAGAGTCTTGATTGCTGACTATACAACTAAAGCTCAATTTGTTATTCCAGAGATTGGTAATATTTTAGACCCCAAAAAATATCAAGTTGTTGATAGAGATATTGCCATGGGACTAACGGCTATGGTAACAGGCAGTGATGAAAAGTTTGCGAATCAGTCTATTAAAGTCGAAATGTTTATTTCAAGATTGAAGCAGGCCAGACAAGCGTTTTTAAATCAGTTCTTAATGCCAGAAATTAAAAGGATATCTAAAAGCCTTGGTTTTAAAAATTATCCCAAAGTTAATTTTCACAAGTTATCGCTAAGAGATGACCCGACCTTATCTAGAATTTACGCTAGGTTTGTTGAGATGGGTATTTTAACTCCAGAAGAAGGAATGCAAGCGATCGAAAACGGTAGATTGCCCTTACCAGAAGATTCTATAGAGTCTCAAGAAGATCTAAAGAGTCTGAAAGAGAAAGGTTTATACGAACCACTGGTCGGAGGTCCATATACTCAAAAAGAAATGCAAGGAGAGCAAATGGACGTGCAAGTAAAAATGCAAGAAAAGTCCTTGGAGCAAAAAGAAAATGAACCGCCCAAGCAAGCTCCGCCCGCAGCTAAACCCTCAAACGAGACCGGACGTCCCGCTGGCACAGACGCGCCACAAACAACTAAGAAGGTTACTCCAATTGGCGCGAAATATACCAAAGAGGGTAAAAAATACAAAGAGTATAATTTCTTACTATCTAAGGTTAAAGATTCTTTTATAGCCGCAGATAAGCTAAACAAAAGAGTGGAAACTTCATTAAAAAGAAAACATAAAATTAAAGAGTTAGATGAGCAGCAAAAAGCAATCGCTTTTGACATCACTAAAGTTATCGTTGCTAATGAAGAACCTGAAAATTGGACCAAGAAAGTTAAAGAGTATGTCACCAATCCTGTGGATACTAACCCAGATAGAATAGAACAAATTCAATCTCTCGCGGCCGAGCATCAGGTTGACGATTATCTCGCTAGTATTTTATATTTAAGTAAAAAATGATATGTCTAGAAATAGAGTTATTCATAATGTTCAAGACGTATTCGTAGGATCCGCGCCTAACGAGACTGATAGTGTTGTTACATCGATAGCTGATCATCAAATATTAAAAAGATTAAATCGAATACAGAATTTTAATTATTCTATTACTCTCAATCAAGAAGACTCTTCTACTCTCGGTAAAACCAAACCATTTTCTAGGGATGTTAATCAGCCCCCGGAGGTCAATTTATCTTTTAGTTATTATGTAAATGGCGCGGGCAATGAAAAAAAGATAGGCTTAACGACGGGGATCACTGACTGCCTTACTCAAGATATAATGTCTTCTAGATTAAATGACGAAAGAAATATTTATTTAGTTGTAAATGATCGAGAGGAAGACGTAGGACGAGCAGAAAATTGGGATAATACACAAATAGAGCTAGAAGGAGATAGCTTAACCGAAGAGTATATAGGTGATCCCAAAGCCAAAAATTACGGCATAGTTTCTTTTCAAAACTGTTACTTATCAAGTTATGCTGTTAACATATCTGCTGGCGCACTACCAACTGTCGATGTAAATTATGTTGGAGACAACATGCTTGCCTACTCGTCGGGTAGTGGTATTGGTATTCCAGTATTAAACACACAAAACGGCACAGTATCAAATAGCGGAGTAGAATTTATCGTACCTAAAAAATTTAAGGATGACGCAAACTACACGGGAGATTTTACATCAACGTACTCTCATTCTAATTTAACGATTACAAGCACAACTCAAAGTGGAGTAACTGGTTTTTTGGATGACCACATAAACTCTTTATCTATTTCCACAGATATACAAAGAGAAGCTATCTCTTATGTTGGTCATAAATTAATTTCAGACAGAAAACCGAACGTCGTTATGAACAACTCTCTATCCTTAGAGGCTGTGGTAAAAGAAAGTATTACTGGTAGCTTTTTGGATAACGCTAATGAAAATGACAGGTTTAACATCGAAGTTGAATTAACAAGTAAAAGCAGTGAAGTCCTGTCTAAGTATATTTTTTCTGGAGCTAAATTATCGACACTGTCTTATTCAAGCTCTATAGGTTCTAATAAGACTGTTTCTATGGAGTTTAATAATTACATGGATTTAGAAAATAAAACAGAAGGTGTTTTTGTAACTGGAAAAATTCCTACTGTTCAGTCGGGAACTTCATTTATGTATCCGCCCTTTTAAGCATATAATATATTATGAATGTAGAAACTGCTTTCAATATGTTAGTGAAATTAGCCAGAGCTAACAAGCTAACTTGGGACGAACATCAAAAGGTTCAACAAGCTATTGACATAGTTTTAGAAGAACTAAACGCAGACTCCAACATTCACGAAGTCAGGGAGTTAGACACCAAGAAAAAGAGCAAGTAGTATTTTTTGCCAATAAGGTGTAATTATATATGTGCTAACCTACCCAGAAATACGTGGGGTCTTGGCTGAAATGGAACAAGAGTACATTGACGCCGCCAAAAAAGACCCTATGCAGAATAGCTTTTCTAAAAAGGCTAGATTTGTATTAGCAATGGTCGATAAAAGACTAGCTAACAAAATTAGGGATAAGCATGAACAGGCTAAAAACAAATTCTTTTTCTAATTATGAAAAATCTCCTACTAAACATTAAGGGTCACTTTGTATCTTTGTGGCATCACCTAAAACAAAACTTTATATCTACTATTGTTGTTTTATTAATTTTAATTGGTGCATTCAGTTACAACATTAAAACTGCAGCGGATTATCAAAAAATCATAAATGACATGGAAAAAGATCATATCGAAGCTTTTGACTTAGTGCAGGAACAGAGAGATGTAATTTTAGCTTATGAAGATGTAATGGAAAAACAAAGCGCTGGACTAACCGAACAGGGACAAATTATAAATAGATTGGTTACAATATTAAATCAGCAAAAAATGCAGATAGATTATCAAAACAAAATTATTCAAGAATTAATGAAGCGCTTGAGAGACGGGGGCCTTTTGCCAGACGAATTGCCCAACAACGGAAAAAATCGCAGCGAAGCAAACTGGACTACAGATGAGTCTATTTAAATTAAATAAAGACACTTGGAAGAAAGCCCATTGGTGGCATAAGAAAAAGAAGGATTGGGCGATCCAAGATAAACATGGGGATTGGTGGATAATTCCCGGGTCAGAAATGGCAGAAAAGAAAGTTACTGACTTGAGAATTCCTAAGAAAAAAATCAGACAGTCTTCCATGAAGGTCACACTAGAAAGAATGATTATAATAGTTCTTGCGTGTATTTTGGGTATCAGTTTAGCTTTTAATTTAGTGTATTATATATTCAACCCTTAAGAAAGGAATAAATATGAGTAGAAGAGGAAATTGGAGAGCAGCAAAACGTGTAGCGCCTCAACCAGTAGAAAAGGTTGTTGAAGAGGTTGTCGTTGAAGAAGAGATTGTGGATAATGATCATTTACTAGAGGAAGAGAATTTAGATGAAGAAGTTGATCTCAATCACGAAGCGTCTGATGATTCTGATTCTGGCGACGATGACAACCCTTGGGTGTCATATATCGAGTCCCAATCTTAAAAAAGATTCAGACGGCTATTTTGTAAAGCATTATAATGCTTGTGGTCCTATCGCTTTAGAAAAAGCGATTAATGAGTATTATGCTCGCAAAGAGGCCGAACCCGCGAAAAAGCCTGCGACTAGAAAACAAATTAGTCAAACAATACAAGACAGTGGCTTCGCCTCTAGGCGGCTACTGTCTTTTTTTAGTCCAACGGCTGTTAATATAACTTGGCCGTCTGAGATTATAGATGTATTAGACAAACACGGGCTTGAAATAGTAAAATTAAAAAAAATAGATGAATTAGACGCAAAAAAAGATATTGCAATTGTCTTGATTCATGGTAAATTTTTTACACAGCAGTATCATTGGGTTGTATATCCTATAGACAAGGTTAAGACTTACTGGGGTAAAAACACTGTAATAGACTTAATATATTTAATTAAAAAGAAAGACACATCATGAAAAAATTATTAGCATTATTTGTTGGGCTATTAGCCATTGGTTGCAATTTAGGTTCTAAGGATTGCTCGTGCGAAGCGGGTTGTTGCGAGGGTGGAAATTGCACTACCGAAGGCTGCGCTTGCGCCTGCAAGTGAATATTTAGATAAAAACTCGGCGTGACCGAGAAATTTTACTTGCTTTTTTGATAGATTTCTGTTATTATTTAAACAGTTCCTATTAGGGGACTTTTTAATATATAAGATGA
>LULH01000291.1_pt1 | contig 12234 bp, 17 predicted proteins | sample 728201 | NCBI WGS metagenome assembly LULH01 (sample SAMN03860294, study PRJNA289734) | marine metagenome | biome: seawater column; feature: ocean; material: water; isolation source: Red Sea water column Station 169 - depth 100m | place: Saudi Arabia: Red Sea | collected 2011-10-15 | depth 100 m
ATATATTATATATATATATATTCTTTTTTGGTTCTTTTTTCTTAAATCGAGGTTAAAATGCAAAATGAAGTACTAGCTTTAAATTTTATTGCTTTCATAGTTATGCCAGTAGTCGTTGAAACGACAATATGCTTAAATCCATCTCCAGAACATAGAGGAGAAGTGTGTAATTGGGAAGAAAAGACGTGGATTCGTAAGTTTGACCTCAAAAACAAAGAATATTACTACATTATTGACGAAAATGGCGATTCTATTAACTTTATCGAGAGAAAAATGATAAAAAAGTACAATGAAAAGCAAAATGACCGTTAGTCAAGACAAATTATACAAATTTAAGAGAAAATGGTTCAATTTTACCGATTATTACCCTCATATGGGTCAAGAACGACTCCACTACCCTAAAAACAACCCTAGATTCGTAGTTGCAGTGTGTGGGAGACGTTGGGGCAAGTCAGTTAGTGCCTCAAAAGAGATAGAAATCATGTTAAACATGAAAAAAACAAGGTCTTGGGTAGTTGCACCTACTTATCAAACCGCCGAGAAGGTTTTTAGAGAAGTCTGGCATACTATCGTCAATAATCCCGACCCAAGCAAGAATATTCCAACTAGAAGAGCATCATACAAAGATATGTACATCGAAACTACGAGTGGTTCGACATTTGAGGCTAAATCTGCCGATAATCCTAACTCTCTTGTAGGTGAAGGACTTGATTTACTTATTTTAGACGAAGCAGCTAAACAAAAAAAGATTGTATGGGAGATGTATCTACGTCCTACTCTATCTGATCGTAAAGGACGAGCAATCTTCATTACAACACCTGAAGGTTACAATTGGGTATATGATGCATATGTGAGAGGACAAGAAGATGAAGAATGGTTATCGTTTAACAGCCCTTCGTGGGAAAATCAATATGCTTACCCAGAGGGTCTTGAAGACCCAGACCTTAAAGAAGCTAAAAGGAATATGTCAAGGGAGGTCTTTGACCAGGAGTATGGTGCGCTATTTACGAGTTTTGCGGGACGTGTTTATCCTTTTGACAGAAACTTGGATTGCGGTCGTTTCCCTTATAACCCAAGCCTTCCTACTTATTGCTCTATCGACTTTGGCTATAGGATGCCTGCTGTGGGATTTTTCCAGACCAGTAAGGTTGAGGGTGAAACACATGTTTACATCATTGATGAGATAGTCCATGAGTCAAACATTAAGACAGATGTTCTAGCAAAAATGATAAAATCTAAGCCTTATAACGTACAATCTTACTTCGGAGACCCTGCTGGAAAAAATGTTCAGGGACAAAGTGGTTTGGGAGATATAGAAATATTTCGTAAGTTTGGGATGCGTATACACTCTGTAAGAGATAGTTTGAGCAGAAATATCGCATCTGGTATATCCCATGTTAGGAGTTTTATAGAAAACGTAGATGGGAAGAGATACCTTCATTTAGATAATAAGTGTAAAGGTTTAGCAAAGGACTTAGAGAATTATAGATATCCAGAACATAAGGAAGGGACAGATTTGAAACTAGACCCATTAAAAGATGGCTACCACGACCATGGATGTGATATGATTCGTTACTTTTTTATTAATCGATTCCCAATACGGAATAACCAATTAGAATTTATAGCTAGGAGTAGAGATGGCAGGCATAATACAACAAGTTTTAGCAGACGCTAAATCTGAAAGTTCAAAACAAAGAAAGAGATATATAGAGAAACTAATAGACTATTACAGTGGAACAGATACTTGGAGATATATTGGTAGTTATTTTGATGCTGATTCATTCAACGAAATCCCTGTATATGATATTAATATTACCAAAAAGTTTATTGATAAGAAGTCCAGGGTTTATACTCTCTCTCCTACTAGAGAAATAGACAATAGTAAGAATAAGACTGATCAGTATTCAAAATTAATACGAAAAAAAGATTTAAAGATGAAGCACATTGAAAGGATTACAAATTTAGTTGGCGTTCCTGCCTTACGTGTGCTGTGGGATGAAGACGAGGATGGGAATTTTTTTGACTATAATTGTATCTACTATTATGATGCAATATTTGATGAATCCAACCCTTATGACCCAGTTGCTATAGTCTATCCTATCCTCGCCCCCACGAATGATGTCACTTATCTCGAAAAAAGTAAATATGCTTATTGGGATGCAGAAGTTTATATGGTATTTGATGAAGATGGGAATGTTGAGTATGAAGAGGATAATCCTTATGGGGTTCTACCATTCGTATTCCCAAGGTCAACAGTTCAGATAGATGACTTTTATGGCGAAGGGGCATCAGATATAGTTTCTGTAAATGAACATATCAATATAGCTATGACTGAGCTTATGTTAGGCTTGAGATTTCAAATGTTTGGTCAGCCTTGGGCATCTGGAGTTTATCAAGATAGCCCTCTTGCTCGTATGGGTACAGATATGATTATAAATCTACCAGAAGGTGGAGCTTTTGGTATAGAAACCCCAGGCGGCAATTTAGGTCAAGTGATAGAGGTTATTAAATTCAAGCTAGAATTACTTGCTATGTCGCAACATATGTATGTGACTTTTGAATCAAATCAAGATAGACCTAGTTCAGGACTTGCATTAAAAATTAAAGACTTTGAACATGTCCAAGACTATAAAGATGATTTAGAGCTTTGGAGGGATTTTGAGAAAAAGCTATATAATCTAGAAAAAATAATTGCAACATCAAATAATACTAATTTAGGTAACTCGCTGATAATAGACTTCAAAGAACCTGAGTATCCAGTTAGCGTACAAGAACAAATTACAAAAGATAACTGGGATTTGGATAATGGATTGATTACATTAGAAGAGATTTACAAAAGAGATCGTTCTGATATTAGCATAGAAGAAGCTAGGGCGATAATACAAAAGAATAAAGGAGAGCAGGATGCCGAGGAAGTCGAAAATCAGGAAACAGGAGAAGAAGAAGAGAAAGCAGGCTTTAAAGCAGTATAAAAAGTCTAAGAAGAAAGCTAAGTACTAATGACTTTGCAGCAATTAACTTCTCGGCTGCGTAAAATCCTAGATAGGAATATACAGTTCCTTGCCGATGATATGAAAAGGGATATCCTTAAAGCTTTTGATCAGCAATTTGGTTATGGGCCACGTGGTGGAAGTAAGAAATGGCCAAAACTAAAGCCTTCAACTATCGCTACTAGAAAGAAGTTTGGATATGGGGCATCCCCACAACTTGTCAGATCAGGTAAATTAAGAAAAGGGATAGATGTTAGATATGATAAGAAGGCAGGTGTTATTAGGACTGGTAATTTTAGCAAAGAAAAAACAGAAGCTCTTTATCCAAATGATAAACCTATTCCTGTTAGAGAGGCATCTAGATATCTAGAAATAAAAAGGCCTCATACAGAACCACCTAAAAAATATTATAAACAAGAAACTATTGAGAGATACTTATACACAGATGAAGTTATACAGCTAATTGAAAAGTATTTGTCGGCTACTATAAAGGAGTAACTATGCCTAAAAAGAAAAAGAAGGATGAATTTTCTGAATTAAGAAAACAATTAACAATTATCGAAGAACTCCTTATTGAAGCTCTGACAGTTGGTTATGACCCTGTAGAACAATTTGTAGAACCAGGCGAAGATCAGTATATTATACCTACAGCCCTACTAGACGAAGTAGAGATTATAACAGGAATTAGACCTAACTTTATGGCTATAACTTAATTGTTGACTCTGTATCATTTTTGTATTTAATTTATCCACGTTAATCATTAGTAAATTAAAAGGATAAACTTATGACAGCAGATACAGGAGTTCAGATGAACCAAGAAGTAACAGGTCAGACAGACCAAACTAGTTCAGCAGCAGTTGAACCTGACTACAAAACCCTCTATAACGAAGAAATAGCAAATTCAAAAAAACTTCGTGCAAGAGCGCAAGACGCAGAGTTTAGGATTCAAGAGAATTTGAAAGCCCAGGAAACCCAAAAAATAAAACAGCTCAAACAAAACGAGAAGTTTAAAGAACTTTATGAGCAAACTCAAGCCAAGCTTGACGAAATATCTCCGTACAAAGAGAGATGGGAGACCTATGAGGCTAATGAAAGAGAATCTTTACTCTCACAGTTGCCAGAGGAAGACAGAGAGATGCTAAGTCAGAAGGACTTAGATACTCTAAAATATATAGTTTCTAAACAAACAGATTCCAAACCTAAAAACCCGCAGAATATACCAGGCCAGGCTAGAGTCCCAGTTATTGATAAACCTTGGGGTGAAATGAATGACCAGGAGCGTAGAGCTTATTATGAGCAGGCGGCTATGAAGGGTTGGAAGTAATAATTAACCCATCCTACTTGAAGGCCTAACAAGGTAGCTGATAGAGGATAAAAAATATGAGGTAGTAAAATGGCTTTAGCCCCTACAAATAATATAGCATTTGCCGGTGGTCTTACAGATACTGGCGTAGATGCTACGTTACAACACTTCGTCCCAGAAATTTGGGGCGCATCAATAATGGACTATATGACCAAGAATCTTGTCTTTGGCGCACTATGTCAAGACATCTCTTCGATGGTTGCACAAGGTGGAGACACAGTTCATTTACCAAAACATACAGAGTTAACTGCAAGTGATACTTATGGTGCGCAGACTGTAGAGACTCTTATAGATACACCTTTAGCTTTTGATGACTCAACAGCTAAAGAAGATGAATATCTTCTATATCTTAATCAAGCTATTCATAGTGCAATAGCTATAACAGATGTAGCTAAAGTTCAAACAAGTTATGATGTTATGAATATATATACAAAGAAGATGGGCTATGCATTAGCTAAGAAGATTGATCAGTATATATCTCTCAAGCTTCTAGAACACGTTTCATATAACTATGCTGGAACAACAACAGATGGTGCTGGTGCTGGTAATACGATCGACCTTAACACAACTCACGATTCATATGATATTATTGTTGCTGGTGTTTCTAATATGATGGAAGCTATTCATGCAAATGATAGCAATATCGAAGACTGGACAATGGTATTAACACCTAAATGTTATGCTAGTCTATTCAAATTAGGTGATTTTGCTAGGTATGATGGAACAGGTAGCTCTTTTGGTTCTGAAGTTCCATTTATTAGCGGCTTTGCAGGCAAACTAGGTGGTGTAAATGTTGTTGTATCTACTAACTTTACAAGTTGGGATGCTGGTAGTACAACTGCTACATCTTCTAATGGTACACCTATTGGTAACTTTAGTGCTAATAGTGTTGACGATGAATCACAAAAGCTACTAGGCTTACTTATTCATAAAGATGCTGCTTATATTGCTTATTCTCCAGGAATGAAAGCAAGAGTACAGAGTGATTATCATCTACCAAGCCTATCAACAAGATTTGTTGCTGATAGTGTTTATGGATGTACAGTTACAGGTAATGCTACTGATGGAAATAAAAGAGTATTTGCTCTTACTAATCCAGCTTCTTAATAGCTGAATAATCTAAGGGGGATGGGAAACTGTCCCCCTTATTAATTTTAACTTACAGGAGAAAAAATGGTACGAATGATCAGTCCAAATAGAAAAGGGCAAGTAAAAGATTTTAAAGAATGTGATGTAGAGGCAGCAAAGGCATTAGGTTGGGTAGAAAAAGATAAGACTAAAGTGAAGGCTAAAAAAAAGAAAGGAAGTAAGTAATATTAATGGCTAAATATAGAGGAAAAAATGTAAAGCTTAATAAACCCTCAAGAATAACTAAAGGTCAACCAGGTTATGGTAGAAAGAAATTTAAAGTATTTGTAAAAGCAGGAAAAAAAGTCAAAAAGGTAATGTTTGGTGACCCAAAAATGAGAATAAAAAAATCAAGTCCTGCTAGAAGGAAATCATTTAGGGCAAGACATAAATGTTCTAGCCCTGGCCCAAAAACTAAAGCAAGATATTGGTCTTGCAAAAAATGGTAAAGGATTACATGGTTAAAGATATAAAAGAAATAGCAGAAGAAGTTTTATACAAATTAGATGCTTATACTCCTGATGCATTGGCTCTCGTCATGAGAACTGGATATGCAGAAAGTGGGTACAAGGTTTTAAAACAATATGGTGGTGGCCCTGCGTTAGGATTTTGGCAGGTAGAACCCACAACAGCTTATGATACTGTTAACAACTATGTAAGCTATAGACCAAAATATGAACAAGCTTTGCTAGAATTAGGGTGTGACTTTGAGAACTTAGAGTTTTCTCTCCTATCAAATATAGCTATACAAGTAGCATTTTGTAGATTGAAATATATGAGAGACCCTAATCCTATTCCTCCAGCTTCAAATCTTTCAGATCAGGCAAAGTATTGGAAAAGAGTTTATAACACAGAATTAGGCAAGGGTACTGTAGAACATTTTATTGCAATGAATGAAAATGGAATCTGTTAAAGAGATTCTATATAATTATCCGTTTAGAAGTTTGAGTGCATCATTCTCTGGGTATTTATTATCATTAACTGAATATGTTTCTCCACTATTAAGATTCTTAATATTGCTGTTTAGTACAATAACAGCATTATCTCTAGCCTATATACACTACAACAAAGCAATGGGGATATATTATGGGAAGAAGAAAAAAGGGAACAGTAAAAAGGGCAATCGTAACTCCAGATAAGCACTTTCCTTTAGCAGATTGGGCAGCAATTAGTTGCTTAACACAAACGATAGAAATAGTAAAGCCAGATATATACGTAGACTTGGGCGATGTAGGAGAATGGGCTGCCTTTAGTCATCACGAAGACAAACGAAAGAAACCACCACCACTAGAATATAAAATTGAAGGATACGATAAAGATGTTAAAGCTGTTAATGAAGGTATGGATGTTATTGACGAGGCTTTAGATAAAGTTAATTGCACAGAAAAATATATAACAGAAGGTAATCATGATAATTGGCTAAACCTTGCAGTTAAGAAATATCCTTACATACCACAGTATAAATTCAAAAATGCAGTAAAGTTAAAAGATCGAGGGTATAAATACTATCAATTTGGTAAAAGGCTAAAGCTAGGTAAGCTATATCTATATCATGGCCATAGATTTGGTGGACAATATCATACTTCAAACCATCTTCGCAAAAAAGGCGTTAACTATATGTATGGACACCATCACGATGTACAGCATATGACAGTTATGCATGAAGAAGGCCCTATAGCAGCTTGGTCTCTTGGTTGCCTGAAAGATATGAGTCCAGAAGCTAATGCTTGGCTAGATAATGCTGATCATAACTGGGGACACGCTTTTGCTATTGTAGATTTCTTTGAAAAGGGTTACTTTACGGTACATGTTATTCAAATAATTGCTGGAAAAACGTCCCTATGGGGGCAAGTAATAGATGGAAATAAGTAATGGACTTTGTAGCTTTTTTAGAACAATTTGGGATTCCCTTAACGGTCGCTTGTGCCTTTGGCTATTTCATATGGAAGCAAAATCAATTCATACAGAAGGAACTAATGGAAGAGCTAGACGAAAGCTTTGGCAGGCTAGAGGCAATAATAGTAAAGTTAATAGATCAGCAGAAAATCACCCAAATGGATATAAAACAGATTAAGGGCTACATTGAAGGAATAGAAGATATAATGCAAAGATTGACAGGAAATAGGCTAAAGATAAAGGATGACGAATGATACAGAAAGTTCTTATATCAAAAGCTGTGGAATTGTTGTCAAAACAGTTTAAATTAGATAAAATTTTAGAGTACGTTTTTGAACGTAATGAGTTAGACGAGAAGTGTGAGCAACTAGAGAAGAGGGTATCTTCACTAGAGATAATCGCTCACGCCCCTAGAGATTTTGTAGTTTGTGAACAATGTAAATCAAAAATAAAGGAGAATTTATGTTAGATTTTATTTCAAACAACGCAGGAATTATTGCAGGTGCTGGAGGAGGAGGTGCTATTTTATGGTTTTTAAAGAGAGTACCAAATGAGACAATTTGTAAATACGTAGAAGGAGTTTTCTGTACGCTAGGGAAAACTTTAACACTAGGAATGTCAAAGTCTAAGTTTTTTAAGAAGACTTGGAATAAGGTTATTGAGCCATGGTTTATAGACCTTATAGACAATCTAGTTGGCGGGATGGTTAGAGGGTTTATTAAAGGGCTAAGGAGTGATAACTAATGTTTTGTTTAGTTTTTGTTTTAGCTATAATTGCAGTAGCATTGTATTTAGTTGCTGTTAAGATAGAAGATTAGGAGGGCGAATGTCTAGTTTTACTGGTAGGAGTATAAAAGATTGGTATAAAGATTTATTGCAAATCGATAATTCTAATAATGGTATAGGCACTAGTAGTAAAACAATTAAAGATGGTGATGGCTCTTCTACTGCAATATCCTTATCGGATGATAACGCAGCTATAAGACCTGTTAATGATAATACTACATCAACATTTACAGTGGCCAATTCATCAGGCACAAATATTCTTGTTGTAGATAGCACCAATACAGAAGCTACAGTTAATGGTCATTATGTAAATACTCAGTTTAAAACCTTTGGTGTATACGACATATCTCCTACAGCAGGTAATCATTATGCTTTAATTGCTTCCCCAGGCTTATATGCTTTAGGGGGGTCAACTCACACAGCTCCTTCTTTCGGCACAGGAACTGATCCAGATACTTCTAAAACTATTGGTAGTTTAGGTTATCTATATAATCCTACATATTGGTATTTGCATTCTAATATTACTATAGATGCTGTTTTTGTTATAGCCACTGCACAAGGATCGACTACTGCGAACTTTCATCTATTTTCATATGACTTAGTAACTGGCAGTGGTAGTACAGCGGGTGATTTGTCAAATGGTACACTTCTTGCACATAATGGCTCTGCATTAGCTTTAGATGATGATAGAGTAAGTACAACAACTATGACTATAGATAGTGCTGATGTCTCATCAGGTAAAGTTATTTTAGCATTTGTAGAGAATATAGGAAGCACAGATGATGTGACTGTTCAGATGGAGGTTAAATATCATTTAAATGCCTAAGAATACTAAAATAGAAAGATTAGACAAACACCTTAGACCTATAAAGGTTGATGGTGAATCTTCTGCTTTAGAAATATCTACAGAAGAAGTTAAGGTAGGAAATTTAACTTGCAATGATTTATTAGTTACTGGGGATGTCACTGGCCTTTCTAGTGGTTCAGGCGATATGACAGGCGTAGATTTGACTGGCGGCACAGGCATAGAAATAGCATCAGAGACCGGGACTACATCAGGTGATTATTCTGCTACAATAAATTGTGATTTAGAAGGCACAGAACTTAAAAGCACAGGAGAAGGTGACGGTTCTAAGTTTTTAAGAGAAGATGGTGATGGGACTTGTAGTTGGCAGACAGTATCTACAGGAGCGACAACATTTCAATTAGAGGATGGGGATGGTACTGAGGTAGCTATATCAAATGCAAAAGAAGTTAAGTTTGTTGAAGGTGAGAATATAGATATTAACTGGACTGATACGGATAACGGTACGGATGGTGACCCTTATGACTTAACATTTGGAGTTAAAATACCTTATGTGCTTTATTCAAGTTTTCAAGATGATGTGGGTACATCTAAGCACTTATTGCCAGTTAGGGATGTCAATGAACAGCTTTTCGCTGGAACTGAACAAGCGAGTGTAATGATTCCGTTCAATATGACATTGCAGAAGGTAGTAATGAGAAGCAACACAGATATATCGGGAGCAACTTGGACACTAGGTTTTTTTGCAGTTGATTCTGGAACTACAGATGCACATCATCATACAAGTGGAAGAAACTCTGTAACAGCAACTGGTGGCGCACAACATACTAATTGCACTTTTGATTTTACAGGAACAGTAGACCTTTCAGGTGGGTCTGGTGGTGGTAGTAATGCAATTACATCAGGGCAGTTGGTATCTTTTCAATTATTTGCAGATACAGACGTAACAACGACATCATCAGAATTTTGGTTATCATTTTTGTTTCATGTTGACATGAGCAATACAATTTAAAAGGAGTAAAGAAATGGCGAATATTAATGCGACACTTAATTTAGGGCTTGATTCATTTCAAGGAAGCTCAAAGTCCTATAGTGAAGTGCATAAATTACAGAAAGAAATAGACGATACTAATGGTTTTATTGAATTAGTAAGCATGTCAACAACTAAAGGATCGGGTGCTTTAGCAGGAGCAAAGGCTATTGTCGTAAAAAACGAATCTTCCCATCCTATAGAAGTTCAATTAAAACTTCAAGAGTGGAAAAATAATTCAAATAAGGATGAGGCAAATGCTGTTGATTTAGGCGGTGGGTCTACACAATTTAGATATGTAACCTTTATATTAGCTGGAAATGACTTTATGTATTTTCCTAACCCTAAATGGGTTGGTTATAATGAAGACGCTTCTGCAGCATATGCTACTTCAATAACAAACGTATTACCTGCAGATATAAATAGTGGTAATGAATATGTTGACTCAGGTGCTACACTTGGCGAAAAAATTGAAGATAGTTTGACAGATTTTGATGTTAGTGATGGCGATTATTTTAAAGTTGGAGACCTGATCCAAGTAGGAATTAATGATACTACTGCAACAAGAATAGAAGTTATGAGAGTGACAAGAGTATTTGGAAATAATCTAACAGTAGAAAGAGCATTAAATGGTACACTTAAAGCAGATGGTGACAATCAAACAAATGCTACTAGTGGTGCTGTAAGTGGAGCGAAGGTATATTTCCCACACTTCAACGAATATAATATTTGGGATAAATACTCAACCTCACAAACAGATTCATCAGGTAGATTTAAAGTATCTAACTTTTTTGGATATGCTAGAGAAGCAGATGCTTCAGCAGATGGACTTGTCCCTGGAAGTGTATCAATTAAGTTTTATAGTAAGTCATATCAAGAACTTGCTACAACAGGAGTTTCTTCATCTTCAGAGTCTGGATTAGCTGCATCAACAGCATATGCTTTTAATATTTCCATAGATGGTGGCTCTGCTGATACTATATCTTTTACTACAGACTCCAGCAATACTACCTTTGGTGGTGCTAATGGTATAATATCAAAAATACAGGCACAATTTGATGCTCACTTTTATGATAGTAGTAAAAACATGTTTCAAAAGAAAGTTACTGTTGGTATAGTTAATGGCGATATAAGATTTACTTCACACTCTAGGCTTGTAGCTTCAGATGTAACTTTAGCTGCTCCAGGTTCAGGGACTACAATGTTTGGTGTTGGTAGGATACCTGCGGTTACAGCTATAGGTAGTACTAAAATATCAACACTACCTAATGATTTAGTATACGATCGTGTAACTGCTGATTCTAATCCTAATGCTGCAGCATTTATGACTGACGATGGGCATGGTAATCTTAATTTTCCTGGTGGTGGAGGCACAATAAACTATGACACAGGGGCTATAGACTTTACTGGACCAGCGAATGCAAACTTTGTAGTTACTGCAATATATAAATCTGCTCACTCTGGTGGTACTGGGTTAGTCTCTAATAAACAAAATGTTTTTAACTCTATATCAGCTAGATGCACAAACATTAAAGTAAACGCATCGGTAACTCTATGCGTATATAACTAGGAGGGATTATGGCGATTGGAAGCACATATTGTACACACAGAGATGTTAAGGATGTATTCCCTAATATGGACGAATACGATAATAAGACCCCTATATATGGGTGGATAGAAGTTACTAGCAATAAATATGCTGCTCATAATAGTGGCTTAGTAACACAACTATTCTCTAATGGTGAAGATTTAGGCCCTGCGCAATCTGCTCATACTGATCTAAATGTTGAAGGGGAATGGTTTTATAACTCTGCTGAGGATGTACTTTATTACTATTCAGCAAGTAACCCTAATGATAAATTGCTTGAAGCAGGTGAAGAATTTACTGGCCTTATTACTAGGATAACAAAAAATGCATCAAGATATTTTGACTCTAGGGTTGATGGAGGTATACCTAGAGATGCTTTTAGAGACAAAGAGGGTAATTTTGATTACCTAATAGTAAGAACAACTGCACTAATAACTGCTTATTTTCTTATAAACTCTCACACTCCTGGAAGCGAACAAGCAACAGCTTTCTTAGAAGAAGCTAATTTTAACATAGAATCTATCAATACTGGGCAAACAAAGTTATCATATCAAGTCTCTGGAGACTCTTCTATGGGAGTTGTAAGGGAAGTTACTTCTCCTCAAACTAGCAGCTCTGACGGAGGATTATATATAGTTGATACTAGAG
>LULH01000483.1_pt1 | contig 12222 bp, 10 predicted proteins | sample 728201 | NCBI WGS metagenome assembly LULH01 (sample SAMN03860294, study PRJNA289734) | marine metagenome | biome: seawater column; feature: ocean; material: water; isolation source: Red Sea water column Station 169 - depth 100m | place: Saudi Arabia: Red Sea | collected 2011-10-15 | depth 100 m
AACTCATTTTTTTTAAATAATTTTTTAGCTTTTGGGACGTTGTCTATTATCCATTTTATTTTTGTTGCAGAAAAATATGGGTCTAAAAATAAACCAGTTTTTTTTCTAATTAACTTTTCTTTTTTTTTAATTTTTTTGCAGTAGTTTTCTGTTCTTCTGTCTTGCCAAACAATTGCATTATAAACTGGTTCACCTGTTCTTTTATCCCAGCATACGGTTGTTTCTCTTTGATTGGTAATTCCTAAGGCTTTAATATTTATTTTTAACTTCTTTGATTTTAACAAAACATTTTTTGTGACTTTGATTGTTGTCGACCAAATTTCGTTGGGATTATGTTCTACCCATCCGTTTTTTGGAAAAAATTGCTTAAACTCTAATTGAGATGAAATTAATTTTTTGCCACTTTTTGAAAAAATAATTGCTCTTGATGATGTAGTTCCTTGATCAATGGCAAGTATTCCATTCACAAAATACTAATCCTGCCCTAACAATTTCTTTTGTTTTTCAGCCCAAGTACGTATTAAATTATCAACTGCAAGTCCAATAAATGCTACACATAATCCCAACATCAAACCATTACCGGTTCCTTGTCTGTCAGATAATGCTTTAAGTATATATTGTCCAAGATCGGTTGTCCCAATCATTGCTCCAATAATTACCATAAACAATGCAAATACGACTGTTTGATTTATTCCAAGCATCATGTGTGGAAAGGCTAAGGGTAGTTCTATTCTCATCCATCTTTGAAGTCTGTTAACTCCTGACATTGAGCCTGCATCATGTAATGCTGATGGAACACTTCTTAATCCTTCTATTGTGTATCTTGTTGCAGGTATTGTTGCATAAATTACAACTGCAATTAAAACAGAAGTGTCTGTTACTCCAAATAACATAATTACAGGTATTAGGTAAATAAAAGACGGAAATGTTTGAAGTGTGTCGCACACCGCCAATGTAATTTTAGTGCTTGTTTTACTTTGTGCACTTAAAGTTCCAATTATTATACCTAAAATACCTGAAACAATTACGCCGAATGTTGCCATATACATGGTTATTAACGCTCTATCCCACCACTCAGTTAGAGCTATAAATAATGTAAAGCTTCCAACAACAATTGCAGATCTTATTCCTCCAATAATATAACCAGCACCCATAAAAAGTACAAAAGTAGCTACTGCTGGCATTCTTAAGAAGGCATTTTTCATAGGAATTAAAACTTGTGTAATTAACCAAGTATTAAAAACTTTTAGTGGATCAAAAAAGTTATCAAGTATCCAATCTACACCAGAATTCCAAAATGCTTCTGTAGATATTCCTTTATTATGTGGAACAATAAACAGATAATTAAATCCTTCTTTGAAATAGAATGTTCCAATATATGATAAAATGTATCCAGCTATGACCACTCCGACAAAAATCATAAAATATTTATTTCTTTGAAAGAAAGTTGGATTTTCAAAATAATTTATTTGTTTGTTTGCCCAAGCCAATGACATTTTATCTAATAAAACAGCGATTAGTGTTATACATATTCCTGCTTCTAAAGCTAAACCTATTCGTAATTGGTTCAAAGCTAATAATAAATTCCAGCCTAGTCCTTTTGCTCCAATAAAAGATGCAATAACAGCCATTGCTAAACACTGCATGATAACTTGGTTAACACCAATTAAAATATCTCTACGAGCCGTTGGTATTAATACTTTAAATAAAAGTTGAAAATTACTACATCCGCTCATCTTTCCAGCCTCTATAACTTCTGGTGAAACTTTTCTGAGTCCTAGCAAAGTCAATCTGACCATAGGAGGTGTAGCAAAAATAATAGTTGCTATTGCTCCAGCATGGTCACCAATACCAAATAAAACCATTATTGGAACTAAATAGGAATAGTGTGGCATGGTTTGTGCAACGTTAAGAAGTGGGTTTAAAATATTTTCAACTCTTTTACTTCTGTATGCCCATATTCCAAATCCTAATCCTAATAAGAAAGATATTGGCGCTGCAACCATTACAAATGATAAAGTTTGCATTGAAGGTTTCCATTGACCGAATGCTGAAATATAAATCATAGTTAATCCAGCAAAGATCGCAAGATTCCTACCATTTAATTTATATCCTAAAACTACAGCTGCACCAGCGACAATAGTCCAAGGTAGGCCTGGTAATTCTGCCCAAGGATTTTTATCTAACCAATCCCAGCTAGTAAATGCTACAACAGTTTCAACACCTCCAATTAAAATTTCTCTTATGAACTCAATCATGAAAAGCATTGATCTAGAAATAATTCTTGTAATATGAAGAACAACTGGACGAGATTTTGTCTCCTGAATATCGCTATCAAAATATTCTATAGGTGCCCATTCATTTAATAGAAAAAAAACTGAGTCATTTATCCATCCAGGCATCCATGCTATAAAAGCAGGTAATCTCCAAAACACACTGTATTTTGTTTGATCTAATTTATCTTTATCAATAAATTCAGTTCCAGCTTTTGCAAATTCATATCCATCAGGAACCTCTATTGCAAAACATAATCCAAAGAACACTAATAACAAAAATGACCATTGGACAGCTTTAGGATATTTTTGAAGAAAAGCCATAATACTTTATTTTTTTTCTTTACCTTGCCCAAAAACAGTTTGGATTATTTTTGAAGGTTTTACACTTCCAACTACATTATTATTTTTATCTATCACACTCACCGGTTTATCCTGACTTAAAATTTTTTCAGCCACAGTTTCAATTATAGCATCTTTTGAAACAGTGATATTGTCAGCATTTTGTCCCCCTGAAGATTTGTCCATTACAGCTTCGATCTTTAAAACTTTTTCTCTTGGCACTTCTTGAGTGAATTTTCTTACATATTCAGTTTTTGGATTTAAAACTATGTCTGCTGGAGTATCTAATTGTTCAATTAAACCATCCTTCATAATTGCTATTCTATCGGCAAGCCTTAGTGCTTCGTCAAAATCATGTGTGATAAATAGAATTGTTTTATTTAAAACTCCTTGAAGTCTCAGAAATTCATCTTGCATTTCTTTTCTAATTAAAGGGTCAAGAGCAGAAAAAGGTTCATCTAAAAACCAAATATCAGGTTCAACTGCAAGAGAACGAGCTATACCTACTCTTTGTTGTTGACCTCCAGATAACTCTCTTGGAAAATAATTTTCTCTACCTTTTAAACCAACAAGCTCAACCATTTCTACTGCTTTTTGAATACTCTCGTTAGTTTTACTTCCTTTAATTTGCAAAGGAAAAGCTATGTTTTCCAAAACTGTTTTGTGGGGAAGTAGAGCTCTGAAACACCATTCCCATTTTATTTCTTCGTAATTCAATTAATTGTCTCTCGTTCATTGCGAGAAGATCTTGACCTTCAATAAATATTTTCCCTCCTGTTGCATCAGTCAAACGAGATATGCATCTTAACAATGTTGATTTACCCGAACCAGATAAACCCATAACCACAAGCATTTCACCTTTAGAAACCTCAAATGAAGCATTATTAACTCCAACAATACATCCTGCGTCCTGAAATGATTTTGCATCTACGTTACCATTTGCGTTTTGAAGCATTTTTTTGGCATTAGTTCCAAAAATTTTGTAAACAGACTCACATTTAATTACTGGTGTAGAAGACATATTTAAATAATTATACTATTATTATTGGTGTATTCTCCATCTAAAAATTTTTAATAAAATAAACCCTAGTATCTATACTTGTTCTTAAAAATCCAAGCGCCTCACCCTCAACTGTTACTGAGTCTGAAGTTCCTTCTAAAGGTTTTACAGTAAATTTTGCAAAACATTTGTTTTTACTATCGTTCCAATTAACTGCATATTTTCCGGTAGTTCCTCCATTTGCTGTATATAAATTAAATGCTTTAGCATCTGTAATGTTCGCGCCCATAATTGCTCTTTGTGTAATTATCTTTGTATTATTGCATACGATTTTATATTCTTCTGCTGAAAGCTTTCTTCCTTTATCACTTTCATAAAACGTTAGCACACCTCTTGGTAAACTCTCAATAAATTCATTTGCTTGTTCTTGAATTTTTTTTTCTTCAGCAATTTTTTTTTCAGCATTTGGATCTGGTCCAAAAAAAATGTTAAGTACAAAAAATGTAAAGAAAATTACAATTGTTAAACTAACTAAACCTATTGAATTTTTATAATTTTCAGACAATCTGTAAATGTTACTTAACATGGTTACCCTCATTCCATGTCCCTTCCATCACTTTGCCATCGGACCAGGTAAAAACTCCTTTGCCATGCATTTTACTATTTTTCCACTCTCCTTCATAAGTGGAGCCATCGGGGAATTTCAACTTTCCAATACCATGCCATTTACTGTCATTAAATTCACCTTCATAAACATATCCATTTGGCCATGTTTCAATACCTTTTCCTTTTTTTGACCCGTTAACCCAATCACCAACATAGGTTGTTTTATCAGTGTAAGTCCATGTTCCAAAACCATTATTACAATCTCCATCGGTACATCCTGATTTTTTTGCAAAACTAATATTGGAAAATATAAAGCTTAAAATTATATAAATTAAAATCTTTCTCATTACTTTTATAAACTACACTAAAATAAAAAAAAAATCTCCCCTAGTAAAACTAGGGAAGATTTTAATTTGATTTTAAGTTGAAATAAAGTGATTACTTAGTCCAACTTTGCCATACAGACTTATTATCAGCTAACCATTTTTTTGCAGCATCTTCATGAGACATCTTATCTTCGTCAACTAAAGCAGCCATTGCTCCAATTTGACTTGTGTTAAAAGATAATTTCTTGAACATTGCTGCAGCTGCTGGATGAGTTTTTGGAAAGTTCTCGTTAACAGCTTTTTTTAAATAGCCATCAGGAGCTCCACATTTTCCATCACCACCGTCTACAGGTCTACAACCATCATAGTATGGTGGAAAATCTATAAAAGTAAAACCAGCACCATCAGTAAAGTTTGGTGTCCAGTTGAAAATTATAGTTCCTCTTCCTTCTTTTTTAGCTGCTTTAAGTTCTGCCCAAAGTGCGTCTGCACCACCAGCAAACTTAACAGTCCATAGATCACCTAATCCAAGAGCTTCAATTCTTTGAGGTATTAGGTCTCCGTGCCAACTTTGAGGACCTTCAAGCATTCGTCCTTTTCCACCAGAGTCTGGTGTTGCAAAATTTTTAGCACAATCTGGATTCTTTAAAGCGTTCCAATCTGGTAGACCAGGACAATATTTTGCAGCCCAATCAGGATAACCCATATCCTCAATTGTTCTTGCTTCATGATCACCCCAATCTAAAACTCCGCCCTTATCTCGAGCAGTGTCAAAAGATTTTCCAAATGCAGATTCCCAAACTTCGTGTGATAAAGTTACGTCTCCAATTCTTATAGATTCGTAAACAGCTTGAGAGTCAGCTGGAACGTATTTAACGTTATTACCCATGCTCTCCATAATTCCACCGATCACATATGCCATAACTACTTGGCTCGACCAGTTGTGTGTTGGTATAACAATGGGTTTTTTACTATCTGCTGAGTTTGCAACTCCAACGAAAGAAACCATTGAAATCACTAAAGCAGATATAAGAGATATTATTTTTCTCATTATTTTCCCCTTTCTTAATATATTAAGTGACTAATTATGTGCCTAAGAAAATGTATAGTCAACAAGAACATATATATATAATATATAAGTGTTTAAGATTGCTTATGAGTAGTGAATTATTTCAAATAAGAGAACCCGGATTGAACGTGTTGCCACCTGGAGTTGAAAGATATGTGGTTAATGGTGGCGGTTTAACAGGAATACAATTATTTCCTGATGATGAAATTGAAATAATAAATAATGAGGGAAATCAAATCTGTGAGATTGCTGTATTCAATAAAGATGGCAATTCAGATCTTTCACTGCTTAGCTTAAAAGAGATTAAAGACAGTGCAGAAATAAAAAAAATTTTATCATCAAAAGATGAGACTTCTAGAGTTGCAGCTTATCAATTAAAAAAAAGAAACCTAGACATAAAGAACTCAAAATCAGCAATAGTTTTTGATAAAGATGCATCGTGGGGTGAGAAATTAAAATTTAAATCAAAAGACAAGTGTTACAGTATTTTTGCAGCACCAGGACCTGCAATGCTCGTACATGAACAAAACCCACCTACTGATTTAACAATTTTCATTAAAAGAGCAAATATAGTTAATGATAAAGAGCATTCCATAATTCCTGATCCTGTATTTGATCCATTAAATGAAACTAACATCGATAAACAAACTGCAATCTCATTTGAAGTTAAAGAGGGAGACTATATTCAAATTATATGTCCAACAGGCAGACAGTGTTCTGACTTTGTAGCTTTTGATACAGCAAAGCTTGAAAAAGGTGTTGAGAAAGGTCTTGACTGGCAGACAACAAGAACATTTATGGGTAATACTTTTCCTGGTCCTGGTTTATACTCAAAGTTTTACGATACAGATCATGAGCCTTTAGTTGAGGTAATAAGAGACACTGTTGGTAGACATGATACTTTTAATCTTGCATGCACATCAAAATATTATGAAGATGCTGGATATTTTGGTCATCCAAACTGCTCAGATAATTTAACAGGTGCAATGCAAAAATATGGCGTACAAAAACAAAAAGGCTGGCATGCGATTAATCTTTTTTTCAACACCTCAGCTGGAGGGCAAAATACAGTTCTATCTGATGAATCTTTTGCTCGCCCAGGAGATTATGTAATAATGAAGGCTCTTAAAAATTTAACATGTGGTACATCAGCATGTCCAAGTGATATTGATCCATGTAATTCGTGGAATCCAACTGATATTTTTGTTAGAACTTATGATAAAAATAAAGAATTTACAAAATCATTTGCTTTTAGAATGAAAACAGACGCAGAACCAAAATTAACAAAAAATACAGGTTTTTACGAAAGAACATCAAAACTAACAAGAAACTTTGTTGATGCAAGAGGTTATTGGTTACCAAATGATTACACTAAGCATGGTGTGATAAATGAATATACAGCGTGTAGGGAAAAAGCTGTTGTTATTGACTTATCTGCTTTAAGAAAATTTGAAATTCTTGGACCTGATGCTGAAGAATTAATGAATTACACTTTAACAAGAAATGTAAAAAAATTATCGATTGGTCAAGTTGTTTATTCATCAATGTGTTATGATAATGGATTTATGTTTGACGATGGTACGCTTTTAAAAATGAGCGATCATGGATTTAGATGGATTTGTGGTGATGAATATGCGGGCGAATGGTTAAAAGAACAAGCTAAGAAAAAGAATTATAAAGTAAGAATAAAAAATTCAAGCGATCAAATAAGCAATATTTCGTTGCAAGGTCCAAATAGTAGAAAGATATTAGAAAAATTTATTTGGACACCACCAACTCAGCCAAAAATATCAGAATTACAATGGTTTAGATTTACAATTTGTAGAGTAAAAGAATTAAGTGGAATACCTCTTCTTGTATCAAGAACAGGATATACTGGAGAATTGGGTTATGAAATTTGGTGCCATCCATCTGATGCTCCAAAGGTCTGGGACGTTGTAATGGATGCTGGTAAGGACGAAGGATTGATACCTGCTGGTTTTGGAGCACTTGATCTTCTTCGAATTGAAGCTGGGCTGATATTGTTTGGAAATGAATTTGATGGACAAGTTGATCCATTTGAAGCTGGTGTTGGATTTACAGTTCCTCTTAAAACTAAAAACGAAGATTTTATTGGAAAAGATATTTTGATTAAAAGGAAAGAAAATCCTCAAAAAAAAATGGTTGGTTTAGAACTTGCAGGAAAAGAAAAAGCTAATCACGGTGATTGTGTTCATATTGGAAGATCACAAGTTGGTATTATTACAAGTGGGTGTATCTCTCCAACTTTAAATAAAAATATAGCACTTTGTAGAATAGATGTCGGACATTCGGAATTAGATACAGAAGTTGAGGTTGGAAAAATAGACGGTCATCAAAAAAGGATACCAGCAAAAATAGTTCCTTTTCCACACTACGATCCAAAAAAATTAAAAGTAAGATCATAATGAGTAAAACTACTAAGGATCTTCTTGAATTTTGGGAAGATCAAATGAAGGAGTCTCACACGTCAAGCAACTATTTTTTTAGAAAATCACCATCTCATTATCATATGATGCTACTTGTAATGAGTGCGTATAAACTTAAACAAAATTTATCAGTAGAGGAATTAAAAACAAAGCTATTTAAAACCTCACGACCTAAATCGGCATTAATAATTAATGAGGCATGTGAAAAAGGTTTTTTCTATTTAGAGAAAACTTCTAATGATCAAAGAAAGAAGTTTATTAAACCTAGCAAATCTTTTGTAAACGAATTTAATGATTATCTAAATACCTTAAAAAATTTAAGCTTTTAGTGGTTAAACTCTAAGTTGTAAAACTACTTATAAATTTTATATATAAAAAAAAATATATACTTCTGTCGCAGGAAAAATAAAAATTGAAATATGTCATTACCGACAAAAGCAAAAGTAGTTATCATAGGTGGTGGAATTCACGGTTTAAGTACTGCCTGGAAATTATCTCAAAAATATAAAAATCCAAACGACGTAGTAGTTTTGGAAAAGAAAGATACCGCAGCAGGAGCGAGTGGAATTGCATGTGGTGTTGTAAGAAATAATTATTTCCAACCAGCCATGAGAGAATTAATGGCACACTCTGTTAGCGTTTGGGAAAGCGATCCTAAAGCATTTAAATATAATCCAGTAGGATATTTGCAGATTTCACCTGAAGTGATGCATAAAGATGTTGCAAGCATTTATGAACAACAAAAAGCTATTGGCTATGAGTCAGATTTTATTGAAGGAGAAAAAGATTGTTTAAAATACATGAAAACAATCTTTGATGATTGGCAAGCAAAAGGAATTACATCTGTTCTTCATGAGAAAAAAGGTGGATATGCATTTAACAAAGACTCTATTAAAGCATTAGAAGTAAAAGCAAATAATAATGGAACTAATATAGTTAAAGGAGTTAAAGTTACTGGCTTCAAAAGAGGAAGTAACAGTAATGCAGTTACTGGAGTTGTAACAGATAAAGGAACTATTGACTGTGAACAGGTTGTTATTGGAGCAGGACCATGGGTAAGAGATTTTTGGAATATGTTAGAACTTCCAAAGACAACTGACATTAAAGGCAAAGACGGAAAAATGCACGAAGTTGAAATGTGGAAGTATTGGTTTTTACAAGAAGGTGTTTTGGGAGTTGATAAAGATTATTTAAAAACAAATGATGGAAAATTGCCTCCTGTAACGCATGTAGATACTGATGCCCCTTTATACTCAGATAAAGATGGTAAATTAATTACAGATAAATTGTGGGGAATATATTACAAGCCTGATATTGAGGGACTAGGAGTACAAGGTGGAACATCGCCTTACATTGTCGAAAAACATTTTGATAAAGTAAATGTCGACCCGTATGGAATAGAGTCCCCTGAGTATCAAACTACTGATAAATTTTCTGATATGTGGACGTCGGCTTTAGCTCATTGTCAAAAAAGATTTGAGGGAAAATCTCATCTATACAGAAAAGGACCATCAGGTGGTTTGGGATGCTTAACTCCAGACTCCTTCCCAATTTTCGATCGTTTTTTTGAAAATGTTTATATGATTGCTGATGCAAATCATGGTTATAAAATGATTGGTGTTGGGCAACTTGTTGCTGAAGAAATTATGGGCCACGAAAGCGAATTATTGAAACCATTTAGATTCAATCGTTACGCGAAAGGAGAATTGCACCCTACTTCGAACAGTCCTTTTCCATGGAGTTAGACTAACATTATGGACACTAAACTAAATATCCGATACTTTTACTAAATAAAAATTCTTTAAGGGGGAAAAATGACTGATCTAGAAAAACACGTAAATCAACCTGGCAGAGCGAAATTAATTAAAAATGTAAGAGAAAAAATTAACGAATTAGGGATTACATATATTTATTTTCAATTTATTTCGGTAACTGGAAGAGTTGTAGGTAAAGGTATACCAGCAGATCATTGGGAAAGAACTGCTGAAAAAGGATTTCAATTAGTTTACGGAGCAACAGCTAACTTATTTCTAGATAGACACAATAATTACATTGGTTACGGGCCTGAGGCTATGGAGCTTGTAGGTATACCTGACCCAGAAACATTTGTTCAGTTACCTTGGGATAAAAGAGTTGGAAGAGTTTTTTGTACTTGTTTTAGAAATAGAGAAGAAAGAAATAATCCAGGTGGCCACCTAACATCAGATTGTAGAGGTAACTTAAGAATTTTCATGGATGAATTCCAAAAGAAACATGGTTTAGAATTAAGAGTTGGAACAGAGCCAGAAATGATGTGGCTTACTAAAAATGAGGACGGAACACCAACAGGAAAAGGTTTCTCCAAACCTTTCTGTTATCACATAGATCAATTTGAATCTTTGAGACCAGTTTTCATGAAAGTTATTGAATATTCAAAAGCGATGGGTCTTGATATGATCCAAGGAGATCATGAAGATGCTCCTGGGCAATTAGAGTTAAATTGGACTTACGATAACGTTCTTAGAAATGCAGATAGACTGTCTACCTATAGACAAATTTGTGCTCAAGTTGCTAGAGAACATGGGCTAATTGCATGTTTCATGACTAAACCTTTTATGGGTGTTTCAGCTAGTGGATGTCATACAAACATGTCTTTATGGAAGGGTGGAAAAATTTCTGTAAATAAATTAGGTAATAAAAAATTACCTGGTGTTGAAGAAGTATTTAGTTATGTCTCAGGTGGAACTAACACGTTTATGCCTGACACAAAGGATATGCAATTACCAGGAAAAATTGGATTACAATCAATAGCTGGAATAATGAAACATCTTCCGGCACTTACTGCGTTAGGTTCATCTACTGTTAACTCTTATAGAAGATTATGGGACCAAGGTTTTTGGGCTCCGGTTTACGCTGATTGGGGTTATCAAAATAGAACATGCGGTTTAAGAGTTTCAGCGCCTGGAAGATTTGAATATAGATCAGTTGACTCAATGCATAACCCATACCTTTTAGGAGCAGCTTTATTAAAAGCATGTGACGATGGTATTAGTAATAAAATGAAACCTGCGGCTCCAGAGTCTAGAAATATTTATGAAGCACAAAAAGCAGGAAAAGATGTTAAAAAACTTCCATTGAGTTTAGGTGAAGCTTTAGAGAGACTAGCTGAAGATGATGTAATCAAATCAGCATTACCTGATGAAATGTATAAAGTATTTCACTGGTATAAAAACGATGAATGGGAAAAATTTTTAGGTGCTACGACACAATGGGATCTAGATACTTATTTAGATTGTTTACCGTAGTACAAAAAGGAAAAAAATATGTGTGGAATTGCAGGATTAATTCATAGAGGAAAATCTTCAAACGTAGGTTCCGAGCTTCAGCTAATGTTGCAAGCATTAAAGCACAGAGGCCCAGATTCAACTGGATACGCCTTATATGCTGAAAATGATGGTAAAAATTTCATAATGAGATTTAAAGTTGGAGAAAATGTTGGAGAAGGAAGCACATCTGTAAATGAAGATGCAAGTGTTTATGATAAAAGAAAAAAATTAGTTGATAATATGCTTAGTGAGTTGGGAGCAAAAGTAATTAAAGAAGATAGATTAACACCTTATTCTTTCAGATATGAAATGGAATTTAATGATGATCTTATGGAATTTTCAAAAAAGATCGAGAGCATTGAAAGTGTTGAGATATTGTCTATAGGAAAATCTTTAGAATTAATAAAAGATTTAGGTGATGCAGCGGCAGTTTCTGAAAGATATGGTTTAGGAGAAGTTAAAGGTACTCATGCAATAGGTCATGCTAGAATGGCAACAGAGTCAGGTGTTGATATTAAATCAGCTCACCCTTTTTGGGGATATCCTTTTAGTGATGTTTCAGTTGTTCATAACGGACAATTAACGAATTATTGGAACAATAGAAGAGTGTTAGAAAATAAAGGAATGAGATTTATGTCAGAATGTGACTCAGAACTTATAGCCGTTTATTTAGCAGAAAAAATGAGAAACGGAGCAACCTTAGAGGAAGGAATGAAAGACTCATTGACTGGTTTAGATGGAGTGTTTACTTATTTTGTTGCAACAAAAGACTCATTAGGTATGGCAAAAGATACCATGGCTGCAAAACCATTAGTGCTTTATGAATCCGACGACTTAGTTGCAATGGGATCAGA
>LULH01002349.1_pt1 | contig 12147 bp, 10 predicted proteins | sample 728201 | NCBI WGS metagenome assembly LULH01 (sample SAMN03860294, study PRJNA289734) | marine metagenome | biome: seawater column; feature: ocean; material: water; isolation source: Red Sea water column Station 169 - depth 100m | place: Saudi Arabia: Red Sea | collected 2011-10-15 | depth 100 m
GATCCTTACAGCCCCCAACAACGCCCCAGCAACGAGAACACCAACGGGCTGCTGCGCGAGTACATGCCCAAAGGCACCGATCTGTCTGTCCACACCCGCGAAGGCCTCGACGCCATCGCCAAACAGCTCAACAACCGCCCCCGCAAGCGACTCGGCTTCCACACCCCAGCCGAGGTCTTCGCTAAGTTGCTCGCCGAAGACCAAACCAAGGGCGTTGCGACCACCCCTTGAAACCGCCGCCCGGACCCCTTCTCCACAGGGCATCCGGGCATCGTGACCAGACCGTGACCGTCGCGGAGCTCGTGGCTCGACCCGCTCACACCTCGACCAACGAGCGGGGCTCGCACCTCGACCCCGCGGGCGCTCGCACATCGACCAGCGGTGGGGGAGGTCGGTGAGGCCCACCTCCTCAGCAGATAGCCTGCGTCCGTGACTTTCGAGCCCGGAATGCCCCCTGCCGACGCAGATGACCACGTCCTCGCCACCTGGCTGGCGGAGGTGGCCGGCCGCCGCCTCCTCGAGGTGCGTGGCGAGGGCCTGGAGGGCAAGGAGCTCAAGGACGCCGGCGACGCCGCGGCCCACGAGCTGCTGATGACCCTGGTCGCCGAGCACCGCCCGGCCGACGCCGTGCTGTCGGAGGAGGGCAAGGACGACAAGGCCCGCCTCACCGCCGACCGCGTCTGGATCATCGACCCGCTCGACGGCACCCGTGAGTTCTCCGAGCCGCCCCGCGATGACTGGGCCGTCCACGTCGCCCTGTCGTCCGGTGGCACGCTGATCGCCGGTGCGGTCGCGCAGCCGGCGCTCGGCGAGACCTTCAACACCGGCGACGCTCCCGTCGTGCCCCCGCGCACGTCGGAGAAGCCGCGCATCGCCGTCTCCCGCAGCCGCCCGCCGGCCTTCGTGCAGGCGCTCGCCGAGGAGATGGGCGCCGAGCTGGTCCCGATGGGCTCGGCCGGCGTCAAGATGATGTCGGTCGTCCGCGACGGCCGGGTCAACGGCGACGAGCTGGTCTACAACCAGGACGACGTCTACCTCCCCGACCTGATCGTGTGCCGCCCGGAGCTGTCGGAGCAGATCCTGGCGTTCATCGCCGAGCACGGCACCGACTGAGCGCCGGACCGGTGACCGTCCGGCACGTCCTGCTCGACGCCGACGGCGTCGTGCAGCACGGCGTGCGCGACCCGTTCGCGCTGCTGCGCCGGTGGGCGGGCGATCGGGCCGAGGAGCTCGGTCGCGCCCTGTGGGCCGCCGAGCGCGGCCCGTTGCGCGGCCAGGGTGACTTCCTCGAGTCCGTGCGCCGCCTCGTCCCGTCGTACGCCGACGTCGACCCGGACACGCTCTACGAGTCGCTCTGGGCCGACATCACCCCCTCCGAGGCGACCCTCGCCCTCGTCGACCGGCTCCGCGGGGCCGGCCTCGGCGTCCACCTCGGCACCAACCAGCACCGCCAGCGCGGCGAGCACATGCGCACCGTGCTCGGGTTCGACCGGCTCTTCGACGTCTCCTGCTACTCCTGGGAGATGGGTACCAAGAAGCCCGAGCCCGACTACTTCGCCTCGAGGACCTGCTCGCCGGCCACGGCGTGCTGCTCGGCTGACCCCGCCGGCGGGGGGCCGCTCGGCGGCCTGATCCGGTCGTTCCGCGGCCGTTCACCTGCGCTCAACCCCGCGCGGACTACCCGTCTCCAGGCGGGGTAGCCCGTTGTGACTACCCCCGGACCGAGCGGGTGACCCGTTCGGGAAATGCGGTCCCAGCGTTCGGCAGCCGTTCACCGATCACGCCCTCTCCCGTCCCCCGAGCCCCTCCACGATGCTGCTGCTACGGCGCTAGCCGGAAGCCGAGCAGAACAGTTTCCGGGGGAGGACCGCGTGACCACGCTGCCGTCGTACGACGCCGCGGCCGGCCAGGACATCCGTCCGCGCCGCATCTCGCAGTCCTCGTGGAACCCCGAGAGCGACGTCGTCGGGATCGCCGCCGTCCTCACCGGCACGATCTCGATCGCCATCGTGGCGATGTTCTTCGCCTTCCCGCTCTCCCTGCTGACCGCGCTGTTCATCAGCGAGTACGCACCCGAGCGGGCCAAGGCCACCCTGGTCGCGATGGTCGACCTGATGGCCGCGGTGCCCTCGATCGTCTACGGCCTGTGGGGCTACCTCTTGGTGATGCCGCACGCCGGCGACCTCGCGGTGTGGCTGCAGCGGAACCTCGGCTGGCTGCCCTTCTTCGACGTCCGCGGGGCCGACCCCGACGCGGCGGTCGTCGACGCCAGCCGCTACGTATGCGCCAGGTCTTCTCCCAGACCCCGCAGGGGGAGAAGGAGGCCGCCCTCGCCCTGGGGGCCACGAAGTGGGGGATGATCACCTCCGTCGTGCTGCCCTTCGGCCGCGGCGGCATCATCGGCGGCACCATGCTCGGCCTGGGCCGCGCGCTCGGGGAGACCATCGCGGTCGTCCTCATCATCAGCCCGACGTTCGAGGTGAAGCCGAACCTCACCGAGATCGGCAGCAACTCGGTCTCGGCGCTGATCGCCGGCCGCTTCGGCGAGGCCAACGCCGCCCAGCTCTCCGCGCTGCTGGCCGCCGGCTTCGTGCTCTTCCTCATCACCCTGGTCGTCAACACCCTCGCCTCGGTCGTGGTCAACCGCAGCCGCTCGGGTGCCGGGACGGACGCCTGATGACCACCACGCCCGAGATGACGCCGGCCACGGCGACACCGCTGACGACGTACCTCCCGCAGGTCGACGACGACGCGCCGCCGCCGGTGCCCCGCCGGTCGCTGGGTCGCCCGAGCCCCGACGAGCAGCTGACCCGGTGGGGTCCCTGGCTGTCCTCGGCGGCCCTGGCCTGGCTGGTCACCCAGCAGCTGCTGCCGCTGGCGGGCGTGGCGTGGTTCGTCGTCAGCTGGTTCCTGCTCGGTCTGGTGGTCACTGCGGTCACCGCCGCGATGCACGGCGGCTGGATCGAGGTGAAGGACCGCGTCGCCGCGGCCGTCATCACCGGTGGTGCGCTCAGCGTGGGCGTCGCGCTGGTCTCGACCGTCGGCTTCGTCTTCCTGCGCGGCTGGGAGCCGCTGACCCACCTGAACTTCCTGACCGACGACATGTCGGGCGTGGGCCCCAAGGACGCCTTCGACCGCGGTGGCATCGCGCACGCGATCCTCGGCTCGCTCATCCAGCTGGGCATCGGCCTGGCGATCACGCTCCCGCTGGGCATCGGTACGGCGGTGTTCATGACCGAGGTCGGTGGTCGGTTCGCCCGGCTCGTGCGCACCATCGTCGAGGCGATGACCGCGCTCCCGTCGATCGTCGCCGGCCTGTTCGTCTACACCGTCTTCATCATCATGCTCGGCCAGCCGCGCTCGGGCCTGGCCGCGGGCCTGGCCATCGCGGTGATGATGCTGCCGATCATCGCGCGTGCCGCCGACGTGGTGCTGCGCGTCGTGCCCGGCGGCCTGCGCGAGGCGAGCCTGGCGTTGGGTGCATCGCGGTGGAAGACCGTCTGGCACGTCGTGCTCCCGACGGCCCGACCCGGCCTGGCCACGGCCGTCATCCTCGGTTCGGCGCGCGGTGTCGGCGAGACCAGCCCGGTGCTCATCACCTCGGGCGCGGCGGCGTTCTTCGTCACCGACCCGGTCGGTGGGGCGATGAACTCGCTGCCCCTGTTCATCTACAGCAACGTCCGTTCCGGCGAGGAGCAGGCGATCGACCGCGCCTTCGGCGCCGCCAGCGTCCTGCTGATGCTGGTGCTCCTGCTCTTCGTCATCGCCCGCGTGCTGGCCAGGCCGCCGCGTGCGAAGGCCACCTCCCGCCGCCGGCTCGCCCTCCCGCGGCGCCAGTCCGGCTCGAACGCCGCTCACGCCTCCGACCAGCCCTCTCACCAGCCCCTCGACCAGCCCGAAAGCCAGGACCCCCGGTGAACCGCCTGCTCTCCGTGCTCGCGCGCTGCGCGACCGCCTCCGCCCTCGCCATCGCCGGCGTGGCCTCCGTCCCGGCGGCGGCCCAGGCCGCGACGTACGCCCAGATCGAGGGGACCGGCTCGACCTGGTCCGAGGTGATCGTCCAGCAGTGGATCGCCGACGTGGACGCCTCGGGCATGAAGGTCGTCTACACCGGCGGCGGCTCGACCAAGGGCCGCAAGGACTTCGCGCAGGACACCAACGACTTCGCCATCTCCGAGATCCCGTTCCAGGGCACCGACGAGCAGGGCAACGCCGACACCTCCAACGGCCGCTCGTTCGCCTACCTGCCGATCGTCGCGGGCGGCACCGCCTTCACCTACCAGCTCAAGGTGGGCAACGAGCTGGTCCGCAACCTGCGGCTCTCGGGCGAGACGCTCACGAAGATCTTCACCAACCAGATCACCAACTGGAACGACCCGGCGATCACCAAGGACAACAACGGGCGCGCGTTCCCGAACCTGCCGATCACGCCGGTCGTGCGATCGGACGGGTCCGGCACGACGGCGCAGCTCACCACGTGGATGGACAAGGAGTACCCATCCATCTGGCGGCCGTACTTCGGTAAGTCCGGGCTGACGTCGTACTACCCGAAGAAGTCGGGCTCGCGCACCGTGAGCCAGGCCGGGTCCGACCAGGTCATGAACTTCATCTCCTCGACCTACGGCAACGGCACCATCGGGTACGTCGAGTACTCCTACCCGGTCAACAAGAACTACCCGGTCGTGAAGGTGCTCAACAAGGGCGGCTACTACGTCGAGCCGACGCAGTACAACGTCGCGGTGGCGCTGACGAAGGCGCGCATCAACACCTCGAACCCGAACGACCCGAGCACCTACCTCACCCAGATCCTCGACGACGTGTACCGCAACCCGGACCCGCGGGCCTACCCGATCTCGTCGTACTCCTACATGGTCATTCCGACCGCCTCCGACGACCCGCGCATGACCACCGCCAAGCGCCAGACGCTGGCCGACTTCATGTACTACTCGCTGTGCGCCGGGCAGACCAAGGCCGGCCCGTACGGCTACTCGCCGCTGCCGCTGAACCTGGTGCAGGCCGGCTTCGACCAGATCGCCAAGCTGGGCAAGGCCGACAAGGACGTCGACCTCACGAACCGCGACGTGCGCTCGTGCAACAACCCGACCTTCGACGGCAAGAACCTCAGCAACAACAAGCTGGCCCAGATCGCTCCCCAGCCGGCCGCCTGCGACAAGGCCGGCGCCGGGCCCTGCGGCACCTCCACGGGCACCGGTGACCCCTCGACCGACGAGGGCGATGGCGGCACGACCGACGAGGGCGACGGCTCCGGAGACGGAGGTGGAGGTGGTGGGACCGACGTCGACACCGGGGGAGAGGTCACCACCGACGCACCCGGCAGCGTCGACCCCGTCACCGGGGAGGTCGTCGGGGGAGACACCGGCGCGGTGAGCGACGGTGCGGCCGTGTACGCCGACCCCAGCACCGTCCTGGTCGCCGACCGAGCCGGCGACACCCGGGCCTTCGCCTGGCTCTCCGGGCTGCTGCTGGTGACCCTCGTGGTGCTGCCCGGTCTCTACGTCTCGGCGCTGCGTCGCCGCGGCCCGGCAGGAGCCCGGTCGTGAGCGCGGTCGTCAGCGGTGGGGTCTCCTCCTGAGCCTGGGCTCCGGGCTGGTGCTGGCGGGGCCGAGCAGCACCGGAGCCACCGAGCCGGTGGCCCGCGCCGGCGCCGGCGCGCCGGCGTACTCGGAGACGAAGACGCTGCAGCGCGTGGTCACCAAGCCCGACGGCAGCCTGCAGGAGTTCCCGGCCTACACCGTGACGGTCACCGCCGACCAGACCACGGACCTGCGGGGCCGGCAGCGGATCCGGATCGCCTGGAAGGGCGCCCAGCCCAGCGGCGGCCGTGCCAGCAACCCGTTCGGCGAGAGCGGCCTGGCCCAGGAGTACCCGGTCGTCATCATGCAGTGCCGCGGTGTCGAGGAGCCGGGCAAGGGCGAGGAGCAGCTGCGACCCGAGACCTGCTGGACCGCGTCGTTCGCGCAGCGCTCGCAGATCACCCGCAGCGACGGCGAGGCCGCCTGGCGCCACGACCTCGACGCCGACGAGGCGGACAAGGGGCGGGTCTCTGGCCTCGACCCGCTGCCGGGTGCGGACGTGTGCCCCACCGCCGACATCGCCGGCTACAGCACCCGGCTCACGCCCTTCGTCGCCGCCTCGGGCAAGGTCTTCCCGGCCTGCCAGGCCGACCAGATGCCGCCCGAGGCCGCGGTGGGTGCGGCCTTCCCGGCCGCCGAGCTGGCGGCCTTCACCGACCTCGACGGTCGCGGCGAGGTGCAGTTCGAGGTCCGCTCGGACGTGGAGAACGAGTCGCTGGGCTGCAACCACGAGACCGCGTGCTCCATCGTCGTCATCCCCATCGTGGGCCTCTCCTGCGACCAGCCGTCCTCGCCGCCGACGGCGTCGGACAACGCCTGCCGGCGCACCGGGCGCTTCGTGCCGGGGAGCGGCAACGTCGCCTCCGAGGGGGTCGACCAGGCCGTCTCGCCGTCCCTGTGGTGGGCGGCGTCGCAGTGGAAGAACCGCTTCACCATCCCGATCACCTTCGGGCTCCCGCCCGACACCTGCGACATCCTCGACGCCCGCGCACCCACCGGCTTCTACGGCACCGAGCTGCTCGCGCAGGCGGCGCTGCAGTGGTCGCCGGCGTACTGCCTGCGCAAGGACCGCTTCAAGTTCCAGCACAACCAGATGTCCGACGAGGCCGGCTTCACGCTGATGGAGAACGGCGGCGGCGCCGCGGCGCTCGTCAGCTCCGAGCAGACCCAGGTCGGACTCGACCCCGTCGGCTACGCGCCGACGGCCGTCACCGGGTTCGCCATCGGCTACGTCGTCGACAGGCCCGACAACGCGGGTGAGCTCGCGACGCTGCGGATCACCCCGCGGCTGGTGGCCAAGCTGCTGACCCAGTCCTACCTCGGCTCCGACCTCGGCCGCGGCCACCCCGGCATGGAGGGCAATCCGCTCTCGATCATGCAGGACCCGGAGTTCGTGCGGCTCAACCCCGGCCTGAGCCAGATCAACCAGGAGGTCGGGGCGACGCTGCTGTCGCTGTCGAACCAGTCCGACATCATCCGCCAGCTGACCGACTGGGTCATGCAGGACCGGGCAGCGCGCGACTTCGTCAGCGGCGAGGCGGACCAGTGGGGCATGGTCGTCAACCCCAACTACGAGGGTCTGGCGCTGCCGGCCTCCGAGATCCCGCTGCTCGACGACTTCGTGCCCGAGACCGGGAACACCTGCCGTCAGGAGAACCCGGCGGTCTACTTCAACCAGATCGCGGCTCCCGTCACGACGCTGCGCAAGATCAGCGAGGCGCTCCTCGACGCCCACCCGAACGTGCAGACCCGGTGCGAGCTCGACGCCGACACCGGTCTCTACAAGGTGGGCCGCATCGGGCGGCAGTCCTACGGCGCGCGCTTCATGCTCGGGCTGGTGAGCCTCGGCGACGTCGAGCGCTACGGCCTCAAGGCGGCCGCCCTGCAGGCCGCGCCCGGGAAGTTCGTCGAGCCCACCGAGTCCTCCATGGCGGCTGCGGTGTCGCTCATGGAGCCGGGCGAGGAGACGCTCCCGTTCACCCTCGACCAGGCGGACGTGCGCACGAGCTCGAAGGCCTACCCCGGCACGATGGTCGTCTACACGGCCGCGCGGATGCAGAACCTCGACGAGGCCGACGCGGCCAAGGTCGCCCAGTTCATCCGGGTCGCCACCTCCGAGGGCCAGCGACCCGGCCCGGGCAACGGCCAGCTGCCCGCGGGCTACCTCCCGCTGCGTCGTACCGGCGTGACCGCGGGGTTGTACGCCGCCGCGCAGGACGTCGCGACCGCCATCGGCACCCAGACGCCGCCGGCCTCGACGCTCCCCGACCCCGTCGACCTGACGACCGACGGGGGCTCCGACGGCACCGACGTGCCCACCACCGTGCCGGACGCGCCTGCGGTCGAGGAGCCGCCGGTCGCCGAGGAGCCCACCGAGGCGCCGGCACCGGTCGAGGAGGACACCGCCCCCGTCGCGATGCCCGCGACCACGGCCATCTCCTCGCGCACCGCGGGTCTGCTGCTGCCGCTGCTGTTCCTCGGCGGACTGCTCGGCAGCCTGGCCGTGGCCGGCACCCGCTTCCTCGTCCGACCGCCCCGGCAGGGCTGAGCCGTGACCATGACGCAACCGTCCCGCACCACGCCGACCCGCCGCCGTCACCTCGTCGGCGGCGACGATGCTCGCGGTGGTCTGCCTGTGGGTCTTCGTGCAGCTGCTGCTGCTCGGCGACCTCAAGCACGAGCGCGCCCAGGACCTGCTCTACGCGCAGTTCCGCACCGAGATCGCGTCGGCCACCGCGCCGGTCGGACCGGTCGTGCCGGTCGGCGATCCGGTCGCACTGGTCCGCATCCCCGCGCTCGACCTCGAGGAGGTCGTCGTCGAGGGCACCGCCTCCGGCGACCTGCGCGTCGGCCCCGGGCACCAGCGCAACACCGTCCTCCCCGGCCAGGACGGCACCTCGGTCCTGATGGGCCGGGCAGCGATGTACGGCCGGCCCTTCGCCGACCTCACCGACCTCACGCCCGGCGACACCATCGAGGTCGTCGTCGCCCAGGGCACCCGCACCTTCCGGGTGCTCGGGGTCCGGCGCACCGGCGACCCCCTGCCGCAGCCGCGGGAGGCGGGCGTGGCCCGGCTCGTCCTGGCCACCGCCGAAGGCCAGGGCCGGCTTGCCGGGCTCACCCCAGGAGAGGCGGTGTACGTCGACGCCGAGGCCGACGACGCGTTCCCCGCACCGCCGGGGCGACCGGCGGCGATCCCGGAGAGCGAGCAGCTGATGGCCTCCGAGGTCACGGTGCTGCCGCTCCTCGCGACCTGCCTGGCCGCGCTGGTGCTGGCCACGCTGCTGATCGTCTCGGCACGCCAGCGCTGGTCCGCGGTGCTCGTCTGGGTGCTCGCCAGCCCTGTGGTCATCGCCCTGGCCTGGGTCACCACCGACGTGCTCGTCCGACTTCTCCCCAACGTGATGTGACCGGCTCGTGAACCGATCCGCAACGTCCATGCAAGCACCTGACCGGGCGCCTTCCGGCGTCTGACGATCCATCCGCGTCGAGGGTCACCCGGACCCGCGCCGCGAGCTCCACCCCCACCAAGAGAGAGCGAAACCATGAAGGCAAGCAAGACCCTCAGCGGCTCCGTCCTCGGGGTCGTCGCGGCGGTGGCCGCATCGACCCTCGCGCTCGGCGTCCCCTCCGCCTCGGCGGCCCAGGAGGCCTACGACCCGACCTTCACCCCGGTCGCGGCCGACCTGATCGGTGTCGGCTCGGACACCACCGAGATCTCCATGCACTACGTCGCCGAGGGCTTCGACGGCCACCCCGGCTTCAACGACGGCGACACCGGCTTCCGCATCGCCTCCTTCCAGGCCGGCGGCGGCGGTCAGCTGACGTTCCCCCAGGGCACCACCATCGACCGCCCCAACGGCTCGGGTGCCGGCAAGAGCCGCCTGTACGGCGACAACAACGTGGCCGAGATCGACTTCGCTCGGTCCTCCTCGGCGCTGAACACCAACGAGGTCAACGCCGGCCTGCAGGCCTTCCCGTTCGCCGTGGACGGCCTGAAGCTCGCCGTCTCGAACACCGTGCCGTCCAACGCCCCGGCCACCATCTCGGCCGCGGACCTGGTCAAGATCTACGACGGCACCGTCACCAACTGGAGTGAGCTCGGCGGCAGCCCCGGTGTCATCAAGCCGCTGATCCCGCAGGCCGGCTCGGGCACCCGCTCGTTCTTCGTCGCTCAGCTCAAGACCGCCAACAACGGCGTCGACGTGGCGCTGGCCGGCTCGGTCACCGAGGTCCAGGAGCACGACCCTGCCCCGATCCAGGGCGACGCCAACGCGGTCGCGCCGTTCTCCACCGGTCGCGCCAAGGCCGCCGGCAGCGCCATCAAGCTGACCGCGGGCTTCGCGGCCAACCGCGCGCTCTACAACGTGGTCCGCGGCACCGACCTGTCCCGTGCCGACATCCAGGCGGTCTTCGGCCCCGACGGCTTCCTCTGCTCCGATGCCGCCGCCCCGCTCATCGAGGGCTCGGGCTTCCTGCAGCTGGCCCGTGAGGCCAACCAGGGGGCCTGCGGCGTCGCGACCCAGGCCGCGACCAGCAACTTCACGACCAACGAGGTCGCCGAGACCACCACCGACCTGGCCGCCACCAGCCCGTCGGCCGGCAAGGTCACCCTGACCGCCACCCTCGGCTCGACGAGCGGCGTGCCGTCGGGCACCGTCACCTTCACCGAGGGCGAGGACGTCGTCGCCGAGGACGTCGCGATCGTCGCCGGCCAGGCCAAGGTCACCCTCTCGGCGGTCGAGGCCGGCTCGCACACCTACACGGCCACGCTGAACCCGGGTGAGGGCTTCCTCGCCTCCAGCGACGACGCCACCGTCGTCGTGTCCGACGAGGTGGTCATCAAGGCCAAGGCCAAGACCGTCAAGAAGGGCAAGAACGCCAAGGTCAAGGTCACCATCGCCGGCGCCGAGGGCGAGGTCTCGCTGCTCAAGGGCAAGAAGGAGATCGACTCCTCGATGCTGAAGAACGGCAAGGCCACGCTGGTCGCGAAGAAGGTCAAGAAGACCACGAAGTACACCGTGGCCTTCGGTGACCAGACCACGAAGGTCACCGTCAAGGTCAAGAAGAAGTAGCACCCAGTAGCACCCGGCAGCACCCAGCTTCACCGGTGCGGGTGGTCGCTCCCGGGCGACCACTCGCACCACCCCCGCACCAATCAGGAACGAGAGCGCCCCCATGACCAGCCCCACGAGCAGCACCGACGCCACGGCCGTCATCCCCGCCGTACCCGACGACGCGCTCCCGCGGGCTCCGTTCGACCAGCGTCAGGTCGACCAGCGTCCGATCGACCAGCGGCTCGCGGAGCTCGACGCCCGGGAGATCACCGCGTGGTTCGGGGACCGCAAGGTGCTGGACCGGGTCTCGCTGACGATGCCGGCCGGTGCGATCACCGCGCTCATCGGACCGTCCGGGTGCGGCAAGTCGACGTTCCTGCGCATCCTCAACCGGATGCACGAGCTGGTGCCGTCCGCGCAGCTGGCCGGTGAGGTGTGGCTGGACGGCGAGGACATCTACCACCCGGACAAGAAGCTCATCGAGGCGCGTCGCGCGATCGGGATGGTGTTCCAGAAGCCCAACCCGTTCCCCGCGATGTCGATCCGGGAGAACGTGCTGGCCGGCCTCAAGCTGACCGGCACCAAGGCGTCGCGCTCCGAGCGCGACGACCTCGTGGAGTCCTGCCTGACGAGCTGATGGACGAGCCCTGCTCGGCGCTGGACCCGACCTCGACCCGCGTCATCGAGGAGACGATGGTTGACCTGGCCCGCGAGGTCACCATCGTGATCGTCACCCACAACATGCAGCAGGCGGCGCGCGTCTCCTCGCAGTGCGCGTTCTTCCTCGCCGCGCACGGCACGCCCGGCGTGATCGTGGAGCACGGCGACACCCGGGCGATGTTCGAGAACCCGCAGGACGAGCGTACCAGCGACTACGTCCACGGCCGGTTCGGCTGATCCGGCCGGCGTACCCCACACTCTCCTCGTGATCTCCGGCCCGCGCGCGATCCTGCTGTTCGCGACGCTCCTGGTGCTCGCGACCGCCGCCGCGTTCGGCCTGTCGCGGCTCTACGCGACGCCGCGCACGCTCGACCTCACCCCGCCGCCGGAGTACGTCGCCGCGCCGGTGCCCGTGACCGCCGACCTGCCCGCCGCGACCCCGGTGTCCGGTCAGCTGGTCGACCAGGACTGGCTGGAGCGGACCGCCCGGCGTACCGGCATCCCGCAGCCCGCGCTCCGGGCGTACGCCGACGCCCAGATCTCGCGGGTCGGCGGCTGCGACCTCGGGTGGACGACCCTGGCCGGCATCGGTTGGGTGGAGTCCCACCACGGCACCATCGACGGCCGCTCGCTGACCGTCGACGGTCGCTCGGAGCCGCCGATCATCGGGGTGGCGCTCGACGGCGTGGGACCGGTCGCGGCGATCCGCTCGACCCCGGAGTCGGCCCAGTGGCACGGCGACCCGGTCTGGGAGCACGCCGTGGGCCCGATGCAGTTCCTGCGCTCCTCGTGGGAGCCGTGGGCTGCCGACGGCGACGGGGACGGCGTGATGGACC
>LULH01001125.1_pt1 | contig 12125 bp, 18 predicted proteins | sample 728201 | NCBI WGS metagenome assembly LULH01 (sample SAMN03860294, study PRJNA289734) | marine metagenome | biome: seawater column; feature: ocean; material: water; isolation source: Red Sea water column Station 169 - depth 100m | place: Saudi Arabia: Red Sea | collected 2011-10-15 | depth 100 m
TAAGGTGACAGATTATTTTGTCTACCTATGGCAAAATGCTAGGTTTGCCAGCACGCGAGGCTTTTCATTTTCATTGTTTTTTTAAAACTTTTAACATACATATACATCTATGCCTAGGAAAAGAAGAAAAAGAATAGCAACTGAAAGTGCTCCCGATATACCTTATCCGAGAGTCCGAGTGGAGTGGATTGATTGTGTCAGTGACTCGGGCTGGGCTACCGATAAAGAATTTGATAGAATGAAATTTGCTAAACCAATTAATGAAGGTTGGTTATACTCAAAAGATAAAAATTCTATAAAGTTATTTGCTTCTTACGATAAAGATGATGATGGTATTACTTTTGGTGATCGGACGATGATTCCGATTCCTTGGGTTCGGAAGGTGACGAAGATTCAGTAACTTCTTCTGGTAATGCCTCAACAACCTTTTCATTTAAAATTGGAGCGTAGTCATCTAATATTTTTTTCATTTTTGCTTCTAACTCTTCCTCTGACAATTCCTCTAATTTACCTGTTTTTATTATCTTACGGTCTATATATAATCCTGCTGCCATACCTCTATTCTTTTCGGCGTTGGTCGCAGCAGAAAAAGCACCTTTCTTCAAAGCAGCCTCTCTAATCTTACCTAATTCTGCAACATGTTTGTCATAAGATACTTCATACTTTTTAAGATTTTCTTCTCGTAGTGCTCCAATGTATTGGACAACAAGTGGTGATAGTTTTGGATTTTGTAATTCTGATGCTTCAACTCTAGCACGCTTCTCGCTGTAGCCGGCAGCTATGGCTGCATCTGCGCCAGTAGTACGTCCTTCGTTAAATACTAAATATTCTGCAAATCTTTTTTGCATTTCTGTTAATCTTTTTGGTACACCCATAGTTGACATTTTAGGGTAACATCGTTATATTGTCAATATATGAAAGATGAAGATAAAACATACGAAAACGAGACAGTGATAAATTTTAAACAAGCACAAACAGACGACATAATAAATAAGTTACGTAACAATATACGTGATTTATTATCTATGAACACACAATACAAAACAGAACTTGCAGATCAAATAGTTAAGATAAACAAATTAGAGCAAGAGATAAAAGATTTAAAACAAGAAAGGTCAAATTATTATAATGCTAGTTAGAGATTTACAACAAGTGTTAGGAAATTTTACTGATAAGTTTAACAAAGGCATGGGTAAAGTTGAAGGTAAAGGTAACGCAATTATGTATGCCAAAGTTTACGTTGATTTAGGTAATAACAGATTAGCAGAAATACAAAAGATTGAAGCACATGAAAATACTTTAATAGGAGCTAAAGAAGGTATACGAGTTGTATTAAAAACAGTTCCTCAAAACAAATCTAAAATAATTTTATAGAAAGGAGAATGTATGTTTGAATTGACAGAAGCACAAAGAAAGCAATTGTTGCAATACATGTGGACAAGACCATATGGTGAAGTGGCAACATTAGTAGGAATGTTAGCGTCGTTGAAAAGCAAAAAGAATGACGATGTTACCCCTAAAAAATAAGTGGGACCAGAGTCTAAATTATATAAAAAACTTACTAAAGAGTGGAGTGATTTTTCGTTTACTAGGCTTGAAAACCTTAGCTTACTTGGCACTCCTGATTTACTGGTCTGTAATAATAACGGGCACTTTTTTACAGTAGAGTTAAAAGTAACCAAGGGTAAGAAAGTCTTATTTAGTCCACACCAATTAGCGTTTCATATTAAGCACCCAAAGAATACATTTATCTTGATCCAGGCCCTCGGTCCAAGAGCCAAGAATCGTTTTCATCTGTACCGTGGTTCAAGAATCTTGGAGCTTGAGGCTTGCGGCTTGGAGCTTGAAGCTTGCAGCTTGGGGCTTGATGCTTGCCGCTTGTTGCTTGAATCTTTAGGAAATAAAAAACCATAACCCTGCACCATCCGGCTAGAGCCGTCACCCGGATATTTATGCTGCTCTAGATGCAGGGTCTCGGTGGCGCTATTGCGCGGCCCCATAAGTGGGGCATCACCTATATCTGACGCAGCCTTAGGTTGGACCGAGCGTGCACTAGAATGCCCACCATGTATAGCTGTAACGTCATCGTTCATACTGTATCCTATGAAATCCTTCATGTCAAATAATATCTTTTAGAATGATTTTTAGAATCATTCTAAACTGCGCTTGTTGCTTGGGGCTTGTGGCTTGTTGCTTAAAGCTTGTTGCTTGGGGCCCGAATCAGGTGCACGCCGCGCCGATGCCGTCGCAACCCTGGGGCTAATGACCTGATCCGATTTATTACGTAAACGTAATTCTTTATAATATTTTGGATGTCTAAACATTAATGTTTACCATATGAAATTGTCTTAATTGTGGCGTCCCAACATGCCCGGCAATCTAAACATTGATTTCCCTGTTTTGCAGATGGACAGCTGGCCCCTGAACTCACCACTTCCGAAGAGTTGGGCCACGACTCAGGCGCCCGCTGGTTCACCATCTGGGCGCTAAATCGTATGACTAAATTGTCTGGCTTGTCTTGTAGGTGGTCCTTGATCCATGCTTCACGTGTGGGCAGCCAGTGACGCTTAGCAGGTGTTAACCTACAGACTTCATAAATTTTTTGTAAGTGGTCTAAGTCCTGGACATCTCCTGAGTCGTGCCATCTGAAGACATCCGGTTTTTTACTGTTGATTAGGTGAACCATAGCGGTGACCCATTGCGGGCTAGCTATAGCTGCCAGCCTTCGATACTGTGCATCCTGAACAACCTTGAATACGTAACAACCTTTGAGTGCGTAACAATCAAAGCAGACGCTGCCCGGGACCTTCTGGAGCTTGCCGCCAGTCTTGCATTCCTTGGCAGGTAAACCTATCGACCAGCCAGGCATCTTTGAAGGCTTGCTTAGCCCGCCAACCAGGGCCCATGCTTCCTTAGTATTCATCGTCGTACTCATATCTTTTTAAAACCTCTCTAGCTTGTTTAATTTCTTCATCCGATTGTTCTTCTAGCCGCTCCCATCTTGAACCATTTAAAACTTTATCAACAGCCTCCCTGACCGGCTCGTTGCTGTGTCCATGACTGTCTAGAAACTGGATCACCTGGACCAGCGCTGCGTGTTGTTCGTCTATTAATTCAATTGTTTTTTCCATGTTCTTTCTCCTTTAGTTTATAGGACTTAATATCATTATAATGTTTTCTTGTCAACTCTAAAGCTTGACGCTTGCAGCTTGCAGCTTGCCGCTTGTAGCCGTTGGCCTCGAGCCAACGCCAATGGTGTATAAACACCATTGGGTTAGTAATTTTTCTACTCATTGAGCGTCCAAACATCAATTCCAGTTGTTGCTTTGTGAAGCGCTGTTAAATACTCAGACTGTGACAGTCCTACCTCATTCATCAAGAAATGCATCTTGTCGCTCTGAAGCCCGAACCGGGGGTCCTTCAAGTACGCGACCGCTTTGTCCAGGATCTCCTGACGCTTCTCACCACCCGGTTGATATTCTTTTTTTAAAGTTTTTTTAGTCATATTATCCTTTCTAAATTTATCCTATTATATCCTGGACCTGTTGTCAAGCATTGCTTGCGGCTTGAAGCTTGCGCCTCAAGCCTTTCCAGTATTTTAGCCAAAGATTTAACTTTGTAACAGGATTGCTGTATCACCTGACCAGCCAACGCCAGAGTCTCTGTGTTCTAGCGGCGGCGGCGCGTTGACTGATCCCAGGTCCATCCCACCCTTTCGTTTGTTACATAGACACTTGTTAATGTGCCAGCGTAATGGACCAGGGATCAGTAGCAAGTTGTCAGTGTATCCTTGCTATTAATCCTTGTCGGCTTGGAGGGTTCATTCAGATTGCCCTCCAACACCTTTGCAAATTGTATTATTGCTGAATGTAATTTTATTTGCATATAACCTATATAATGCTTGACAATCCCAAAGTCAAGTCTATAAATACAATTATTAACAGAAAGGCAAATATGACTACAAAGAAAATAACACTTAACGCAGAAAAGCGAAAAGTGATTGCTGACCAATTTCAATCTTTTTACGAAGATAAAGTAAAAGATAAATTGGTACAAGCAAAAGAACAATATGATCTTATCCGAGAGAAAGCAAAAGAGCAAATGGATTAGTGGTGGCGATTTATACCACGATAATTGTTTTTATGTTCAACACCCAATTATGAAAGTTGATGATGAGGGCAAACAATATGAGGACAATCAAGAAATCAATGTTAGATTTGATATGGGTAGAAAGTTTGCAAGAGCATATTATCGTGATGAGATGAAAGCAAAAGGTCTTAACCCAGATTTTCATTTATCTATCAATGATGACTACTCAAAAAGAAATCCAAAATACTACAATGATGAGAGTGCAGTAAATAAATTTTTGGGTTTTAGTACATCTTCAAATGATGATAAATCTATAACTACACCTAAATCAAAGTGGGAAAATGATTTCAAACTTTGGGTAATTGGAACATCTTATTGTCATTCAAGAAATTTTAAAGTTGATGAGAATACTTTAGAATTTTTTAAGATGTATCGTGCTAGTGCTGACAATGTAATTAAAGAGCATGAACAAATGTATAATTATGTTGAGGGCAAAATGAAAACTTTAAGATTAGGTTTAAAATCTTATAGAACATTTGACCAAGCGAAAGCACTTGCAGATAAAGTTGGAGTTGTTTTAAATGAAACAATGTTGAATGAAAGTTCTAGTTTAGCTTTATCAATTTATAGTCCAGATAACTTGGCAAGTTTATTGGAAGATAAACAGGTCTTAACTAGAGATCAAAAGATCGCTATTGCAAGACAACAAATGGCTCAACAAAGTGTAAATTAACAGTTGACAGGGACTATTCTATAATATAGGATAGTCCCAGAAAGAGAGAAATAAATATGACTAAAACATTTTATATAACTTATTGGGCTTCTAAACATAAGAAGCACATAACAAGACAAGGCAAACATGACTTATTATGTTTATTATGATTTAGACGCACATGGTTATAGAACAGCAACTCAATCGTGGAAAGTGAGGCATTAATTATGTCAGATTATAATTGGTGCCATGGTCCGAGTTGCCATAAGAAACATACTGTGGACCGAGTGCGAGGTGTTAAAGGCTCAAAGGTTTTAAGAACTCGTAAGATACCAATAAGAGGCAGACAAGAACTATATTGGTATGATTATTTCTGTAGTCAAAATTGTTATGACAATTTTGCCAATAAATATATCCAACAAGTTATAGCCATTGCACCGAGGACCGAGGCTCTTGAAACACCAATCGAGGATCCTAGAAAAGAAACAATCCAAAGTAATTGGGGTAATTATTCTTGGACACAAACAGTAATAAAAGAGGTTGACAATGCTTGACTTATCCTATATTATCCAAGATATGACTACAGAAACAAAAACAGAAAGAACAGAAGAAAGAAGAAACAGGTTCAACGGCGAGTCTGTTATGCTAACTAAAGAAGAGGCATTCATTCATGATCAAATATTTAAGAATGAATTACTCGCAACTATGGAAGACAAAATCAATGGCACAGGCTCTTCTAAATACTGGGCAGAAATGCGTAAAGGTTTAGATTGGTTTATGAAACACAATGCCAAAGCTTACATGGTCTTACTAGATTAACTCTCTACCCCTGGCCCTAACGGGCCAGGGCTCATCTCATAGAGGTACCACACCCAATTCCAATAAACTTACAACACATAACAGCAACACCCCTTTTTATAAAAAGGGGTCCCACTACTCTAGGTTGTATTGCTTGATTTAGACAGTTAATGGTGCTAAATTCGTTTTAAACATCTATAGTGATGCAAAAAAATTTTAAAAAAATTTTATGGATATAAACCAAGTAGATATAAGTAAACTACCTGCAGACGTAAGAAAAAAATTTAGACAGCTACAAGTTATGTATGCTGAAAAAAAAATTAAAAATAAAGCAAGAGATGATTTTTTAAGTTTTGTAAAATGTGTGTGGCCCGAGTTTGTTGAAGGCGCGCACCATAGACATATTGCAAAAAAATTTAATGATCTTGCAACAGGTAAGATAAATAGATTAATTGTAAACATGCCACCCAGACATACAAAGTCTGAGTTTGCATCTTTCTTGCTACCAGCGTGGATGGTGGGCCGTAATCCAAAATTAAAAATAATTCAAGCAACACACACAGGAGAACTTGCAATACGTTTTGGTCGTAAGGCTAAAACATTAATTGATAGTGATGACTATAGAAAAATTTTTGATACAACTTTACGTGAAGACAGTCAAGCCGCTGGGAGGTGGGAAACAGCACAAGGCGGTGAATACTTCGCTGCCGGGGTCGGTGGTGCAATCACAGGACGGGGTGCTGACCTATTAATAATTGATGACCCGCACTCGGAACAAGATGCAATGTCAGCGACCGCAATGGAGTCTGCTTATGAATGGTATACGTCAGGTCCACGACAAAGACTTCAACCAGGAGGCAAGATCGTTTGTGTCATGACGCGTTGGTCAACAAAAGATTTGACAGGTATGTTGGTATCAAAACAAAAAGAACCTAAAGCAGATCAGTGGCACGTGGTCGAGTTTCCAGCGATCTTGGACCATGGACCTGATGACCAAAAACCTGTGTGGCCTGAGTATTGGAACATAGACGAGTTAGAAAAAGTAAGAGCAACATTGCCGGTTGGCAAATGGAACGCACAATGGATGCAACAACCAACATCTGAAGAAGGTGCAATTATAAAACGTGAGTGGTGGCGTAAATGGAAACACGATTGGATACCCGATTTACATCATGTCATACAATCATACGACACAGCATTTATGAAAAAAGAGACAGCAGACTATAGTGCGATTACAACGTGGGGAGTTTTCTATCCTGATGAGGACGCACCTGCTAATCTAATATTATTAGATTGTATAAAACAACGATTTGAGTTTCCAGAACTACGTCGTCAAGCATTAGATCAATATAAATACTGGCAACCCGAGACTGTAATTATCGAGGCCAAGGCATCAGGATTACCTTTGACCTATGAATTAAGACAGATGGATATTCCAGTTTCTACCTTTACACCGAGCAAAGGAAATGATAAGCATGTAAGAGTTAATACCTGTGCACCTCTTTTCGAGTCTGGTATGATCTGGGCGCCAGAACAGAACTTTGCAGAAGAGGTTATTGAGGAATGTGCAGCATTCCCGCACGGTGATCATGACGACTTAGTCGATTCTATGACTATGGCTGTGATGCGATTCAGGCAGGGAGGATTCATCTCTCACCCCGAAGATTATGTTGAAGAAAAATCAGTGCCTAGAAAAAGGAGTTATTATTAATATGGGTATAATTACAAAAGGCATGGGCGCTATAATGAAAGCTAAAATGAAAAAAGCTGGTGTTACAAAACCAACTTTTCCAGGTCCAAAAGCAACGGATCTTTTAAACAAAGAATTAAGAAAAAGTAAAGTAAGAGGAGCAGATAAAGTTGAAGGCCCTCTTAAAGTGCGTAAGGATATGAGAACAGGAGCGCAAAAACCTGGAGCTAGTGCTATTGAAATTTATGCAAGAATTAATCGGAAGTATAGATAATGAAGGCAATCTATCAATGGGTATTACGAACAATGATGAAGGATCAAACCGGAGTCATGCAAACCTTACCCAAAAGAGATTTAATAGAATTTAATGTACAGATGACAGCCGAACGACTAGCTCGTAATGGTATTGATCCAAATGCATTAAAAAATGCTAACCAGGTAGAGAATGCTATTAATCAGATAGAAGCACCGAGAAACGTGCAACAAGGAATTAGAAACACAGAGTCAGCAAAAGTATTTGACATGACAGGCAAAAAAATAGACCCACGATCCAAGATTATGGGAGGCAAGCAAGCAGAAACAGAAGAAGAAATACTAGCTAGAATAAATGAGGAGAATAAAAAAGCTGTTAAAAGTTTAAAAGAGAGAAAAAAACCAGACGTGTATACTCTTGATGATTATGACACAACAAACATGTCAGATATTAAAAAAGAGATTATTAGAACAGAAACAAAACTAGGTAATTTAAATCCAACTACTACTGGTTTTAGAGAAAAAGCAAAACCATTAATAGATAAAATAGAAGAGTTAAAGAAAAAATTAAATGATCCAGAAGACTTTGCAGACGGCGGTGTTGCAGGATTACTGGGTGAAAGAACAGGATTTTTTATGGGTGGTCCAAGTTCAAAAGGTCTTGGATTATTAAAACAGATATTAAATTACATGAGTAAAAAAGGTATAAAAGAAGATAGATTTAAAGGCCAAAATCTTTCAGGATTAGATATGTTAAGATTTTCAAATCCAAAAGCGTATAACAAAATGTTAGATGATCCTAATAAACTTTTTATGAGGGGAAGAGAAGGCATTATGGCAACTGACATGGTTAAAGATTATCAAAAATCATTAGGAGCACAAAGAAGAGGTCTTACTGAAAAAAGTTTAGATGTTGCAAAAGCCATGAAGAAAGATCAAGATAGAATTGCTAAACGAATAGCAGAAGAGGCTAAAACAACAATAATTCCTCAAGTTAAAAAACAATTAATGGAAGGTATGGGTATGTCAGATGAGGCAGCACAAAAAGCAGCTGAGGATATGGCTGCAGCAGCTCAGAACATAAGACGTATTGATGATCCACCAAAAATTACAGATGAAGGAATCTTACAGCTAGAGAACGTGTTAAAAAATATGGAAACCGGTGGCAAGAAAAAAAGAGAACTTAATGCAACAGGTGGACGTATAGGTTTTGATGAAGGTGGAATGACCAGAAGAACTTTCTTAAAAATATTAGGAGGACTTGCAGCAATACCTATCGTTGGTAAATTTTTAAAACCAATGAAGGTTGGTAAAACAATAACTAAAGTTCCAGTAATTCAAACAGATAATGTACCTGGTAAACCAGAATGGTTTGATGCATTGGTTAACAGAGTTATTATCGAAGGCGATGATGTTACTAAAAGATTTGCAACAGGTGAGAGACAATCTATTCACCAAAAAACACTTGATGATGGTTCCGTGGTCCGAGTTACAGAAGACATAGACGATGGTGCTGTAAGAGTGGAGTATGAGAGTGATGAAAGTATGTTTGGTGAACCAGTGCAATTACAATATAAAAAACCGTTACCTGATGAGGGTGACCCAAGACCTGCAGCAGAATTTGAAGTATCAGAATCAGGTTTTGTTAGTAGACCAGATGGTCCGGATGATTATGTTTTTGAAGGAGAAGATATGGTTGGCTCTAGTATTAGAGATTTAGAGTCTGATGTATCGAAACTAAAACAATATGCAACAGGTCAAAAACAAACTTTAAAAGAATTTGTACAATCTAAAAAAAGAAAAGATAAAGTTGCAAAATTAAACGAAGGTGATCCAGCTGAAACTAGTGACTATATTTCTCAAAGACAACCCGAACCCGACATTGACTATGGTGTTGATGATTATGCATCAGGCGGTCGTATAGGTTTTTCAAAAGGTAAACTTGCAAATCTTGCAAGACGTAATTTTATGAAGTTACTTGGTGGAGTAGGCGCTGGTATCGGTGCATTTAAAACAGGAATACTAGGATTTGGTAAAGGTGCTAGTAAACAAGTTGCAAAAGATTTAACTCAAGTTCCAATTCAAAATGCAGAAGGTATGCCATCATGGTTCAAGCCCCTTGTAAATAGAGTTATTAAAGAAGGTGTAGAGACAACTAAACTACCGCCTAATAAAGGTGGAGCATATTTGGACAGACAAATAGTCCACTCTGCAAAATTAGGTGAAGGGCAAGGAGTAAAAGTTTATCAAAATTTAGATGATCAAACTATTAGAGTTGAATATCAATCAGTTGACAATATGGGTGGTATTGATGATGCAGTTCACTTAGATTATAAAGCAGCTAAAGAAATAGTAACTAAAAAAGGTTCTGTAAAAACAAAACCTACATTTGAAGCAGAAGAAGCGTATCCACACAACACAACAGGTGATTATAAAGATATAACTTTTGAAGGCAGTAATGTAGTAAACAAAGTTGATGATTTATACAGTGATACAAGTGCCTTGAAGCAGTTTGGAACTAATAAAACCTTAAGCAAAAAAGAATTAGAAATAGCTAAACAAAAACGAAAACGATGATGTTATTACCACAGCAGATAAAATTAATAGACCAGAAAGAGCTTTAGAGAAACAAGCTATCGATGATTTCATGGACCGTAATCTAATGGCCGGCGGTGGTATGTTAGTCAAACCAAGTGCTGATGGATCTAGACCTGGGTATGCTGGACCGAAGAAAAAAAACTTACCTAAAGGTGTAACTTGGAACGAGAAAAAAAATAATTACAGAGTTATAGGAAGTAGAGGAGGTGAAAGAATCCAAAAACAATATGGAAAAAGCACGTGGGGGAGTTGGAAAAACGCTTTGGAGGCTGCTACTAAAGATGCAAAAGAATTTTTTAAAATTACTAGAAAGTTTGGAGAGCAAACTCAACCAAATTTGACTGAAGAAAAATTAAAACAATACATTAAAGACTTTAAAAAAAAAAATAAAATATTACCAAACAAGACAAACATAAGAAATAATTTTAACACATCAAATATGGTAATCGAAAGTATTTTAGAAAAAAATCCCAAAATTAAAATAGGTACATTTACTTTAACAGATGAGGTTAAAGCAGCTGCAGGACAAAGAGCAAAAGATCTTGCAACAAAAAACAAAACTGATTTTTGGACTAAGAATCAACCAATAGATGTTTCTACAGGAGATGTATATGATTTGGATAAATATTTAAATTTACCTAAAACTTCTAGAATGAAAGTAGATAAAATAACTTTAGGTATTTATGATGAAATTAAACCAAAAAATAATAAAATTTATAAATCTCCTTTTGGAACACAATTACAAAATAGACTATTAACTTTTATGTACAGAGCTGCGGTTCATGCAGAAAATAGAAATATAAAAAACCCTAATTATAAATTAATTTATGATAACAAAAAATTAGTTGGTGTAGAAGATGTTAGATTAAATACAATATATGGAACATCTACCAAAAACACAATTGAGAGAGGACACACACCAATTGCAAAACATCCTGACTACGGAAAAATTACAGAATTTGTAACATTATCAAAAAAAGGTATGTCTTCTAGTCCAAAAGTTTTAGAAAGTTATTTTTTAAAAAATTCTAAACTTCCATCTTACGCAGAAATATATAATTACATGTATACAAGACCAGGAGCTAAAAAAGATTTAAGTGGAAATCCTTTACATTTTCATCATCAAGCTTTAGTTGAAATAGAACCATCAAAATATGGTCAATTACTTTTAGCTGACAAAAATAAATTTATTGATTCTCAATATAGAAAATATAAAAATAATACTATTTCGTTACAAGAATTTGATAAATCTTTAAAAGATTTAAAAACAAGATTTCGTTTACCTGAAACTGGAAAATTTATAGGAGCTTTAGGTAGAGATATAGCTAAACTTCCAACACAAGTTGCACAAGCAAAAAGAGATATAGTTTCAGAATTTAAAAAAAGAGCAGTAAAAGACTCTGATTATGGAATTAAATTACAACAAACCCTTTTAAACAATATTCAAGCTAACAGTAAATTAGATGAGTGTAGACTAGATTCAGCAGAAGGTGGTCGTATTGGTTTCAAATTTAGTACAAAGTGTATTAAAGATGGTTTAAATGAGACTAAAAAGAAAGCAGCAGCTGGAGATAAAAAAGCTGCAAGACAATTAGTTAAAACAGCTGGGATTGCAACACGAGGTAGATTATTAAAAAATATCTTAGGTCCGGGAGCCATTCTTGGTGAGGCGATGATTGAAGGAGCAATCATCGGTAATAAAGTTTTAGGTGGTAAACCAGCAGACATTGCTTACGCTGAAAGTTATTTATCTTACCTAGATCCTAGAAAATATAGAGGAGAACTTGATCCACTAAAAATGGCAAGAGAGGATATGTTAACTAGAGAAGTTGAAGATGCAGAGGGTAATATCAAAACAATAGATGCACCGGGTTCAAGTGTATTAAGATCAGGGTTTGCAGCACAAGATCAACTATCTGCTTTTAACAAAGCAATAGAAGATAGGAACCTTGCAAAAGCTAGAGGAAGAATAGATCAGTATATACC
>LULH01000298.1_pt1 | contig 12117 bp, 9 predicted proteins | sample 728201 | NCBI WGS metagenome assembly LULH01 (sample SAMN03860294, study PRJNA289734) | marine metagenome | biome: seawater column; feature: ocean; material: water; isolation source: Red Sea water column Station 169 - depth 100m | place: Saudi Arabia: Red Sea | collected 2011-10-15 | depth 100 m
AAGCAGCTCCCCGGACCGCTTTACGTCGTCAAGGCACAGATCCACGCGGGCGGCCGCGGCAAGGGCAAGTTCAAGGAACTCGGGCCCGATGCCAAGGGCGGCGTTCGCCTGGCCAAGAGCATCGAGGAAGTCGAAGCGCACGCCAAGGACATGCTGGGCAACACGCTGGTGACGATCCAGACCGGCGAAGCCGGCAAGCAGGTCAACCGCCTGTACATCACCGACGGCGTCGACATCGGCAAGGAATTCTACCTCGCGCTGCTCGTCGATCGCGCCACCAGCCGCATCGCGGTCGTCGCGTCGACCGAAGGCGGGATGGACATCGAGGAAGTCGCGCACTCGGCCCCCGAAAAGATCCACACCATCACCATCGATCCCGCCACCGGCCTGATGCCGCACCACGGCCGCGCGGTGGCCAAGGCGCTCGACCTGTCGGGCGATCTTGCCAAGCAGGCGGCGAAGATCCTCGACGGCCTCTATGCCGCATTCCTCGGCACCGACGCCTCGCAGATCGAAATCAACCCGCTCGCCATCTGCCCGACCGACGAAGGCGACAAGCTCTATGTCCTTGACGCAAAGGTCGGCTTCGATTCGAACGCGATGTTCCGTCACAAGGATCTCGCCGAGCTGCGCGACCTGACCGAAGAAGATCCGGCCGAGGTCGAGGCGAGCGAATATGACCTCGCCTACATCAAGCTCGACGGCAATATCGGCTGCATGGTCAATGGTGCCGGCCTTGCCATGGCGACGATGGACATCATCAAGCTGAACGGAGCCTTCCCGGCCAACTTCCTCGATGTCGGCGGCGGCGCGACGACCGAGAAGGTGACCGCGGCGTTCAAGATCATCCTCAAGGACCCGGCGGTCGAAGGCATCCTCGTCAACATCTTCGGCGGCATCATGAAGTGCGACGTCATCGCCAACGGCATCGTCCAGGCGGCGAAGGACGTGAACCTGTCGGTTCCGCTGGTGGTCCGCCTCGAAGGCACCAACGTGCAGCAGGGCAAGGACATCCTCGAAAACAGCGGCCTCCCGATCGTCAGCGCCGACGATTTGGGCGATGCAGCGAAGAAGATCGTCGCCGAGGTCAAGAAGGCGGCCTGACTTCGCTCGAGGGTAAGTCAGCGACAAGCAAAAGGCGGGCTTCTCCACAGGAAGCCCGCCTTTTTCGTGTCCGCTCACGATAGGCCGGTCCCAGCCGGGAACGCCGCCCCCTTCCCGTCCGTATCTTGCGGGAGCGCGCTTTTCTGCGCGAGTGCGACTTGACGTTTACGTAAACGCAAGCTAGAAGCGCGGCAGATTATTCGAGAGGAAGGAAGTCCCATGAAAATCCTCGTCCCCGTCAAGCGGGTGATCGATTACAACGTTAAGCCGCGCGTCAAGGCGGACGGGTCGGGCGTCGACCTCGCCAACGTCAAGATGAGCATGAACCCGTTCGACGAAATCGCGGTGGAAGAAGCCATCCGCATCAAGGAAGCGGGCAAAGCGGAAGAAATCGTCGCTGTCAGCATCGGCCCGGCAAAGGCGCAGGAAACGCTGCGCACCGCCCTTGCAATGGGTGCGGACCGCGCGATCCTGGTCGAGACGGACGACGAAGTCGAACCGCTCGCCGTTGCCAAGATCCTCAAGGCCATCGCCGAAGAAGAACAGCCCGGTCTCGTCATGCTCGGCAAGCAGGCGATCGACGACGATTCGAACCAGACTGGTCAGATGCTCGCCGCGCTGATGGGTCGTCCCCAGGGCACCTTTGCCAACACCGTCGAGGTCGAAGGCGACAGCGTCACGGTGAAGCGCGAAATCGATGGCGGCCTCGAAACGGTCAAGCTGTCGCTCCCCGCGATCGTCACCACCGACCTGCGCCTCAACGAGCCGCGCTACGCTTCGCTGCCCAATATCATGAAGGCGAAGAAGAAGCCGCTCGATACCAAGAGCCCGTCCGATTACGGCGTCGATATCGCACCGCGCCTCAAGACGACCAACGTCTCCGAACCGCCCGTCCGCCAAGCGGGCGAGAAGGTCGAGGATGTCGATGCGCTCGTCGCCAAGATCAAGGCTATGGACCTCGTCTGAACCCCGCGAAACGAGAAGGAATAGGATTATGAAAACCCTCGTTTGGGTCGAACACGACAATTCCAGCATGGCCGACGCCACGCTCGCAGCCGTTACCGCCGCGAGCAAGCTGGGCGAAGTCCACCTGTTGGTCGCAGGCGCGGATTGCCGCGCCGTGGCAGAGCAAGCCGCGAAGATCGCGGGCGTGGGCAAGGTCCATGTCGCCGACGATGCGGCGTACGAGCACGGCCTTCCCGAAAACGTCGCGCCGCTGATCGTCGATCTCATGGGCCACCATGACGCGTTCGTTGCGCCTGCCACCACCACGGGCAAAAACATCGCTCCGCGCGTTGCCGCCCTGCTCGACGTGATGCAGATCTCGGACATTCTCTCGGTGGAAGGCGACAAGACCTTCACGCGCCCGATCTACGCCGGCAACGCTATCGCGACGGTCGAATCCAGCGACGAGAAACTTGTCGTCACCGTGCGCGGCACTGCCTTCGAAAAGGCCGACGCCGAGAGCGGCTCGGCTGAAATCGAAGACGTCTCCGGCCCGACCGGCGATGGCCTGTCGAGCTTCGTCAGCCAGGAAATCGCCGAGAGCGAGCGTCCCGAACTGACCAGCGCGAAGGTGATCGTTTCGGGCGGCCGCGCCTTGAAGGATGCGGAAACGTTCGAGGAATACATCATGCCGCTCGCCGACAAGCTCGGCGCGGGCGTGGGCGCCAGCCGTGCAGCGGTGGATGCCGGATACGTGCCGAACGATTACCAGGTCGGCCAGACCGGCAAGATCGTGGCCCCGGAAGTCTATATCGCGATCGGTATCTCCGGCGCGATCCAGCATCTGGCGGGCATGAAGGATTCCAAGACCATCATCGCCATCAACAAGGACGAAGACGCCCCGATCTTCCAGGTCGCGGATATCGGCCTTGTCGGCGATCTGTACAAAGTCCTGCCGGAGCTCACCGAAAAGCTCTGAAGTCTTTCCAGACTAAACAACCCGGAAGGCCGCCGGAGCGATCCGGCGGCCTTCTTCGTATCTCGGCCCGATCCGGCTCGATTTGTCGTTGCAAATCACTGCCGTAGCAAGGCACCTTGCGCCGAGACACCGGGGGGTTGCAATATGACGATTCGAGCTATTCTTGCGTGCGCTGCGCTTGCCGGGCTGGCGGCGCCTGAAGCCCCCGCTTTCGCAGCGCAGGACGATCGGGGGCCGACAGTCATCGATCCGGCGGGTCCATGGCAATTGGACATGGCAGAGAACAACTGCCGGTTGGCGCGCGCTTTCGGGACCGAAGAAAAGAAGACGCTGTTCTTGCTAGAACAGTGGGATCCCTCAACGAAGGTCTCCTGGCTGGTGGCGGGCGACGCGGTCAAAAGCTACAGATCGCGGCGTTCGGCGTCCTTCGCCTTCGGGCCTGGCGGCGATGCCGAAGCCTTCGACTTCCTGCCATCGACTTTCGGCGATTTCGGCACCGTAGTTCGGTCCGTTTCATCGGTCGTGCTCCAGGAGGGCGCAAAAGACGAGCGCGAGGAGGATGACCGCGACTACGATGCCGATCCGCGCGGACTGCCGCACCTGTACGCCGATGAGGCGGAGGGCATCACCTATCTCGATATCGGCCGCAGTTCGCCCGACGATATTCGTCTGAATCTGGGCGACATGAAGAAACCGCTCGAAGCGTTGAACCTCTGCATGGCCAATCTGGTCGAACATTGGGGCTTCGACGTGGATCGTCAGCGCGAGGTCGTTCGCCCTCCCAATTTCCTCAACCCGAAAAACGTCGTCGATCAGATCCTGCGCAGCTATCCATTGAAAGCGCTTAGTAGCGGTGCGCAAGCCGATTTCCATCTCCGCCTTACCGTTGGCGAGAATGGCAGCGTCGAAAAATGCGCCCTGATCAATCAGACCATAGCGGACAATTTCGACATGAGCCGCCATCCCTGTACAATCTTCAGCCGAAGCGCGCGGTTCGCCCCCGCCACCGATGCCACCGGGACGGCCGTGCCCAGCTATTATGTCACGCGAATCCTCTATCGCATGCCGGGCTGAGGGCGATGCAACGTAAAACGAAAGCTCATGTCATGCGGTCATGCTTCCTGACGCTGCTCTGCGTCGCTCCTCTTGTCGGCACGCCCGCTTCGGCGCAGGAAAGTTTGTCGCTCGCCCCGTCGAGCAAGTGGGTGCTCGAATACGAGAAGGAACGGTGCCGCATCGGGCGCTTCTTCGGCGAAGGCGATGAGCGGACGGTGCTGTTCTTCGAACAATATGCACCCGATTCGCAGCTGCGCTGGATCGTCGCCGGCAAACCGTTGAAGAACTTGCGGAAGAATTCCGAAGCCTCGTGGCGCTACGGCTCGACGGGGGAATGGACGCAGGTTTCGGTCCGTGGGATGTCTCTGGACGGGTATGGCACCGCGCTGACCAGCGATGGCGAAATCGCGGAGGAACGGACCGACCGCCCCCAGCCCGCAGTGGAAGATCGCGCACGCAAGCTCGGGCTCCCGAGCCTCGATCCCGAGCGGGTGGACGGCCTCACCTCGCTCGAAATCGACGCGCCCCGCATTGGCACAATCGCGCTTGAGACCGGCGCGCTCGCTCCGCTTTTCCGGTCGATGAATGCGTGCATGAACGATCTCGTCACCTCCTGGGGTGTCGATCTCGATCGGCATGCGAAACGGGCGGTCGGCCCGCGCCTCACGAACCTGCCGCTGATCGAGCGCATCCTGATCGACCAGTATCCGGATCGGGCGCTTCGCAACGGGGAACAGGCCGATCTGCATCTGCGGGTCATGGTGGATGCAAATGGCGCGGTCACGAATTGCGTGGTCACCAACATGACGGTGGCCCAAAGCTTCGGCGACGCGGCCTGCACGGACATACGGCAGCGCGCGATCTTCGAACCGGCGATCGACGAGGAAGGGCAGCCCATGGCGTCGTTCTACACGACCCGGCTGCGCTACACGATGCGTTCGGGGCCGATGTATACGTGGCCAGGCTGAGACAGACGGCCAAAATCGGTCAGAACAGCCCGCTCACCAGATGGATCGTCACGCCCACCAGCCCGCCGACCAGCGTGCCGTTGATGCGGATGAACTGAAGGTCGCGGCCGACGGCGCCTTCTACGCGATCGGTCAAAGTGCGCGCGTCCCAGCGGCGCACGGTTTCCGACACCAGCTGGACGATCTGATCGCCATAGCGCGTGGCGATGCCCACCGCCGTCCTGCGGGCGAAGCGATTGATCTGCTGCTGCAAACGCGGATCGTCGCGTAGGGCGGCGCCCAGCTCGCCCAGAGTCTGCCCGATATAGCCGCCGCTGCCGCCCGAAGAACGGATGCTGTCGATCAGGCGGGCCCGCACCCGCTCCCACACACCCTGCCACCATTCGCCCACTGCCGGATTGTTGATGAGCTCGGTTTTCATCCGCTCGACTCGTGCCTGCATTTCGGGATCGTGGCGCAGGCCGTGGGCCAGATCCTGCAGGCCTTCCTCGATCTTGTCGCGCAGCGGATGATCGGGATCGACCAGCACTTCGGCCAGAAGCTTGTAGAGGCCGTCGATCACCGAGGTCGCCAGTCTTTCGTCGAGACCGGTGAAGCGCAGCACTGCGTTGGCGCGTTTCGACACCATGTCGCGCACCAATTCCTCATTGTCTTCGAGGACCAGACCCGCCCAGCGAATGATCTTGTCGATCACGAGCTTGTGGCGTCCATCGGCGATCATGGCGTCGAGCATGCCGCCGATCAGCGGCGCGATGTCGAGCTTCTCAAGCTGGGCGGCGAGGCCAGCACGCACCTGCGTGCCCAGGCGTTCGGGATCGAGCGATTCGAGCACTTCCACGAAGAGTTCGCTCGCGCCCGCCCGGATGCGCGAATCGCGGCTCGACGTCGGATCGGACAGATAGCTGCCCACTGCGCCCGCCAGATTCATCGCGCCCATGCGGCGCGCCACGACCTGCGCAGTAAGGAAGTTTTCGCGCAGGAAGCCCGCCATCGTATCGGCGATGCGATCCTTGTTTTCGGGAATGATGGCAGTGTGCGGTATCGGCAGGCCGAGCGGATGGCGGAACAGGGCCGTCACGGCGAACCAGTCTGCAAGGCCGCCCACCATCGCCGCTTCCGAAAAGGCATGGACGAAGCCCCAGGCGGGATGCGCATCGAGATAACGGCCCGACAGCACGAACACGAACGCCATCAGGATAAGCAGCCCAGTCGCGGTCCAGCGCATCCTGCGCGCGCGGTCTTGCGTCACGATCTCGCCGCGCACCACGCGTCGCAGGCCTGAAGGCCCCGTTCGCCCGCCATTGGGGTCACTCGGCAGGAGCAGTCTCCGCCTCGGTTCCGCCGTCTCGCTGATCGTCACCGGGACGATAGGTCAGGAAGCGATTGCGCATCCACGGGCCGAGCCGGCGCTCGATTCCGTCAGCGAGGCTGAAGCCTGCGGGCACGATCAGCAGCGTCAGGAGCGTCGACATAATCAGCCCTCCGATCACCATCGTGCCCATCGGCGCGCGCGATGCTCCGTCGCCAGAGCCGATATAGCCCGACAGCGAAACCGGAACCATGCCCGCCGTCATGGCGACGGTAGTCATCACGATCGGCTGGGCACGCTTATGGCCCGCATCCATGATCGCTTCGAACTTGCGCTGTCCCGCAGCCATCGCTTCGATGGCGAAATCGATCAGCAGGATCGAGTTCTTGGACACGATCCCGAGCAAGAGCAGCGTGCCGATATAGACCGGCATGGATTGCGGCTGGCCGGTAATCCAGACGAGGAAGATGCCGCCCAGCGGTGCCAGCAAGAGCGAGGTCATATTGACCAGCGGGCTCATCACGCGCTTGTAGAGCAGGACCAGCACCGCGAAGACGAGGAAGAACCCGGCCACGATGGCGACGATGAGGCTGCTGATCATCTCTTGCTGCCACTGGTCCTCGCCCACCACGTCGCGGATCACGCCTTGGGGCAGATCCTGAAGGATCGGCAATTCGTCGATCAGTTTCTGCGCATCGCCCTTGATCACGCCCTGGCCGAGATCGGCCCCCACCAGCACGCGGCGATTCTGGTTGTAGCGCTGGATCGTCGTCGGCCCCGAACCGAAGCTGATATCCGCCACGCGCGCCAGCGGCACGCTGCCGCCATTGCGGGTCTGGACGGGCAGATTCTCGATCGTGGTCAGCGATTCGCGCGACTGTTCGGGCAGTTTGACGCGGATCGGAATCTGGCGATCGGACAGCGAGAAGCGCGCCGCGTTCTGCTCGATCTCGCCCAGCGTCGCGATGCGGATCGTCTGGCTGATCGCGGCAGTCGTAACGCCCAGCTCGGCGGCGAGATCGGGGCGCGGCTCGATGATCAGTTCGGGCCGGTTGATATCGGCATTGATACGCGGCGCGACTAGGAGGTCGATCCCCTTCATCTGCTCGACCAGCGTCGCCGCCGTTTGTTCGAGCAGTTCGGGATCGGAGCCCGCCAGCATCACCGTTATGTCGCGCCCGCTGCCGAAACCGCCCGATTGCGAGGCAAAGCGGACGCGCGCATCTGGGATCTGTGCCAAGGTCGGCGCGAGATCGCGTTCGAATTCGACCGACTTCTTCTCGCGATCTTCCTTCAGCGTGATGTAAATCGTCGCCTGGCCTTCGCGCACGCGTTCCAGCGCGATCTCTACCTCGGGCTGTTCGTAAAGCAGTTTTGCGACCCGATCGGCCACGCGCTCGGTCGTCTCCAGCGTGGTGCCGGGCACCATCTCGATTTCGATCCGGCTGTTGTCGCTATCGGTCAGCGGCTGGAATTGCGATGGCGTTATGACGAACAAGAGCCCGGTCAGCAAAAGCGCTACGAAGCCCACGCCCAGCATCCACACACGGTGATCGTGCAGCCGCGCCCAGAGGCGGCGCATCATGAATTTCGACCAGGCGAGAAAACCGGTGCTGGCGCTGCTGAGCGATCCCAATACGGACCCGATTAGCGCCGTCGCCAATAATCCCACGAAGAACGCCAGCGGCACGGCGATCAGCAGCGACAGCATGCCGAACATGAAGTTCAGCACCATGTCCCCGCCGTCCGCCATGAAGAAGGTCGTGATCACGAACCAGGCCGCTGCCAGCGCGGCGACGATCGACAGCGCGTAATAGGCAGGCTGCGCGGCGACATCGGCATAGGTTGCCCGCATCCGCTTGGCCTTGTCATGGTCGAGCGACCAGTTGAGCACGCGCATATAGCGGTCCATCATCGCGCCCTCGCCATGTTCGGCATGGCCGTGCGCTTTCAGGAAATAGGCCGCAAGCATCGGCGTGATCATACGCGCGACCGCGAGCGACATCAGCACCGCGATGACGACGGTGATGCCGAAATTCTTGAAGAACTGGCCTGGAATACCCGGCATCAGGCCGACGGGGAGGAACACCGCGACGATGCAGAAGCTGGTCGCCACCACGGGCAGGCCGATTTCGTCCGCGGCGTCGATACTGGCCTGATAGGCGCTCTTGCCCATGCGCATGTGGCGTACGATGTTCTCGATCTCGACAATGGCATCGTCGACCAGAACGCCCGCCACCAGGCCCAGGGCGAGCAAGGAAAGCGTGTTCAGATTGAATCCGAGGAGATCCATGAACCAGAAGGTCGGGATCGCGGACAGCGGGATCGCCACGGCGGAAATCGCCGTCGCCCGCCAGTCGCGCAGGAAGAAGAACACGACGACCACGGCCAGGATCGCGCCTTCGATCATCGCCCGCATCGAGCTGGTATATTGTTCTTCGGTGTATTCGACCGTGTTGAACAGCGGGATGAAGCGGATGCCGGGATTTTCCGCTTCGATCGCGGCGATTTCCTCTTCTGCGGCGGCGAAGACGGTGACGTCGGAGGCGCCCTTGGCGCGGCTCATGCCGAAATTGACGACCTCGCGATCGCGCACCTTGCTGATCGAGGTCCGCTCCGAATACCCGTCGCGCACGGTGGCGACATCGGCCAGACGCACCGACGTGCCGTTGCCGAGCTGAATCTGGCGCTGGCTCAGTTCATAGGCTGTTTCGGTGCTGCCGAGCACGCGAACCGACTGGCGCGTGCCTCCGACCTCGGTGGCGCCGCCCGCCGCATCGATATTGGTCTGGCGCAGGACCTGATTGATCTGGCTCGCTGTGATTCCGTAGGCCTGCATCCGCGGCAGATCGAGAATCACCTCGATCTCGCGATCAACGCCTGCGAAGCGATTGACCTCCGCCATGCCCTCGACCGAGAGCAGGCGCTTGGCGATCGTGTCGTCGATGAACCAGCTCAACTGCTCGATCGTCATATCGTCGGCTTCGACGGCATAGATCGCCAGGAAGCCGCCGGAAATTTCCTGCTTGGTGACGCGCGGTTCCAGAATGCCGTCCGGCAGGCTGCCGCGGATCGTGTCGATCGCATTCGCGACCTCGACCGCCGCGTCATTGGGATCGGTCCCGATTTCGAATTCGACGAAAGTGTTGGAATTGCCCTCGCTCGCCGTGGAATTGAGCGATTTGACTCCGTTGATCGAGCGGATCGCCGATTCGACGCGCTGGGTGATCTGGTTTTCGATTTCCGTCGGCGCGGCGCCCGGCTGCGAGATCGAGACGCTGACCGCGGGAAATTCGACGTCGGGATTATTCACGACGTCCATCTGCGCGAAGCTGAGGATGCCTGCGAGCAGCAGCGCGGTGAACGCCACCAGCGGGATCACGGGATTGCGGATCGACCAGGCGGAGATGTTGCGAAAGTTCATAACGTTACTCGATCGGGCTCGGTCTTGCCGGGCATCAGCGCGCCAGCTGCGGGCGAACGGTCTCGCCCTCGGTCAGGAAGCCGCCGGCGCGCAGCACGATGCGCTCGCGCCCCGTCAGGCCGCTATCGATGACGATTCCCTGCGGCGTGACCATGCCGGTTTCCACCCGGCGAATCTGCGCGGTATCGTCGGAATCGACGACATAGACATACGGGCCTTCGTCGTCGGACAGGACCGCGCTTTCGGGGAGGACCGGCGCGACCACCGTGCCGCTCTGCAATTCGGCGGTGGCGAAGCCGCCGGGGCGAAGGCCCTCGGCATAGGAAAGGGCGATGCGAACCGTGCCCTGACGGTTCTGGGGGTCGATCACGGGCGAAACCTGCCAGACCCGCCCGGTGAAGGAGCGGTCCGATCCTGTAGGTGTCACAGTCGCGGGTGCACCGACACCGATGCTCGCAAGCTGGGTTTCGCCGACGGAAGCCAGCATTTCCATCTCGCCGCCGCGCGCCAGCACGAACAGGGCGCCCGATCCCGCGCCGACCACGGCGCCGGGTTCGACATTGCGGTCCAGCACCAGGCCCGCTGCGGGCGCGACGATGTTCAACCGGTCGTTGCGCGCCTGCAATTCGCCGACCTGCGCTTCGGCCACGCGGAGCCGCGCGACCGCACTATCGCGCGTCGCAGTCAGCCGATCGACATCCGCTTTCGAGACGAAGCCGCGCTCCACCAGCTGAAGCGCGCGGTCGAGATTGGCCTGGGCCAGATTGGCTTCGGATCGTGCGACCTCGATCTGCGCGCGGCCGCTGCGGACCTGCTGATTCTGCACCGAACGGTCGATGGTTGCGAGGACCTGGCCCTGGCGTACCCAGTCGCCCGCTTCGACCGCGACCGAAACCACCCGACCCCCTTCGCCAACCACGCCGACCGGCGTTTCGCGCCGCGCGGCGAGCGTGCCTGTGGCGGTAATCGTCCCTTCAACGGTAGTCTGGCCGGGGGCGATGACAGTGACGGTCGGCAATTGCGAATTGGGATCCGACGGGGGCGCGCTGTCCGCACCGAAGCTGCGCCAGGCGAAAAAGCCCGCAATGGCGACGGCCACGATGAGAAGGACGATGATCAGGCGGCGACGGCTGCTCCGGCTTTCCGCCGTATCGTCCACATCCATCGCATCGGCTTCGCCGGCCTGGGCGGTCGCATACGGTCGGCTGTCGGAGCCCTTGACGGTGGTTTCGTAATTCATCGGATCGCTCGTCCAGCCTCGCTTCAATGGCGGGTGTGTTATACGGATAAGTCAGCCACCGCAAGCCATCGCCGTGGCTTCGGGAGCCGGGCATGCCGCTGCGTTAGTGCACAATGCCGTACTCCTCGCGCGAAGATAGGGCAATGCGATGCTCGACAGGGGGGCCATTCCTTCCTGCCAACGACAAACGCCCGATACGCGACTGGCACGCGAAAAAGGGCGGCGGTCCGCGAAGACCGCCGCCCTTTCATGAGCCGTATGGCGCGGGTGCGATTAGCGCACGCGACCGCGCTGGATCAGATTGACGATCGCAAGCAGCACGATCGCGCCGACAATGGCGATGATGAGGCCGGTCAGCGAGAATTCCTGAACGCTGCCGCCCACACCCAGAAGCGGACCCGCGATCGCGTTGCCGATGACCGAGCCGATGCAGCCGACGACGATATTCCAGAAGATACCCATCGAAGCATCGCGGTTCATCCCCATGCTCGCGAGCCAGCCAGCGACGCCGCCGACGATAAGAGCGATAATCCAACCCATAACAATCCTCCTGTTCAAATCCGCCGCCGGATCGCACCACAATGTGCGTCTCGATCATGCGGTGATCCGCGGGGGAGCGCGGAAGTCATGCTTGAACAGGCTTCGAAACGACGAAAGGTTCCCCGAGCTCTCGCTCCGGAAACCTCTCGGACCGCGAAACGGCGGTTTTCGGTCAGTATTTCAATTGGCGTTCGTAGAGATCGCGATAGTGCTGGATCCGGGTTACTCTGAGGCCCTGCATTCCCGAACGATCGACGGCGCGCTGCCAGGAGGCGAATTCTTCCAGCGTGAGGTCATAGCGTTCGAGCACTTCGTCGATCGTCAGCAGGCCGCCATTGACCGCCGCAACCACTTCGGCCTTTCGCCTTACCACCCAGCGCTTGGTCTTGGGCGAGGGAAGATCCGCCAGCGAAAGCGGCTCGCCGAGCGGGCCGATTACCTGTGCGGGGCGGATATCCTGGTTCTGCATCATGTATCGTCTCTATCGCCAAGCGCCGCGTCGTTTGCGACTGCAACCGGTCTACGCCTGCTGAATTTGCCACGGCTTAAAAC
>LULH01000731.1_pt1 | contig 12021 bp, 14 predicted proteins | sample 728201 | NCBI WGS metagenome assembly LULH01 (sample SAMN03860294, study PRJNA289734) | marine metagenome | biome: seawater column; feature: ocean; material: water; isolation source: Red Sea water column Station 169 - depth 100m | place: Saudi Arabia: Red Sea | collected 2011-10-15 | depth 100 m
ATTTATGGGTTAGACATAGACCCCCGAATTTACTTTAATAATCAAAAAAATTTAATACGACTTGGTGCCTTCCAAACTAAAACGCCGATAGTAAATAGCTTTGATCAGTTCGAAAGCGCTGAGAGTAACATTGAATATTTAAAAAAAATTTTAGTAAATGGAAAGGTAGATGTAGTCATTGATGACGGTTGTCATATGAAAAAAACTGCAATTAATACTTTTGAATCTTTTCGTCCTTATCTAAGCGATAATTTTACGTACGTAATCGAAGATCAAATGGTATTATGGAGACATTTTAGAAAAGCTTACCCAAACTTTAAGGTTACTGGGCACGGACGATTAACCATCGTGCGAAATAAAGATATTGACAATAATTCGGAGACGTAGTACCTTCATTCAAAAGGTCGAATTCCTTTTAAGCTCGCTGAGAGTAAACAGTGGAGTTTTCCCGAGATGAGATTTCCCGAATCAGGGCTTTTGGCAGAAGTCTATATTCAAAGGTATGCCTAGGATTTTATACGTCCTAAAAAAACTAGTGGGTAGTTCCCGCTGCAATACCCCGGCGTGTTGTGGTTGACCATTGTAATGAGTTTTTAAGCACAGTTTCTCACCCTATATGGGAGATGGTTCTCGAAAGAGTTGCGTATATGTCTTGAATGTCCCATCAATTAAATCACTGGGTCTAAGAAAAATGTTTCTCATATACTAACGCAAGACCCTCCTAGTGGGGGTTTTGTGTCCTATGTTCTAGAAAAATGTAATTCCCATATAAAAACGTTAACGCTTTAGTAATTCATGATATAATTCAACATCTTCTGCGTAAAGCTCCTCTATTTTTCTGATAGACTTGCTGGTGAGTTTCGTTCTGTTTATCTTGGGCGTTCGGTTTGTTTTTTTAAGTTCAACCTTAGGGTAGCCTATTCTGTCTAAAATAAAATTAAAATCTTTTTCTAAGTTATCAAACAGCCCTATAAAGTCCACCTTAATCTGGTTGTCTATTTTTATAAAAAATGTCTGCTTTTTGAAATGGGGCCTGCCTATTGGGTTGACTGGGTGGCTGTACCATTCTTCTATAAAGGTGTTTATATCACCGTCGTATTCGCTTAAGTATTTATAAGTGTTTTCATTAGCTCCCGGCTTCTTGTGCTCATAATCTCTCAAGTAATAAAACGCTGACACGAACCTGTCCACAGGGTTTCTAACAAAGCAAAACTTAAATAGAGACTCAATATTGTAGCCATTATTTACATACCTAGAGATGGGCCAATGAGTCCCTATTTCTTCGTTAAAAAACGGGTGCCGATGACCCCCGAGCCCCCACTCTTTCGTTTTAAATTTAAAATTCCTTACGCCCCCTAGGGTCTCATTAATGGAGGTGCCAGCGTTTTTGGGTATGTGAATAAATAAATAATCATGATTCATCTCATGTTTCCCGGTAAATGTTGATACTCTATATCTATATACATCAGTCTTTGAGTTTTAGAGCACAGGATTACGTTATTTGCCCTGACGTCCACCCTTCCCCTGCTCATTCCTGCTTTTCTTAAGCCTTCTCGCACTCTTTGCCTAAAGGTTTCGTCATGATCTTTCCACGATGCGAAAGTTCCGTTTATTTTTTCCATCTCTAGCCCGTAAAAAAGATCATTATTGAAACTTATTAAGTCGCCACATTTTGGCGCGAGGCCTTCTTCACTAAGTCGACCGTGAAATTCTGCTATTTTTTCAACTTGATCTCTATTACATTGTTGCCATAAGAATTTTTTTAAGTTATCATTAAGGAATGCTATCCTACTCAGTTGTCTTTGCTTGTACATACATTTACCGAATAGTTTTATAGCAGAATCAGAGTCTTCATTATAAATAAACGCATTCCTACCACCAAATGTGTACCAATTTTTATTTTTTTGGGGGATCAAATGTGAAGTGGTCGGTTGGTAACCTTGAGCACGAAGGATTTCTCTCGGTGTCGGCCAGTATTCAATACCGTCAATTAAGATTGTTTTTTTACTTATGTCTACAGAGAATGACGCTAACCGCATATCTTACATTTACACATTAATAAAAAACATCTTGACTTTTTGATTGAAATACTTTACATTAAATTCACGATGAATTTACGTATGCCAATTGGGATTAGTGGAGTTGCAGGTGCGGGCAAAGATTTATTTTTTTCTTTACTCTGTAAACACATGAGCGTTAGACGATTTGCTTTAGCCGACCAACTTAAATATGACTGCAATCAGTGGTGTTATGATCAATATGATATTGAACCCATAGAGTGTAGTCGAGAGGAAAAGGAACAAATCAGGGAGTTTTTAGTTTTTCACGGAGTATTTAAGCGCAAGCTTACCAATGGTAGATATTGGGTAGACAAGCTAGCCCCAAAGGTAAAGCAATTCTTAATTAACGCGCAAACTGACGACGTTCCAGTAATTACAGATATTCGGTATCAAGAATATGAGAAAGATGAAGTCTACTGGCTAAAGAACGAGTTAAACGGCGTTCTTGTCCACATCTCCCAGTACGTAAGTAAAGACGGAAAGCGCGTCTGGAAGGCCCCAGCTAATTCTGAAGAGGAGCGCCAAGACCCCATTTTAAAGAATCACGCCGACTTTTCTATCGAGTGGGAAAAAATAAAATGTGACAATCCACAAGAAAGCGAGTATCTTAATCAAAAGGTAAAGGAATTTGCGGATTGGTACAATGGCGAAACTGAAAAACAGCAATGAAGAAGACATAAAATTAATTAAATTAATTAAAAATAAGAATTGTAGTGATAGTTTTACAAAGATTATAGACAAACACGGTAATTTATTTTATTCTATGTGCAACAAGTTCGGCTCCAAGCTGGACCTAAACGAAATATACAAAGACAGAGACTTCGTCGTTTACAAAGCGATAACGACATACGACTCCAAAAAGGGAGCTAAATTTTCTACTTGGCTAGCAAACTACGCTAGGTTTCACTGTTTAAATTACATAAAAAATAATTATAAATACCTTGTTGATGATAGCGAAAAGATAACACACTTCTTTAACGCCAAGTCACTCTCAGAATATGATGAAAGAAAAGAACTAAAGAATGATTTAGATCACGCGGTCCTAGTATTAAAGAAAATGTCAGACCCAAGAATATACAAAATTTTTAAACTCAGGTATTTTGACGCTGGACCCAAGCTAACATGGAAGCAGATAGCCAAAAAATTTGACCTAACACCCCAAACGATAATCAACCTTCACTCTAAAGGTCGCCAAGCATTAAAAAGAAAAATGAAAAAAGATTTTTCTCTTGACAAAGGAATGGATATCTAGTATCGTTTTGGAAGTATGAGTGATACACAAAAAAATAACGAATGGGCTGAGCGCGAAATCGGAGCTTTCTGGAAGCGCGAAGGCAAGAATCAAAAGTACCTAACCGGCAAAATTAAAAACGGAGACGGTACCGAGCAACAAGTAGTAGTGTTCTCTAACAAGAACAAAACTAAAGACAACCAACCAGACTTCCGTGTCTACAAATCCGAGCCACGTGAATCTACGGAAACCACTGCCTCTACTGCGCAAGAGCAAGAGGATCTTCTGTAAATGAAGATCTCTTTCAACACCCCGATCAATAGAGTATCTTTTGGGCAAGTCTCAATCGCTCTATTAAGGGAAGCGTATGCTAAAAAGCATGACGCTATCTCCTTACCCATAGGTCAACCCGATCTTTCTTCGTTAGGAAACCCTAACGGTAATAACGTCGAGTTTACCGAGTGGTTGAATCGGGGTGTTGAGCGCTTCGGTTTAGAGCATAACCGATCTAGACCTACATTTAAGATTTGGCATCTTGAGTTAGCACAAGGATTTAATAGCTTATCAGACAATCAGTGCTTAATGACTTTTCATGAGTTAGATAGCTTAACCCCTCTAGAAATAAATGTAGCTAAAAACTCACACAAGCTTATTGTTACGTCTAAGCACACGCAAGAAGTGCTTGAGTCTAACGGTGTAAAGTCCCACTATGTTCCGCTTGGTTTCGACTCTCATTCTTTCAATCGACTTGAGAAAACGTACCATACAGACGGGCGCATCGTTTTTAATTTGTCTGGTAAATTTGAATTCAGAAAGCACCACGCCAAAACCTTAAAGGCGTGGGCTAAAAAATATGGCAACGATAAAAGGTACGCGCTACAGTGCGCAGTATTTAACCCCTTCCTGTCCGACCAAGACAACAATGAAATTATCGCAAACGCATTAAACAATGAAAGGTATTTTAATATATCCTTCCTTCCCTTAATGCAAACGAACGAAACGTACAATGATTATCTGAATTCATCTCACATTGTTATTGGCATGTCTGGTGGTTCCGGAATTTCAATCCGTAGCTATGGGCAAGCATTCCGTAATCATGGACGCCCACGGTTACAAAGGGTGGGCTAACTCAGAGAATAGTGTGCTAGTTAACTCGACTTCGATGGTAGACTGTGTAGATGGAGTATTCTTTGTGAAAGGCGCACAGCAAAATCAAGGTAAAATTTTTGACTTCAATGAAGACGATTTTATTTCAAGCTGTGAAGAGGCGATTAAAAGAGTCGAGTCCAACCCACTTAACGATAAAGGTTTAGAACTACAAGAGCAGTTCTCCTACGAAAAGTGTTACGATAATATTTTAAACGTTTTAAATGAGTAATGCCACTGTATCTTTTTAAAAATCCAGAAAGAGAGGAGTACGTAGAAGTTCATCAAAAGATGAAGGATGAGCATGTATTCATTGACGATAGAGGAATAGAGTGGGAAAGAGTTTGGACAGCGCCAACAACAAGTATCGGCCTGCAGAATGACGCTGATTCATCCCAGCAATTTGTCGACAAAACTAAAGGGTGGAGCGTGGGAGATATGTGGGACTACTCGAAGGAGATGAGCGAGAAAAGAAAAAGTAAAAGGGGTCACGACCACATCGGGGAAGCACACGAAAAGAAAAGGCAAAAAGAGGTAGACTCCCGAAAACCAAGTAATTTAAAAAATAAAAACTGATACACCTTATAATTTGGTTGCATCTTTTTTTAACTTCCTAACACATTTTTCTTTCCTTTTGTTCGGAAAGGTTGTAAAGTAATATACAGAAACGGGTTATAAAGAATGAGTGAAGTTGTCCACGTAAAAAAACGAAACGGTCGGTTAGAAAATCTAGATAGCAAGTTCAGTTTTACGATAAAATTACCACAAAAGAAATTGATCAAGCCCTGATCATGTCCGCTAGGACCAAGATCGAGAAAGAGCCCAACTACGCCTATGTAGCATCTAGACTTCTCTTGGGCAACATCCACAAAGAAGTTTTTGGCGAAAGCCGAGATAAGGATGGCTTCGATCATCAATATAAGTTAAGCTTTATTCGCAACACCAAGAAGTTAGTCAAAGAAGGCCTACTAAGAAAAGAGCTATTATCCTTTGATCTTAAAAAGCTATCTGAAGCAATGGTGTTAGATAGGGATTATAAATTTAAATACCTTGGACTACAGATTTTATTTGATCGCTATTTTTTACACATTAATGGGGTCAGAATGGAAGCACCGCAATCTTTCTGGATGCGAGTAGCTATGGGTTTAGCTTTAAACGAAAAAGACAAAGAGCAAAAAGCTATTGAGTTCTATCATGCCATTTCTTCTTTTAGAATTTGCCCTTCAACGCCTACGTTATTTAACAGTGGAAGCGTACGCAGTCAGCTTAGCTCTTGCTACCTAAACACTTTTGACGATTCAATCGACGGAATCTTTGAGGGCGCATGGCAAGAAGCTAGGAAATCAAAGTTCGCGGGAGGGCTAGGTTTCGACGTTACAAACTTTAGATCTTCTGGCTCTTACATTAAAGGAACTAATGGAACCTCCAGCGGCCTAGTTCCATGGCTTAAAATTTACAACGATTTACTCGTAGCTGTAAACCAAGGTGGCAAACGTCCCGGAGCGGGCTGCGCATACCTTGAACCTTGGCATTTAGACATAGAAGATTTTCTTGAGTTAAAAAAGAACACTGGTGATGAACGTCGCCGTTGCCACGATTTAAATACAGCCAACTGGCTACCCGATTTATTTCTTCGTAGAGTTCAATCAGATGGAGACTGGTATCTGTTTAGCCCGTCAGACGTCCGTGATCTCCACGAGCTCTACGGAGAAAACTTTGATAAAGCATACACAAAATACTGCAAAAGAGCAGACTCTGGTAAAATAACTAACTTCAAAGTCGTTAAAGCTAAAGACTTATGGAAGAAAATGCTTAGAGTTTTGTTTGAGACAGGTCACCCTTGGATGACGTTTAAGGACAACGCTAACATGCGATACTCTAATCAGCACGAAGGGGTAGTGCATAGCTCAAATTTATGCACTGAAATCTTTTTGCACACAAAACCTTCTAAATATGAAGCTGGCCAAAAGACTGTAGTCGGCGAAACTGCGGTTTGTAACCTTAGCTCGATCAACCTGAAAGAGCACCTAAAAGATAACGGCAAACTCGACTTTAATAAGTTGGCCAAAAGCATTGCTATCCAAATGAGAATGCTTGATAACGTTATTGACCTTAACTTTTACCCAACCAAAGAGGCTGAAAACTCCAACCTCAAGCATCGCCCCGTAGGTGCAGGGTCAATGGGGTGGGCAGATGTCTTCCATTCTTACAAAGTGGACTTTTCGTCACCTGACGCAGTTAGATTTTCAGATGAACTTTACGAGTTTATTTCGTATAATTGTATATTAAACTCTAGTAAGATCGCCAAAGAAAAAGGTACATACAGTACCTACGAAGGTTCATTATGGAGCCAAGGTATCCTCCCTATAGATACTTACAAGAATCTAATGAAATATTTAGATCAGAAACCAATTAATCATCGTGATAGAAAATACGCGCCAAAATGCGATTGGAAGATTGTACGTGAACATATTGATAGCCACGGTATACGCAACTCTAATACTATGGCTATCGCTCCTACTGCTACTATATCTTATATTCAAGGTTGCTCGCCTACTATTGAGCCCGATTTTTCGACTCTTTTTGTATATGAAAACAAGAGCGGTAACCTCTTTATCACGAACGAATGGTTCGTAAAAGAGTGTAAGGAGCTAGGTATCTGGAACCCGACCCTTATTGAAATGCTTAAAAGCGTAAACGGTGATGTCAATCGTCTCAACGGCGAATTACCGCAAGATCTAAAAGACAGGTACCGCACAGCATTTGACCACGATCAGTTCAACCTAGTTAACTGCGCAGCCGCTAAACAGAAGTGGATTGACATGGGCCAAAGTTTAAATTTATTTAACAACAAAAGCTCGCTAAAATATTTAAATGACCTTTACATGCACGCTAGAAACTGCGGGCTAAAAAGTACCTACTACCTAAGGAATAAGAGTGCGAGCGAAATTGAAAAATCAACGGGAACAGTTAAAGAAGAAAGTAACGTAGATAGTACTAACGCAGATAACAATAATGATAGTTTATCTGGTGTCAAAGCTTGTAGTATCCTAGACCCCGACTGTGAAAGCTGTCAATAATATGAAAGAATATAAAGTAAAATTATCGGAAGAAAAATGTCTCAAAGACTCCATGAATAACGATGCTAGCGAGTTTGATCTAGCGCTACAAGTCTGGCAAGACCTAAATAGATTATCTGATACGTCCGACCTAGCACAAGAAGACATTTTAATAAAAAATATACTTGAACAAATACTGGAAGTAGAGTACGATAAAGAAATACCAGTACCAGATTTTTACACTTACCATGAGCGGAACAAGACAAACTAAGGATGGCCTCCTTTTAGGAGAAGAGATTGCGGGCGTAAATCAAATCTTACCGCACAAACATAAATCAGCTTGGGATCTTTTTCTCAAGGGCGTAGCTAACAATTGGTCTCCAGCAGAGATCAACATGACCGAAGACGTTAATCAGTGGAAATCAGACACACTAACTGATGACGAAAGGTTGCTAGTAAAACGCTGCTTGGGCTTTTTTGCCGGTTCTGAATCGTTGGTAGCAAACAACTTGCTACTTACCGTTAATCGATTTATCACGGACCCAGAGTGCCGTCAGTATATCCTTCGACAAGCTTATGAAGAGTCTCTACACAACTGGACTGTGGTAACATGCTGCGACTCTTACGGTTTAAAAGTTAAAGACGTCTATGAAGCGTATCTAAATGTACCCACGATCAAAGCCAAGGATGATTTCTTAATGCAAATCACGACTGATGTAAACCGACAAGGTTTTAGCACTAAGACCGTAGAGGGTAAAAGAGAGTTTTTGCGCAATCTAATTACTTATTATATAGTATGCGAGGGCACGTTCTTCTTTAGCGGTTTTGCAATGCTTCTAGCTCTCGGCAGACAAAATAAACTTCCGGGCCTTTCAGATCAAGTTAGATACACCTTACGCGACGAAAGTTTACATATTCAATTTGGAACTTATTTAATTAATACAATTAAAGAGCAATACCCATCGGTGTGGACAAAAAAATTCGAGGAAGAAACTATTGAGCATATTAAAAAAGCCGTAGAGCTTGAAGTAGAATACGCTCATGACGTACTCCCAAGGGGTATATTGGGACTGAACGCTGATATGTTTGTCGATTATATGCAGTATATCGGCAACAGGCGCCTCGAAGGAATTGGCATCGACTTCCGGTTCGACAGTGACAACAACCCGTTTCCATGGTTATCTGAAGTTGTTGATACCGGAGCGATGACCAATTTCTTTGAAAGAAAAGTGAAGGATTACCAAAATTCAGGTATGCTAGAAGACGATTTTTAATATGAGAAAAATAATTATCACGGGCATCTTGGGTCAAGACGGTGCTAATATGGCCGAGTACCTTTTGCGAGACAAGTCTAATCATGTCTACGGCATGATGAGGAGAGTCGCCAACCCAAATTACGATAATATATCCAAGTTCAAGAAAAACAAGAACTTCAAACTGGTAGTGGGAGACTTAACTGATGAGGTAAGCATTAATGAACTAGTAAAAGATATCAAGCCAGATTATTTTGTTAATTTTGCAGCGAATAGCTTTGTAGGTGTGAGTTGGAACATGCCAGCGCATGTATTTGACGTAAACGCTATGGGTGTTATTAGATGCCTTGAGGCAATCAGAAACTATGCTCCAGACTGCAGGTTCTACAGCGCGGGTAGCAGTGAAGAGTTTGGGGATGTAGACTATTCCCCGCAAGACATGAAGCACCCAATGAAGCCTAGAAGCCCCTACGGAGCTTCGAAATGCGCAGCACACCACATAGTTAAAGTCTACCGTGAGTCTTACGATATGTACGCAGTGCATGGGCTTTTATTTAACCACGAAGGTACCAAGCGAGGCGAGGAGTTCGTAACTAGAAAAATTACAATGGGTGTAGCTAAGTTATCGTATCAAATTCGACAGCAAGAATGCTGGAGTGATAGGCATGACCAGCCAAAAAAACATACGCCCATTGAGTTAGGAAATTTAGACGCAAAAAGAGACTGGAGTGATAGCGAAGACTTTGTCAAAGGGATTTGGTTAATGCTAAACCAAAACGATCCTAAAGATTATTTACTCGCCAGCGGAGAAATGCACTCAATTAGAGAGTTTGTAGAAAAAGCATTTGAGGCCGCAGACCTAAAAGGTCACTGGGAAGGCGAAGGCTTAGACGAGAAATATGTCAAAAACGCCGGACCCCACAAATACACATTAGTTAAAATTAACCCAGAATTCTATAGACCAGCCGAGGTAGAACAATTAATGGGCGACCCAACGGAAGCTATTGAAGAATTAGGCTGGACTCCAGAGGGGAACTTTGATACTCTTGTAGAAAAGATGGTGAAGCATGATATTAAAAACAAACAGAAAAAAGAGTCCTACAGATTACCATAGATTAATTGTTAGCCAGTTCTGTGAGTTTGAGAAAGGTACTTACGGAGTCAAACTGAATCAGGCGATAAAGGCGTACGCTGTTGATCCAGACCCAGAGTTTTGGGATTGGATGTTTATTAACTGCAACTTCAAAGTGCAGTGCCCATCATACTTTACCAGCGCCGAAGGTCTTGAGCTACTACAGCGCAAAAAGAAACTGATGAAGATGAACTATAAAGATAGCTTGACATCTGTAGAGATGCATGGTAAATTAGGTACAGATAAAAAAATTAATAAAAAGAAAAACCTTTTGGACTTTATAAGAGATGGCAAAAAAGAAAGCTAGTAGCGGACCAGCCATATCTCCTCAACAACAAATCCAAGCGTACCTTGAACAAAACAAGGGCGATCACTATAACTTTGAAGAAGAAAGAACTTATAGTGTTTCTAGTGGAAGCTTGTTGCTTGACATTGAGATGGGCGGAGGAATCAAACCGGGAATCATACGAGCCTCAGGAGTATCTGAGGGCGGAAAGACCTCCTGCGCTCTTGCATTTGCTCGTAATTTCCAAAAGATGGATAACTCCATGGTTATCTACATCAAGTCTGAGGGTAGACTATCAGCAGACATGATAGAAAGGTCAGGGGTAAATACAGATGAAAGTAAATGGTTTGTGTTTAAATGTAATGTTTATGAGACTGTTATCGATTTCATGCGTCAGATGGTTAAAGACAATCCCTCTGACACAAGATACATGTTTATTATTGATTCTATGGACGCTCTCGTACCTAAAGGCGATCTAGAGAAGGGTGCCGATGAAGCGATAAAAGTAGCAGGAGGATCACTACTAAGCTCAGACTTCCTAAAACGTATGGCTTTAGGACTAGCCACGAGAGGGCACATCTGCTACATGATTTCACAAGTCAGAACCAAAGTGCAAATCAACCCGTACGAAAAAACTGACCCACGTCTGACCAATGCATCTGGTGGCAACGCAATGTTGCACTACAGTGATTGGATTCTTGAGTTTCAGCAAAGATGGAATAAGGATTTGATTACTACGCAGCCAAACGGTAAAGGAGACCAACTCGGCCACTGGTGCAGAATAATTTTTAGGAAGTCTACAAATGAAAAGACTGGTGTAGAAGTTCGCTATCCAATCAGGTATCGAGCGCAATCCGGTAATAGCATCTGGATCGAGTACGAAGTAGTTGACATGCTCATAGCTTGGGACATGGCAACAGCTAAAGGAGCGTGGGTAACCATTTCTGATGAGCTAATAGAAGAAGTTGAAAAAGAAACTAAATTAGAACTTAAGAAGCAGCACCAAGGCATGGATAATTTACGTAAGTACTTTGAAGAAAATAAAGAAATATGTCAATATCTATTTGCCAAGTTTAAGGATGTACTAAAAAAGGCATAGTTACTTCCTGTATCTAAGTGCTACTATTTCATCATGATTTTCTTCATTCTGATTAGTATTATCGAGAAGATTTAAAAAATATATACCCAGTTCGTTTCTGAGTTTCTTTAACTCATTCATGTGGCATACTTTTATATCCTCGCAAACCAAAACCCCGTGATCATTTAAGAGTTCGTAATACTTCTTAAAAAAGAATTGTTGAGACGGTAGGGTATGAGGACCATCGTCTATAATAATATCGAAGAGTCCATGCTTTTCTTTTAGCATATTGATGGCCTCATCGCTGTAGGCGTCTACTAACTCGAATTCACACCTTTCGTCACCATCCATGATTTCCCTACATTGTTCCTGCAGCTTGTCCGCCCTATCTAAACACACGAACTTTTCAAGGCATGATTGATCTAAATGCAAAAAGCTTATGGCTGAGCCACCCCATTTCGTGCCTATCTCCATAACAGATAGGGGTCTTTTTAAAATTTCTATTTGTGAAGAAAAAACTAGATCATAAAGCGGACCGTACGAATGCACCGAGCGTGGTGCTCGATGCTTGTCCGTTAGACGGGGGTACTTAGATAAAATGTCAGTTAGGCTTACATTCATATGTTACATTATAGCAGCACAAATTGACACATACAATATTTAAGTGTATATTATATTAGAGGCTCTGACGTTAAATTGAGTAAAAATAGGCGGGACTCAAACACTCCCGCTTCGTCAGGGTCTTTTGATTTTTCTTCCATTCTGTGGTAAGTTTT
>LULH01000706.1_pt1 | contig 11992 bp, 13 predicted proteins | sample 728201 | NCBI WGS metagenome assembly LULH01 (sample SAMN03860294, study PRJNA289734) | marine metagenome | biome: seawater column; feature: ocean; material: water; isolation source: Red Sea water column Station 169 - depth 100m | place: Saudi Arabia: Red Sea | collected 2011-10-15 | depth 100 m
AGTTTGGGTTGCCTATTTATTTGCACGAAAAAGATAAAGCCCAAACAGGCTTTCTTGTAGAAGCTTGGCCATGTGGTTTAGTTATTGAAATAGGAGCTGTCGCACAAAATTTTTATGATCAAAACATTATAAATAGATTCTCTCTAATAATTAGCTCCCTAAGGGAAGAGATAGATAAATTAAAAAATAAACTTATAGAACTTCCAAAGGAATTAGTGGTTCACGTTCATCAAGGGAGTATAGATTATCCAAGAGATGAAAAGGGAGATATTGATGGCATAATTCATCCTGAGAGAATAAACCAAGATTGGAAAATGATTAAAAAAGGAGATCCATTATTTCTGGATAGCCAAGGAATAATCCACAAATATGAACGGGACCAATTGATTTGGCCTGTTTTTATTGGAGAAGTTGCTTATAAGGAAAAAAAAATTGCCATGAGCTACACAAAAAAAGAAGTGATTTGTTCCAAAAAACAATGGGTTCAAGAGTTTGAAAGTTTTTAAATTAAGAAACCGGAACAATAAATCTTTGAAAACTAATAAGGATTTTTTATTTTATAGATAAGTTTATTTAATATTTAATACTTTTATTTTTTTTTTCTAATTTTTAAACCTTAAAAACCTAAATTCTTTCACTCCAATAAATAACAGCTCCAAAAGCCTCTAATTGCAGTCTTCTATGCTTAGCCTCTCTTAAGGAAACTACCTCTCTAGATCTTTTTCCGTTAAGAAGCCATTCGATTATTACCAAGTTGAATCCTCAATAACAAAGAAAATCTTAAGACATGGAAGTTCTTTTCTCCTGTTTTCCAAAAAATAAGTTTACTTAAAGAAAAAATATTTACACATTTTTAGCGATTTTGGTCTAAAATCTTCGAAGCGGAATTTATTTTCCGTTTTTATTTACACGTCTCACTTTAGAGACATACTTTACGAACTCATGACAACTATTCAGCAGCAGCGTTCTTCGCTGTTAAAAGGTTGGCCACAGTTTTGTGAGTGGGTAACATCAACTAACAACAGAATTTATGTTGGTTGGTTCGGCGTCTTAATGATCCCATGCCTACTTACAGCAGCGGCTTGCTTCATCGTTGCATTCATCGCAGCACCACCAGTAGACATCGACGGAATTAGAGAGCCAGTTGCTGGTTCATTCCTATATGGAAACAACATCATCTCAGGTGCAGTTGTTCCTTCATCTAACGCTATTGGTCTACACTTCTACCCAATTTGGGAAGCAGCTACTGTAGATGAGTGGTTATACAACGGTGGTCCTTACCAGCTTGTAATTTTCCACTTCCTAATTGGTATCTCAGCATACATGGGAAGACAGTGGGAGCTTTCATACCGTTTAGGTATGCGTCCTTGGATCTGTGTTGCATACTCTGCACCAGTTTCAGCAGCTTTCGCAGTATTTCTTGTATACCCATTCGGTCAAGGTTCATTCTCTGACGGAATGCCTCTAGGTATCTCTGGAACATTCAACTTCATGTTTGTTTTCCAGGCAGAGCACAACATTCTTATGCACCCATTCCACATGGCTGGTGTTGCTGGTATGTTCGGAGGATCTTTATTCTCAGCTATGCACGGTTCACTTGTTACTTCATCTCTAATCAGAGAAACAACTGAGACAGAGTCTCAGAACTATGGTTACAAGTTCGGACAAGAAGAAGAAACATATAACATCGTTGCAGCTCATGGCTACTTCGGTCGTTTGATCTTCCAATATGCAAGTTTCAACAACAGCAGAAGTCTTCACTTCTTCCTAGCTGTATTCCCAGTTGTTTGTGTATGGTTAACTTCAATGGGTATCTGCACAATGGCATTCAACCTTAACGGTTTCAACTTCAACCAGTCAGTTGTTGATGCAAACGGTAAGATTGTTCCTACATGGGGTGACGTTCTTAACAGAGCAAACCTAGGTATGGAAGTAATGCACGAGCGTAACGCTCACAACTTCCCACTTGATCTAGCAGCAGCTGAGTCTACAACAGTAGCTCTTTCAGCTCCAGCTATCGGTTAAGCTTAAAGTTCTTAAATTTACAAGCCCCCTTTTTGGGGGCTTTTTTTTGTTTAATTTTCAATTGGTTTCATATAATGTTTATATATAGATAAAACATTTGATATTTCTATGAGTAGTAGTTTTGGAAAAATTTTTCGTGTTAGTACTTTTGGAGAATCACATGGTGGTGCAGTAGGAGTTATCCTTGATGGATGTCCACCTAAGTTAAAAATAGATATAAATCTGATACAAAATGAATTAGATAGGCGCAGACCTGGCCAAAGTGACATTACAACACCCAGAAATGAAGAAGATAAAATTGAAATATTAAGTGGGATAAAGGAAGGGTTAACACTTGGAACTCCAATAGCAATGTTGGTAAGAAATAAGGATCAAAGACCAGGAGATTATAATAATTTGGAGCAGGTATTTAGACCTTCTCATGCAGATGGTACATATCATCTGAAATATGGAATTCAGGCAAGTTCTGGCGGTGGAAGAGCCTCTGCTAGAGAAACAATTGGGAGAGTAGCTGCTGGTGCTGTAGCAAAACAATTATTAAAAAACTTCTGTAACACTGAAATACTATCTTGGGTAAAGCGTATACATGATATTGATTCTGATATAAATAAAGAGAAGATTTCTCTCAAAAAAATAGATTCTAATATTGTTAGATGTCCTGATGAAAAGGTATCAACAGAAATGATCGAGAGAATTAAGGAATTAAAGCGTCAAGGAGACTCTTGCGGCGGTGTTATTGAATGTCTAGTAAGAAATGTTCCCTCTGGTCTTGGAATGCCTGTTTTTGATAAATTAGAAGCTGATTTAGCAAAGGCTTTGATGTCTTTGCCTGCCACGAAAGGCTTTGAAATAGGTTCAGGTTTCTCTGGAACTTATTTAAAAGGAAGCGAACATAATGATGCCTTCATCAAGTCTGATGATATTAGTAAGTTAAGAACAACATCAAACAATTCAGGAGGTATACAGGGCGGAATAAGTAATGGTGAAAATATCGAGATGAAGATAGCTTTTAAACCTACAGCAACCATCGGGAAAGAACAGAAAACAGTAAATGCTGAAGGTAAAGAAGTACTTATGAAAGCAAAAGGGAGACACGATCCATGCGTTCTACCAAGAGCAGTTCCCATGGTTGATGCTATGGTAGCTTTAGTACTTGCTGATCATTTGCTTCTAAATCATGCTCAATGTGACTTAATAAATAAGTATTAGTTTTGTTGAATAAATTATATTTATCCTTAACTTAATTATTTTTGAGCCATTCATATATTTTTGGATCAAATTTTTTATTTTTGATAGCTTTATCTCCAATTACAACTGCTTTATACCCTAAAGATTTATAAGTTTTTAAATCATTGATTGATAGTCCTCCAGCAGCAATGAAATCAATATTTTTATAGTTGAGTATATTTATCGAACTATCTTTACTTTTTATTGGGTAAATTTTGATAATGTTGCAATTTAAATCTATCGCTTCCTTAAGATCTTTTAAATTATTAATTCCAGGAATTAATAAATAATTTTTTGACTGCGCATAATTGAAAAGATCTTTATCCCAAAATTTCATCATCGAAAAATTTAATCCAATTTTTAAAGAATCTTCTATTGATTGCTTATTAACTATGGAGGCAGAGCCTAAATTAATTCTTGGATATTTAATTTTGATATCGGATACAAAATCGAACCAATTTTCGTTGTTAGACCAACTTATTTCAATATTCTTTAATCCTAATTTTACTAAGTTTTCTAATTCTTCAAAAAATGAATTTCTTATAGAGGTATTTGAGTAAATATTATCTTCAGGTTTTATAAGTAAAAAAAAAGAATCTGTTTTCAGGGACTCCGAAAAAGAATCTTCTTTATTATTCATTAAAAATTTAAAATTCCGCGTTAAATATAGTTTGCGACTTTTACTTCTGAGCGGTTGAGCAAGTCTTGGATATCTCAATTGTTGCGGCCGTGTCTTCAGAGAAGTCTCTTGTAGAGCTCATATCTCTTCCAAGAAACATTCCACCTTGAGATTGACCTAGAGCGACTGGACCTATTTTGTCACTCATGCCAAATTTAGTGATCATTTGTCTTGCTACATTAGCAACTTGTTGTAAATCATTTGAAGCTCCAGTTGTTACCTCTTCTTCGCCATAGACTATTTCTTCAGCAACTCTTCCACCAAGAGCTACAGCCATTTGATTTTGAAGGTAAGAACGAGAGTAAAGACCAGATTCCATTCTTTCTTCACTTGGAGTAAAGAAGGTTAGACCTCCAGCTTGACCTCTTGGAATAATAGAAACTTTTGCTACTGGATCATAATCAGGCATTAATGCTCCAACGAGTGCATGACCAGCTTCGTGATAAGCAACTAATTCTTTTTTCTTATCACTGATGACTCTATCTTTCTTTTCTGGGCCAGCCATAACTCTTTCAATGGCATCACCGACTTCATCGTTACTTACTTTATCTAAATCTTTTCTAGCTGCTAGTATTGCTGCTTCATTTAAAAGATTAGCTAAATCTGCACCAGTAAATCCTGGTGTTCTTCTAGCAACTTTATCTAAATCAACGTCTTTTGAAAGAGTTTTATCTTTCGCATGAACATTTAATATCTGCAATCTTCCAGCATAATCTGGTCTATCTACTGTTACCTGTCTATCGAATCTTCCAGGACGCATTAAAGCTGAATCTAAGACATCTGGTCTGTTGGTTGCAGCAACTATTATTATTCCTGAATTACCTTCAAAACCATCCATTTCGGTTAAGAGTTGATTTAATGTTTGTTCTCTTTCATCATTTCCTCCTCCCATACCAGCTCCTCTTTGTCTTTGTCTTCCAACTGCATCTATTTCGTCAATAAACACAATACAAGGAGCATTCTTTTTAGCTTGTTCGAAAAGATCTCTAACTCTACTAGCTCCAACACCAACAAACATTTCTACAAATTCTGAACCAGATATTGAGAAAAAAGGTACGCCTGCTTCTCCAGCAACTGCTTTAGCTAACAATGTTTTTCCAGTACCAGGAGGGCCAACAAGAAGAACTCCTTTTGGAATTTTTGCTCCTACTGCAGTAAATCGCTCCGACTGCAGTAAATCTATCTGGGCTCTTAAGAAAATCTACAACTTCTGTGAGTTCTAATTTTGCACCTTCAACACCAGCAACATCTGAAAAGGTTACTTGTGTAGATGGTTCCATTTGAAGTCTAGCTTTGCTCTTGCCAAAACTCATGGCAGGGTTACCACCTCCAGCATTACCACTTTGGGATCTTCTGAAAAGAAAAAATAGGCCTCCAATCAAAAGTACTGGGAAAATTAAGCTACTAACAGCCTGTTGCCATGGATTGGCTAATTTTGTAGGAGTTACAGCTATATCTACATTATTCTCAGTCAGTATTTTTAATAAATCTTTGTCAGGGGCTAAATTGACCTCAGACCTGCTCCCATCATTTTCAACAACTTGAGCTGTGGCATTATCTGGAGATATTAGTACTCTACTGATTTCTTTATCTTGTACTGCCTCTATAAAATCACTATATCTCAAGGTCTTTGTAGAACTTTCAGTACTAGGTTTATCAAAAACTGAAGTACCAATGAAAATTACAGTAATAACGGCTAGGACATAAAGTCCTACGTTTCTCCAACGTTTGTTCACGATAAAAAATCTTTAATAAATCTATAATACTAATAATAAAACAATATTAAGAGCTTCTTAGAACATCTACTACACTTTTGAATGCAAACCATTCAGGAATTGGTTCGCCATTCCTCAATTTCTTTCTAAATTCAGTACCACTAAGTTTCATAATTTCATAATTAAATTCTTTAGCTTCTTCAGCTGTTATATATCCTTTTTCCTTCGTATAAACTAAATTTTTTGAAGGAACAGTTTGCATCATCAATTCATCTGCACACTTATTCGCAAAATTCTGGGCGTCATATGGGCCATAAAAATCTTCACCAGTTGATGATGATTTACAACCAGCCATATCTCTACCAATAATAAAATGGGTGCAGCCATAATTTCTTCTGATTATCATATGTTGAAGAGCTTCTCTTGGCCCTGCCATATGCATTGAATAAGGTAAAAAAGCCCATTTTATTCTTTCATCAGATATTTCCTCTTCTAATTCTTTATAGGTCAAATATCTAACTTTTCCAGGGATATCATCTTGTTGAGTTGGTCCACAAGTTGGATGAACTAAAACAACTGAGTTAGAGGAGACATTATCTGAAAGTAAGGCATTAGTAAATAATTCATAATGTGCTCTATGAATTGGATTTCTGCATTGAAATGCAACTACATCATGATTTGATGGCAGTGTAGATCTAACTTCTTCTGGAGTTTTGCAGGGGAATTCTCTAATTGGTAGTTCGAAACCATAAACTCTTCCTCCTATATAAAATCTCCCTCTCTCGTTAAAAATCATCTTAACAGCAGGATGATCTAAAGAATTAGTACCATAACAAAGTTCAGCTTCTAAGGATTTGTCAGGCTCCCATTTAGAGCTAACTTCTAAAACTGCTATTTTTTGTTTTTTATAAGTAAGCAATATTGTCTCTCCAGCTTTTACTTTTTCATTATTTGAATCAAAAACTATAGGCAAGCCAAAAAGCAACCCATTTGTATTTCTATTATTTTTAATTACCGAATTGTAGTTATTTTCATCCATAAAACCTTCCAATGGAGAAAAAGCTCCAACCATCAAAAGTTCTACATCGCATGCATTTCTCTCGCTACATTCAAACTCATAAGTAGCTTTAGAGATAAGATCATTTTTAAGGTTTTTATCTTTGATAATTAAATTTTTTAGTTCCCCTCCATAAGGCGGTATTAGTCCATTAGCATCTAATTTAGTTTTTTGTTGTAATTCCATTTTTTAAATTGATAAAGAAAAATTTTGAAAAAAAAAGAGGGGTTTAACCCCCTTTTTCTCTTAATTAGGATTTATGCCTTTCTTCCGTAAAGCTCCCCAATTATTTTTACATCAAGTGGATCCTTTGAACCCATATCTGTATCTGAAGGTTGGATAGCTTCAAAAGTACCAGCAAATTCGTCTGTGTCAGAATCTACATTGTTGATTGAAAGAGTAATAACGCCAGTACCGTTTACATCAACTTTAATATTTTCTTTTGCAAGTTCTTCGTCATCGCCTCCTAATGCAACTAAACCTTGAGCATATTCAACACCAGTATTTTTAGCTCTTGCCTTAGGATCTAGAAAATCACCAGTTCTGTAGTTAGGTGTAAATGTTGAACCACTAACCTCAGTGCCTGGCTCAATAGATGAAGGTAAATCAGCTGTAAGATCTTTTGCTGAGAATGCAAATGGCACCTCTAAACCACCAGGAGTTAATACAGTAATAAGTTGAAAATCAATACCACCTTTTTCAGTGAAAGTTCCTGAATCTATATCTCCATAAACTTCTGTCACTGTGGTGTTATTTCTAGGACTAATAATTTTTGTAGAAACAAATTCTGCAGCTTTTCGTTTTGTCCCTGGCACTTTTACATAAACTTCTGTTGGATGCATGCATATTCCTTTAAGGCTATCTCCATTCCCTAGAGATATTGATCCGACAAGAGATGAGTCTAATGTAGGGCAATCATTAGCTTTTCCTGTGTTAACAACATCTGTAAATTGTGCATTTCCTCTTTCAGAAAAAGCAAATGTTTTAACAGGTACGAAAGCAAAAGTTATACAAATTGAAATAACAAAAGCTAAGAAAGAACGAATTCTCATAATTAAAGTTGCAGTAAAGTTCTGTGACGATAGATTAAAGGTCATCTAATAAGTTCAGTACGGATATTACAAGGGAAAGGACCATAAAAGATAGGACTATTAAATCCTCGAAACAACCCGTAGCTTTTTAGATTTTAAAAAACTGGAATTATTTTAAGCTATCACATTATTTTTAATGATTAAGATTACAAAAAAATACAAATTAAAAAATTTTTTTTATTTTTTTAATGAAATAATTTGGGTTATTAATTTATTTGCTAAATCAATTTTTGATGTTTTGTTAATGTAGTGTTCCATATTATTAGTATCGAATAACCAACCTTCATTTTGTGCCAAAAAGCCAAATCCTTGGCCTTCAAGATCAATTGGATTTGCGAATAGATAATCACAACCCTTTTGGATAATCTTTTCTTTAATTGTCATTCGTGCTTCTTCGATAGATCCTGTAAAAGCACAAAAGCCTACAAAAACTTGGTTATCTTTTTTTGATTTACTAATTGTTTTTAAAATATCTGGGACTAGCTCAAAGTTTTGATTCAAATGAGCATTAATTTGATTTTTTGGAATTTTAGCTGAAGTATCAGAGGTTATCTTGAAATCAGATACTGCTGCATTCATGAAAAAATAATCGCAATTTGATATTTCATTATTAAGTGCCCTAATTAAATCAACACTAGTTTCAATTTCATATCTTTTTATTCCATCAGTAAGATTCTTATCGATTTTCAGAGGACCATGAACATATTTTACTTGTGCTCCCCTGAACCTCGCTACTTGAGAAAGAAGTAGGCCCATAGCTCCAGAACTTTTGTTAGTAATGTGTCTTGCCGCGTCAATTTTCTCTGAGGTACACCCTCCAGTTATTAAAATTTCTTTATTAAGTAAATCTTTGCGATATTCATTTTGTTTGTGTGAAGCTATAAATTCAAGAGCTAATTGGATTAGATCATTTGGAGGTATCTTACCGATGCCAATAGCATCACATGCTAAGAGGCCTTCACTTGGTTGCAAAGACAAAACATTTTCGTAATTCTGTAAATTCTCATAATTTTTTTGGACAGCTTTATTTAGCCACATTTGTGTATTCATTGCTGGTGCAACAATAATTGGCTTTATATTTGCTATTAAGATGCTTGGGATCAATCCCTCTGCATTTCCAGTTACCCATTTTGCTAATGTTGTCGCTGTTAAAGGGGCGATGATTAAAATATCAGCCCAATTACTTAGTTCTATGTGAAGAGGTGTTGATTGACCATCAGACCATTGATCATTTTCTAAAATGCACGGGTTTCTACTTAAAATAGAAAGAGAAAGCGGCTTTATTAATTTTTCTGCATTTTTTGATAAAACGCATCTTATTTCATAATTTTCTTTCGCTAATTGGCTAACTAATAATGGAATTCTTACAGCTGCAATACTTCCAGTTATTAATAAAAGAACCTTTATTTTGGAGTCCTTACTTTTAGTTTTCATCGAAAGGTTCCTGATCGAGGAGATGGGTATAATTAGTCGTTAATTCAGGCCTGTTAATTGCAAGAGCCCTCAGTAAGTGCCAGTCTTTTAAACCATCAAATGGAGTATTATAATTATCTTCCTCTAGCCTTTTAGCGAGCTCAAGGGTCATTTCTTCATCAAAAGAATTTACTAGTTCCTCACTTATTTTATTTTCAGAAATGAATTTCATATTGAGTAAAGTCAATATACTCTAATAATAAAGCCTCAAGTAATTATTTAAAATTGATATAAGAATTAAGTACATATTTTCAAGGATATGATAATTTTCAATTTTCATAATCTTTTCAAATTGTTGTTAGGTCATTTATCTTCATTCTCAGTCATAAATATGCAAACTCTCCTTTTCAAAAATATTCTTTCTTAAAATATTAAGCAAAAATTTATTTCATGTCGCAAACCAAAAGAGAGCAAGTCATTAGTCACATACGCTATTTAAGGCAAGAGCTCAGAGAAATGCATTTAGGAATAAAAGAAGATGACCTTTTCCCTGAACCAGGCGAATTAAGAGGATTAATGGCTCAGTTGGAAGCATTACTTGAATTAATAGAAGGAAATACTAAAATTCAATCAAACTCTGAAGCGGCTTAGTTTAATGCAAAATGGTTGTTAAACCTCAAAAGACAAAATTTCAGCTAAAAATTGTGGAAAATATTCAGACATTAAGTATTTGGGCTAATAATCCATGGCGAAGATATTCAATATCATTGATTACACTTTTAATCGGATACTTTTTTGGAAGTTCTCTTGGTATGGTAAGTGCCGTTGTGGAACTCATGGATCCTGTAGCCGCTTTTTTATCAGTAGTTTTTATTGAGTTTTTAATAGTTTTGAGAAGAAATTTTAGATTTGAAAGGAAAAAGAAATTTTTAGTACTTTTATTAGATTCTTTAAGATTAGGATTATTTTATGGTTTCTTTACTGAAAGTCTTAAGTTGCTATAAATTTACTTGTTGTGTTTCTGTAATAGATAAAGCAAAGCCATTCTTATAGGGATACCATTTGCAACTTGATTATTAATTAAGCAATTAGGATATCGATCTACCACTTTGCTACTTATTTCAATATCTCTGTTAATAGGACCAGGATGTAAAATTGGAATTTCTTTATTATTTAAAGATAATTTCTCTGGGGTTAAGCCATAATCCAAACTATATGAATCAATGCTACTTAGTAAATTTTCCATCATTCTCTCTTTCTGGAGTCTTAAAACAATAATCGCATCTGCAATTTTTATTGATTCTTCCAATGATCTAGAAATTGTTATGGAACCTCTTGATTTAACAGGATCTTCTGTTTGATTTGGCGCGGGGGTTTTTAAAAAATTGATAAATTCATCAGGTATTAATGTCTTAGGACCACATAAGATTATATCGGCGCCGAATGCACTCAAAGCCCAAAGATTTGACCTGGCAACCCTTGAATGATTAACGTCGCCAATTATTAAAATTTTTTTGGAATTTAAAACCTCTGGATTCAGTGTTTTTTGGGAAAAGAATTTTATCAATGTATAGATGTCAAGCAATCCTTGGCTGGGGTGACTATGTAATCCATCTCCCGCATTAAGAACCGAAGTCTTGGAATTTATTGCATCAAGTTTTTTTGCGATCTCAAAGGTTATGTAACTTGATGAATGTCTGATAACTAATGTATCTGCCCCCATAGCAGAATAAGTTATGGCTGTATCAATTATTGTTTCGCCTTTTGTTAAAGAGCTGGAGGATGGCGCAAACGTTTGGACATCAGCAGAAAGTCTTTTTGCTGCAAGCTCAAAACTATTTTTTGTTCTTGTACTAGCTTCAAAAAATAAAGACGTTACCAAAGTCCCTTGTAAGGCCGGTATCTTTTTTGTTCCTGCATTCTTTAGTGCATCAAATCTATTAGCTAATTCAAATACTGACTCATAATCTTTAATTGAAAAATTAGCTAGTGTGTGGATATGTTTATGAGGCCAAATTTGCATTACGCTTAAAAAGATAAATGATTATTGAAATTTAGGTGTTCTGTCACCTTTTAATCTTTTACTTACACTCCTACTATTTTTGAGATACCAACGCCATTTTATATTTTTTGCCTTTGATATGCCAATTCTCGTAGTTTGAATAAGATCTTTTTCTTCTAGAGTGGATTCTCGTGGAGAAATCCATAAAGATTTGTTATTAAGAACTTCAAGTGAGTTAAATGAAATGTCTACACTGAATGTTTTTGTTACTAGGCCAGGTCCAGAAGCTAATCTTTCATTCTTATTAGAGATAAAAACTGATCTTATCAAAACACCACTCGCAAAATTTTCTTTATCAGTAACTATGTTTAAACAATGATGAATGCCATAAGATTTGTAAATATAAAATGTGCCAGGTTTGCCAAATAATGATTTGTTTGATTCAGTCATTTTGCGGTAGCCATGACAGGCCTCTTCTTCCTGTGAATAAGCTTCAGTTTCAACAATAACCCCTTTAACTTGATCTATCTCATTATTTTTTTTTATGAGGTGACAGCCTATTAAATCAGGAGCAACAAGTTTAGAGTGCCGATTAAAAAAATTTTTTGGAAATAATTCTTCTTCTATTTTTAAATATTTATCTAATAACATTTTAAGCTGAGAAAAATAATTAAGGCCATTATTTGATATTGATTTTCAAAAAAATGTGATTATTTTTTTTTAATTATTTGAAATTCAAAGGATATTTAAATAATATGTTCTTAATAAACTATTATTCAATAG
>LULH01000304.1_pt1 | contig 11987 bp, 9 predicted proteins | sample 728201 | NCBI WGS metagenome assembly LULH01 (sample SAMN03860294, study PRJNA289734) | marine metagenome | biome: seawater column; feature: ocean; material: water; isolation source: Red Sea water column Station 169 - depth 100m | place: Saudi Arabia: Red Sea | collected 2011-10-15 | depth 100 m
ATTATGGATTGCGTGATTACAACACAGGAACGTGGGTGGGTGGCGATCCTAATTGTCCACACAAGAGACTATCCAAGATTTCAAAAGACACTGCAACAGGTCACAAAGGTATGCATGACCAAGGAAATGTCGTTGGAGATGCAATTTATCGTCAAGAATGTCCGATTTGTGGTGCAAAACGTCAAGATGACCAGATTGGCTTGGAATTGACCCCCCAGGATTACGTCAGACGGCTTGTAGAGGTCTTTCGTGAACTTAGACATACGCTGAGAGAAGACGGCACTGTATGGCTAAATTTGGGCGACTCATACCATAACTATCGTGCTGATGGTCAACAGGTAAAACAAACAGTCTCTACGACCAGACAGGACTTCCCAGAGTCATCTCCACACAGAGCAAACAAAATTCAAGGACTAAAACAGAAGGACTTGATGGGTATTCCTTGGAGAGTTGCTTTTGCTCTACAGGAAGATGGGTGGTATCTCCGACAGGATATCATATGGCACAAGCCTAACCCTATGCCTGAGTCAGTACAGGACAGATGCACTAAAGCACATGAGTATATTTTTCTCTTAACTAAAAATCCACATTACTATTACGACTATCTTTCTATTCAGGAGGAGGCAACATATAAAGATGTAATGAGAGGTGGTTCAACAAACAGGTACGAGCAAAATAATTTTGGTGGCGATAATAAAATGTATGACACAAGAAACAAAAGGTCTGTATGGACAATAAACACAAGACCATACAAAGAGGCTCACTTTGCTGTCTTTCCTACTGAGTTGATAGAACCCTGTATAAAGGCAGGCTGTCCAGAGGATGGATATGTACTTGATCCTTTTGGTGGCTCTGGTACGACAGGACTGGTAGCCGATAGGCTAAACAGGAACGCCACTATCATAGAACTCAATAAGGATTACATTGAGATAGCTCAGAACAGGATCATGAGTGAAACACCACTGTTTACGAAAGTAAATGTAAAATAATAAAAGGAAAATTAAATGTTAAAATTACATACATCAATAGAAAACAGAATTGAAGATAAGATTAGTTACCTCGACAAGAGGATTGCTTTTCTTCAAGAGCAAAGAAAAAAACTTAAATCTGATCTCAGGAAAAGAGATGAGAAAAAAGCCTTAATTAAAAAGGCTCAAAACAGGGCAAGGTATCTTGCAAAAAATCATGATTTTCTTACTTTTTATTATGACACATCTGATGAATCTTATTGGGTTGAAAGTGACTCACCAGTTCATGTTAATGATGGTTCTTGGGATGAAGATGGTAAACACTACATAGATGCAAGTGATAGGCATATTCATGAAGAGGATGACAACTCTCACTGGTTAGATATTGTTTGGGTCTGTGAACGAATAGTCAGCGATGTAATAAATAAGTGACCTGTATACGCTCTGGCTACTGTTGTAAGGTAGCCCCATGTTCTTTTGGTGAAGTAACTAGCCCTGAGAACTCTTCATGTCGCTTTCTGGGTGGCTCTAAATCAGGGGAACACTTCTGTACTAAATACGATGAGATAGTATCAGGATCGCCTGAGAATGGTGCTGAGATTAGTCCTGCCTTTGGTTCTGGCTGTTGCAGTCCATTTAACAGTGAAAGATTGGAACTCATAAAAAAAGGGAGGAACTAATCCTCCCTTTAGTTAATAAAGCAAAACAAAGGGCGAGGATGCGACCTTTGGTCTAATTAATATTTAACAGCAGTGCCTTAAAAAGGCAAGTCCTCTTCATTTCTAGAAGGTATTTTGATCTTCTTAGGCTCAACAAGAGGCTTACCAAAATGCTGACTATACTGACTTGTATCTGAATTAAACTCTAATTCAGTTGATCCTTGCTTACCTATCCAGTTAAATCTCATCTTCCAGATTATAACCTCTGTAACATCATCCTGATGAGGTCTAGGTCTATGTACTGTCATTCCACAGTCCGACTTACTAAACCATGCCGATGATCCAGAAATATCATATCCCTTCGGTGGTGGCACTTTGCCAGAACTATCACGCATCATCTTAGTTGGGTGAGCTACAAACCAAACATGAACACCATAAGACTGAGCAAACACTCTTAACCTTGTTAACATATCGGAGATGTAATCTGTCTCTGACATATTGTTGGCTTTGGTTATGTAGTTGTATGGATCAATAACAACACCACGAATACCATAACGCATGACAGACACTCTAAGTCTTTCGATAATACTATCAAGACTTGTTAAACTGCCGTCACGCTGATAAAGAAATGAGAAATGATCGGAGACAAACTGTTTTCCCTTTTCAAGTTCGTCTTCGGTCATTCTTGGTATGTCTCCCTCATAGAAAGGCTTACCAATATATTTAGAAATAAGTTTAGCTATATGCACCTTCGGTTCATTCTCAAAGCTACATATAGAAAACTTCCATTTAAACTCTCTAGCCATGTTCATCATGACTGAATCAATAAACTCAGATTTACCTGATGAAGGGTGACCTGTAACAATGGTTAGCTGTCCTTCAACAATACTGTAATACTCATCAACATTTGGATATCCTGTGCTTTTCCCTTTACCAAATCCCTTGCTGTATATCTCATTAACTTCCTCATAGAAGTCTGATGGACTATACAGTCCTGCAACAGGATAAGGTTGGGCGTTCTCAACGATTTCCCTGAGAACGTCTTTACCATGCTTTACGATAACGTCATTGGCATCTTTACATTCCTTTGGATACTCTAACTTCCAACACTTGTCTTTGCCAATACGTCTAGCCATTTCCTCAGCCATAGCATTTCCTGCCGAATCATTGTCAGTGGCTATGATGACTTTTTCTACTGTCTCAATAACTTCTTTGGCATTCCAGATAAATCTAAACTTGTTATCGTCAGATGGATCAATACGACCATCTGTAACCTTCATGATAGCTCCATGAGGCACTGAGCATACATTGTTTATAGATGCCTCTACAAAGGCACAACAGTCCATCTCGCCTTCGCATATTATTAAAGCCTCGTCTGGATTAATGTTATCAATGTTAAAAAATGTTTTAGGTGATCCATCACAGGCAAAACCCTTCTCAGTAATAGACCTGATCTTAGAGGCGTACTTGTGACCATTTGCTTTATAAGGAAAGGTTATGCACTCTGTTTTAGAGCCTACACTTTGTATGTAATTGTGAGTTGTTTTAATACCTAACTTCTCTGCTGTCTCTTCTGTTATACCTCTAGACTTTAACCACTCTCTGCCTTTATCTGACAAAGGCTTTACTTCATTTAACCTTACCAACTCCATACCGAATACCTCTCCTTTTTCATCGAATCTTTTTGCACCTGATGCACCACAATGGTGACACAGATACACGAATTTATCTGCTGTTATGTTAACAGATAAAGTCTTTAAATTTCTTTTTTTTCTGGTTTGACACTCTATACTTGGGCATTGGATTTTATATTGTCCTACATCATACCCATGTATCGTGCCTAGAATACTTTCTACGTTCACGATTCACCTCATTTGTTTTGCTCATAACAGAATAGTAAAAAACTTTTTTCTGGTCAACTTAGAAAATTTTAGTACAATACATGGTATACCATGTTACATGATATACCATTATTATGATAATATACTTGGTATACCATGACTATCAAATGGTGTCAGCCTTATGATAGATCGTGGGTTCTCTTTATCTAACCCCCAGTAAATCGTTTTCTGTTTTACCTGTCTGTCATTCTTATAGACAAAACCCTGTAGACAATCGAGTATTAAACTCTCGTCTAAGTCTGGTCTTCTGGTGGCATAGTAAATCATAATCTCTATGGCTACGTCACACTCTATAAGTGGGTCTAGTTGTGGGCATTGTTTCTTAAATCCAGTGACATATGATAATGCCTTTTTAGATTTAATAGGAACTATCCTGTTATGTATCTTAACTAGCTTTCTTTGATTAGATTTAGATGCAGGTTCACCTAGTATCTCAAATTTTATATCAAAGTTTTGTTCAACAAAATCTTGATTTTTGTTCAATAAATTCATATATTAACCTCATAAGGAAAATCAAAATGATTACAAACAACCATAACCTACCAGAGGCGTTTGTCAATTTCGCCAAAAAAGACACCTATTCCAGAGGTGATGCCGATATATCGGTTACCAGTCTTATTGACTCTCCTAGAGTTCGTATGATGAAGGAGCAATATAAGAACGAAATATCCTTTGATGTTATCGATAATATCTGGGCATTGTTTGGTACAGCAGTGCATCACATTCTTGAAAGTGCCAAATCAGAAACCCTTGTTAAAGAGGAAAGACTGTACGCTGATATTGATGGATGGAAACTATCAGGAGCTATAGATCAGCAAGAGATTGATGACGATGGCATACTGATTATAGATTACAAAGTGACCTCTGTTTGGTCAGTGATCTACGATAAATCCTCATGGCATGAGCAGTTAAATTGTTATGCTCATCTTATAGAGATGAACAAGGACAAGCCTGTTAAGGGTATGAAGATATGTGCCATTCTGAGAGACTGGCAACAGAGAGATGCCAGAAACAAAGAGAACTATCCTAAAGCACCTATAGTGCTTGTTGATATCCCTGTATGGTCATTTCAGGAAAGAGATGTTTATGTGCGTTCTCGTATGGCACTACATAGATCGGCTAGTGAGATGGCAAATATTATGGATAATGAAGCTCCTGCTTGGCTGAATGAATTACCAATTGATGCCTACTTTCCTGAGTGTTCCGATGCAGAGAGATGGTCACAACCTGAGAAGTGGGCAGTAATGCTGAAAGGTTTGAAGAAGGCAAAGAAGCTCTTTGATACAAAAGAAGAGGCAGAAAAATTTATGACCACAGAAAAGTTTGATAGAAAACCTTATCTGGAACACAGAAAAGGAGAACCTAAAAGATGTACTGGCAACTACTGTTCAGTTGCCGACATATGTCACCAATGGAAAACAGAAAGAGAGGCTATAAATGGGTGATGACGACAAGAGTTTAGAAGAATTGTTTGCTTTAAAAGTTAAACCTGACACTCGTGTAAAACAGGTTAGATTTCTTAAGCCAGAGCTTGTGAAAAAACTTCAAGCAATCAAAAGGGATATGAAAACAAACATCATATCAGTAGATCAATTTAATAATAAAAAACAAAAAAAGAAGGAGAATAAAAATGGCTAAATCTATTTGGGAAACATTGTCAGCTATTGACTGCAATGAACATACCGAAAAAAAGAATGGCATGACTTATTTGTCTTGGGCGTGGGCATGGGGGATATTAAAACAACACTATCCTACAGCTACATTTACCAAGCATCTATCAGATGATGGCATACCTGTGTTTTTGGATAGTAATTCCAATGGCTATGTTAAAGTTACAGTGACTATTGGTGATGAATCTATGACAGAAGTTTTTCCTGTTTTGGATTTTCGTAACAAATCAGTAAAGAACCCTGATTCATTTGCTGTTAACACAGCCCTCCAGAGATGCCTCACAAAGGCTCTTGGTTACTTTGGGCTAGGTCACTATATCTATGCAGGTGAAGACCTGCCACAGGACGCTGAGAATGGCTCTACGGAGGAGAAAGTCGCAGAGGTTAAGGAAGAGGTCAAGAAAGTAGAAGAAACCACCTCTAAACCAGACACTCTTAAGATAGAAGTACCTGCGAAAGACAAGAAAGAAAAGTCTACGAAAGTAGATACTAATGTCGATATGAAAAATGTCGGAGAGTATGGAGAGAAAATAATAGAAGTTTATAAAGACCTTGCCTTACCGAATATAGGAACAACAGAGGCTTTGACATCTTACTACAGAAGAGAAGAAGCCACTTTACAGAATCTTAAGCAAAATGCTGAAGATGTTTACGATAAGATCATGGATTTATTTAAAAAGAGAAAGGAAGAAATCAATGGCTGATTATAAAGGCGTAAGTGGTGCGTTATACACCAACAACTACAAGAATGCTGACAACCACCCTGACTACACAGGTGAAGTAGACCTGTCAAAGGAGGTGATCGATGCTATTCGAGATCAAATGGAGAAGAAGATAAATAGTAAAGGTGATCCTATAGATATAGAAGGAGAGACTGGTTTTCCTAAGATTGCTCTTGCAGGATGGGTTAGACAAGGTAAGAAAGGCGAGTTCTTTTCTATCAAGGCAAGTCCTATCCAAGTCAAGAAGAAGGAAAGCAGTGATGACATACCCTTCTAATATGATTGAACGCACATCGAAGGACTACTACAAAGCCAAGTCCTTTGATGTTGTCGTTGAAGTTCGTTATAGGCGTACTAGAAAGGTGAGAGCTTTAGATAAAGAACAAGCTAAAGAGTTTGCCATTCAGCGTGAAAGAGAAGTTGCTGAGAACCGATATAACAAACTAAACCACATAGACTACTCTATTAATAATGTTAGAGGTGTTAAGGTTTCTCCATCAGAGAAGAGAGATCACAAGTCACACCGAAGAGATTAATTTAATAAGTCCTCAAGGAACGATACTTCGATATCACGCATAGCCATGTTTGCTTTACCAACTATGGCTTGTATTTTCTCGTTGTATCGTTCTACGAGTTTTTCCTTTTGAGATTCAGGCATTCTCTCGTTTGCCTGTATTTGATTTCTTAATCTCATCAATCTATTTCTGGCATTGTTATAGCCGTTAATAAGACCTGCAATCTTTAACTCATCCTTAAATCTTTTCTGAGTTTCTTTGTATCCCTCTCTATCGCCTTGCTTGGCTACTCTTTTGAGTTCATTTAATGCAAGTAAAACCCTATCTCTTTTCTTCACAAACTCTCCCATATCTTCTCGCTCAGATACGGAGTAAACAAACTTACGAGCAACAGGAAGTCTTCTAACATTTTCTTCTGTAAAGCCTTCCATAAGCAATCCCTTTGGATCGCCAGTAACTGCACCGACTGCCAAGTCGCCTACGTTATTAACAAACCTCCCCAAACCACCAATCGTATACTCAAACCAGTAGTCTATTAAGGCAGGATTAACATCAACAACTCCTGACACACCCTTCGTTCCACCTGTTAACTCATTCAGAGTGCTTGATATACCCTTAGCCACATTAGTTGTGCTATTCCAGTACAACTGACTATCAGGCTTTCCTACGCCAAACTGTGATGGCTCTTTGTATATTGGTCTACCTGCATAGTCATAATTCTGTGCCACACTAATAAACGGATCGGCAATAGTAGGAGCAACAAAGTTTAAGAAACTCTCTGTTCCACCAAGAGGATTAATAATTTCATACAGAGTTCCCTCCATACTGTTTGCTGCCTCACCTGCTGTGTAGCCACCTCTACTCCATCTGCTTAGTGATCGACCTATGTTAAATGCCATATTAAATCCATATGGAAATGGTATTGTAATAAATGATCTGTCTGTCACACCTGCTAGGTCAGGAAGTATTAGATTATGCTCAAGAGTGTAGTCAGGTATCTTGTCGTAGATTAAATTACCATCCTCATCTTCCTCTCCAAAAAGAGATGCCAACTGATCTTGCATCAAGCCATAGGCTATAAGACCTGCCCACATGGTTCTTACTTTCCTTGACTTTGTGGCTGCCTGTAGGGCTGCAAATGTACCCTGTATAGAGGCGTTGTAGAAGAGATACATAGAGTTTAGGATACGACCATACTCACCTGTCTTGGCAAAGTTCACTGTTACGTTTCTGGCTGCTTGAGCCGCTCGTGCAGGAGTAAATCCCTTCTGTCTGAGTGTTTTATAAGTCGCTACACGCATGGCGTTTTCAGCCACGATGTTTGTGTTCTCAAGTAGTGATCCTAATTTCTTTGCACCCTTACCAACAAAGCTATCTCTTATTGGTCTTTTGGCTACATTACCCATGATGTTGTTTATATCTCTGACCTGATCAGCCAGTGTAGTTACAGTGTTGAGAACATTCTGACCACCTGCATTAAGAAACTCAATGTAGTAGCCTACATCTGTCAGGTTACCCTCTGAATCTGTTTCTACCCTGTCATTATTAAATAAATATCGTCTTATACCTCTCATGGATGACGGAACATTCTTAAGCATATCACGCTGTACATTTGGCAGATCGTACTGAGCTATGTTTATAGAGGCTGTTATTAAGTCACGAGAGAAGTTAGGTACAATAAACGCAGGGTTGTAGCTTGTGTTAACAGAGGCTAAGAACCTGTTTACTCTTGCCAAGAAACGTATACCACTCATACCATGTGATGGAGATACCAAGCTGTCGCCTCTCATAGCAGAGGCTATGCGTGGGTCTTTAAACTCAATCGCTACTTCCTGTATCTCTTTAGGATCATCTGGATTACGTCTTTTAACTATAAGAACATTTGGGTCTTGGGCTATTTCTTGTGGTGTCTGAGGTCTTTGACTTATGACACCTGTTCTGACATCAGCAACTTTCTTTCTAGGCGTAACCTCTATGACATTAGCAAAGTCAGTTCTGGCGAAGTCTGCATCTGTTGTTGTGACAATATCTGGATCGGTTGTTTCTAAAAGATTAAGCATAGACAAGCCAACCTTGTTTCTTTCGGCTCTTAAAACAGATGTTGTGTTTTGCTGAAATACGTTTCCAATAATATCTGTGGCGTACTTACTTCTGCCTGTTACACGCCTGTCCTCTCTACCTCTTATCTGCTTGTTAACAGATATCGGTCTGTTGGATAATTCATTAGTCTCATCGTCAGGATCAAGAGAACCCTTAAGAGGCACATAAGAATCCCAACGAGCATCGTCCATATCAAATATGCCAGACAACTGACCTTCTTCTCTTACTGCGTTTGTATCAGCTATAACCTCTCTAACCTGATTATTTATTGCAAAGACAGAATCTCTATCTGCGTATGAATCAAACCAATTAATTATAGCATCTGCCTCTTGATTAGTCATACCAGAGCCAATCTCATTGGGAGTGACGTTAGTGCCTTGTGAAGTCTTTTCCAGTATGTAATCGTTTCTTTCTTTGGCGTGTTTTGCGTATAGGTATGATTCTATAAAAGCTACCTTCTTGTCTTTCCCTGCCCTTATTTGCTCATCAAGAAAGCTAGATCGTGTTGGGTTATCTCTTTTTGATATGGCTATTAGATTGTCAATGTCGCCATCGCTTACAGTGAGTATCTTAATACCCTGAACAATAGTGTTATAAATACCCTCTTGTCTCTTATTTATCTCTCTACCAGTGATACCATAGAATAGCTCGTCCTGTAGATAAGGATCAAAGGCATCTCTTAACTTAAGACCTTTCTGCTTTAACTCATCAAGCATGATAGCCACAGGGATCATCTTATCCTGAAATTTAGATATAAAACTCGTGGCTAGTTTCTTGGCTCTCTGCTGAGATACAAACCCTAATGTACCACCACGAATCACTTTCTCTATTGCCTGTAGAGAATTAGTGTATGTTGTGGCTTGTAGTCTCTGATCTAACTCGCCAAACGTACCCTCTGCACCAAATAGGCTCTGAGAGCCTGTAGGAACGGCACTGAGCCGTCTTACGCTTCTTTTGGGAGGTTCATCAGTGTAAATTGTTCTGACTGTGTATCCCCTTGATTTAGGCTGATACATAAGTGACAGCACTATTGGAGGATAACCTTTTGGTCTGTTGTTTTCCCACACTAATCTTATGCTACTGCCAATATCTGTCTGAACGTCTATGCCCTGATATCCACCATTCCCATACTCCTGTTGAACCATCTTACGCAACATAGTATATATAATCTTTTCAGGCTCTTGCCCTGTAGCATCTCTTATCTCTTTATCGTGACCTCTTGTTATAATGTGCCAAGCACCATAACCACCCTCACGACCATCCTCAAGAACTTTGTGATCACCATCCATATATGTAATAGGCAAAACCTCCCCACGACTTTCTCTAACGTAGCCATAGGCATATCTCAGGGCAGTCTCATTAAGCTGTCTCCTGTAATCCATAGGAATATTAGCAAAGTTAATGGGTATCTCACGCATTCTATTTGGATTAACAGGTTTAGTTGATCTTACAGAATACTTAACATTAGGCGTTACGACTTGTTCATCAAGTCTGTTTACAGCCTCTGATAGTTTGTCTAGGTCTTGCTGTGGTGCTACATCAAAGAGAGTAGGATTTACTTCTCCTGCTGTTGCTCTTCTTGATTGTTTTGATCGTCTATCACGTTGAAGCCTTGCTTCTTTAAAGCGTTTTCTAGCTTGTTCAAGATCTCGTCTAAGTCGCTCTGAGATGTCACTCCGATAAGTTCCGTCTTGTTTGAGTTGTCTAATTCCATCTTCAGTCCTTACCTCTTCAAATGTATTTAAATCATAAAATGCTTCTTGATCGGCTATTTCGGCTATATACAAAGCCTCTTCTCTATTATCAGGTAGGACAACATTGTCAAGATAATACTGATTATCCTTATTGTTGAACCACCCTCCCAAGAATACTTCTCTGTCTAATGCAGTGGCTAAATCTTTTGCATTTTGAACGTACTCTCTTAATACACTTCTAGTGATATCTCCCTTTACAATAATCTCAGCATCCTTAAGAGGAGCTACAGGAAATCCACCAGACACAGGTTCAAGTTTGTCAGAAGTAATAGTAAATCCTTCAGGGTTTTCCCTAATGAAGCTGTGTAACTTCCTTACTGATCTCTTTGCTGTTCCTGTGGTTGTGGGGAGGGCTTCTTGATTAGTGCCAAAAAAATTGTTAATTCTGTTTATTGCTTTTTGTTCTTCTATAGGCTCTTTTCTTAAACCAAAAGGATTTTTCTCTGATATAAGACTTTCGACTTGAACGAATTGATTTCTGTCTCTGTAATCCTGACCTGTTTTTACACTTCCCTCAACTATGTCTCTCACCATAGCCCCAGACGTAGATAATAGATTTTCTCTTAAAACTTCTGGTTGCAAGTCAGAAACATCAGCTATTATTTCATCTTGAAGGTTCAAGAGTTTCTTTGATGTTTCAGCAGGATTAGTGACTGTAACAAATCCTGGTATATTTGTTTGTCCAAAACCTTTTTCTTTTATTTTTCTGTTTACAGTTCTCTTAATATTATTTGAATATGCAGGTAAATAACCTGCTACTTTTTCTATGGGTATATTATATTTAAGTACCTTTGATACATCTCCCATTCTAAATTTTCCCTCTGTGAGAAAATCAACATTTTGTAAAAATTTTTCAGGGTCAAGAGTAGCTGATATTAACTGTTCTCCTTGTACATCCAAAGTTTCTTCTGCACCAAATATAATACGAAAAACAGGAACTGTGTCTGTAAAACCTTTTTCTCTCAAAGCGTCAATCGATGCTTTTTGAAACTCTTCATCATTAGATAGTCTATTATACACTTCCTGTCTTGAGACAGTAGATCGTGGTGATTGTCTTTCTGATATTCTAGGCTCTATTACCCACCCTGTAATTAATTCAGGGGTGGATAAGTCGTCATGATAAAGAGTGTTGTCAGAAACGCCAGATGTAAGTTTCCTTACTGATCTTTTTGCTGTTTCTCTGTCTTCTCCTGATAGAGGCTCTTGTCTTCCTGTTCGTTCTCGAAATCCTTCGAGTCTCGTATCTCTCTGTTGAGCCTGAGTTTCAGCATCATCGCCTCGCTGAAATCTTTGTCCTTCTGGTAAGAGGTCATTTAGTTCTTGTATCCCTTCGCTAAAAGATTTGGGTCTTGATGGAACACCCAACTCTGTATATAAGTTTTGCTCTTTGTACCAAAGTATAGCCTGTAAATCTCTTTTTGACAAGTTGAACTTAGCCATCCTTGGATCGCCTTGAAGTTCAGCCATGAAATCATCCATGTTTTGTCTGTCCACAGCACCCTTTGGCTGTCCAAATTCTTTTCCTTTTTCTTTGCCCTCTAAGTGACGACCTTTAGTGTCAAACGTACCCTCAAGTCTTCGGATCATTCGAGTAAACCAAACGTCCTTTGTGGATACATCGTAGCCATTTATAGCTAAAGAAAAATTACCTAGTTTATCGCCTATAATCTTTGCACCTAAGTGCATACTATTCATGCC
>LULH01000363.1_pt1 | contig 11987 bp, 13 predicted proteins | sample 728201 | NCBI WGS metagenome assembly LULH01 (sample SAMN03860294, study PRJNA289734) | marine metagenome | biome: seawater column; feature: ocean; material: water; isolation source: Red Sea water column Station 169 - depth 100m | place: Saudi Arabia: Red Sea | collected 2011-10-15 | depth 100 m
GCTCCAATCTCTTCGTCTTTGTACCCAGGTCCTTCAGGATTAGTATCTCCATGAATTAGCCGAACAATTTGAACTTCATAATTTTCATTTTTCTCTGCATTTACATAAAACTTTATTTCCTCACCAGGAAATGCAGTATATTTATCGCTATAGCCGGTAATTCTTAACATTTAATTATCCACCATATCTTTCTAATAAATCTAAAATTCTTTTTAAAAATATTGCGTGCTCACATGCCTCTTCTGAAGAAAATGACTCGTCTAAAATTTCTACTGGTTGACCTCTTACTCCTGTTACAATGCCAATTCTATAATCTTCAAAATCTTTTTTACATACAGTTACATATTTTTTTACGGCCATTGGTTGTCTTCTTAATTTATCTAAAACTATTTGAAGTTCTTTGCTGTGTTCAACCATTGGCTGACCTTTATGTGGTTGAGGTGCTTTACCAACGGGACAGGCTCTATGTTCTTCAATTAATTTATTTCTCATTTTCTCGTCTCTCAATAAAGGTAAAACATATTTTTCAGTTATAAAATCATCAGTGCTTGTATGACCTAGATTAAGCTGTACACCTGTTTTATCTTTTTCCATTTAATCTCCTTAGTAATAAATTACTTATTAGTCCTTTCTTGAATTATTTTTAAAGCTTCTATTAAATAAACTCTAAACACTTCATGATTTTCACTCATTGGAAAATGACCTATGTCTGGCATTTCTATATAAACACCTCCTTTAATCTGTCTTGCAGTATTTTCAGTTGCTTCGGGAGGGGTTAGATAGTCATAAGTTCCTGTTAACATAATCACAGGACATTTGTGCCCATCAATATTTTGTAATTCGCTTCGTAAATCATGATCTACTGAGTAAAAATACAAGTCTCCCTTAAAGGCCTCTGAACCTTGCGTATAATAATGCCAAGTTAACCATCTATCCTTTTCAGGCGACTGAGGTGCCATAAGATCCCATGTTCCACTAGCACATACTTGTGCTGCATTTGCATGAGGATGCCTCCACCAATCAAGATAGAAACCAGGAGCATAATCTGCTGCTTCCACTGGTATAACTGCTCTAAATTTATTTGGATGTCTTAAAGCTAATTGCAAAGCTACATTTCCACCAAATGAGGAACCCATAAATATAGGATTTTGTAAACCTAAAGCATCACATAGCTTAACAATAAAATTACAATAGTGCTCGGCAGTTAATTTATATTCTTCTTTCCACCACTCTTTATTATGTGGAGGATCTGATTTTCCATGACGTGGTAAATCGTATGCGATTACATTATAATTTTTTGTTATTTCTGGATCTTCTAACAATCCTCTCCATTGATGATTGTGACAGCCAGCTGTATGTTGGCAAATCAAAGGTATTCCTTTTCCATTTTGAAGATAAAAAACTTTATATTCGCATTCATCTACTTCAATAGTAACGTATCTACCAACTACATCGTGATGTTTAACCATTAAAAATTCCTCCAAATAATTTTAAACATTAGACCTGACCATATACCGTGATACATAGGCTTAGGCATCGGTTGACCAAATTCTTTCCACGTATTTGCTGAAGCTCTTAAAGCAAAGTCATAAGGGTCTAACGGAGAAGGATTTGTATTTATATTTTTTACCTTACCATCATGCATTTCAATAATTACTTTTGCTTTTTCCATATCAAACATGAATGAACAAGTATAATACTTAGCCATCGCACCAATAGTCTCATCGCTATTAGTCAAGTCTTCATATTTCTTTGCCCAATTTTCTAATTCTGCACTCATATTTTTTATTCTTTATTTATTTTTTTGGAACTTTTTCTCCTTTTGAATCTGACGCAACATTTTCACCAAAGTTCATGTGATAATCTTTTTTGGGATTACCATAATCACCAAGTATGTTTCTTATGTTGCTGATTTCTCCAGGATGCATTCCAATTTCTTTTAGAAGGCTATCTAAAAATGGTTGGTGCGCTCTATATCTTAATGCTGAACTAACAACATTGTCTGCTAAATTGCCCGAGCTTTTACCTGAACCATCTTTTCCACCTCCAGGTCCTCCGGTTCCACTTGTTCCACTAAAACCTGGCAAACCATTAACATCAACAATTTTGATATCACCGATATTTGCCATTGGTTTAACGCTTTCTCTAATTATAGACTCTATTTTTTCAGCTAATTTGTTTCTCAATGCACTTCTTCTACTTGCATCACTTCTAACATTTTCAGCCATATTTAATGCTTCTTTTCCAGCAGCATCAATTTCATATCTTAGTTTTGCTGCCATGGTTGCATACTTATCTTGCTCTGCTTTGGATGCCGCTGAAATAACATCAACTTGCTTCATACCTTCAGCTTTTTCGATGTATCTCATTGAATTTGCTTTTTCTTCAGCTTCGACAGCTTTTGCTCTGGTATTTTGCTCTTCAGCTTTAGATTTTAAAACTTGTTTTGATTTTTCAATAATTTCAAGCTCTTTTTGGTGTTCCTCTAGCTGAATTCTTTTTGCTTTTTCAATGTCCAAAGTTCTTACTTCTTTTTCCGACTCTATTCTATGAGCATCAATATTTTTTTGTTGCTCTATTTTCGCATTTTTAACTTGTTGTTCTGCAATAATTTGAGCTTCTTCTGACTCTCTTTGTTTATCTGATTGTTCTTTTACGATTTCTGCTTTTTCTTGAGCTCTTTTTGTATCAACTAATCTTTGCTTCTCTAGTCTTGCATACTCGCTTTCTTTATCTAAATTAAGAATTTTTATTTCTGTTTCTAAATTTTTTTGTCTAATATCTAGTGCAGCGTCTTGCTCAAGAGCATTTTGTTCTTTTCGTCTTTTTTCTATTTCTTCTATTAATCTTGTTTCGGTTAGTTTCCTTTCAACTTCAATTACCTGATTTTGGGAAATTTTTGCAACCTCAATAGCTTCTTGACTTTGAATTTCAGCCTCTTCAGCTTCTCTTTCTTTTTCGGCCTTTTGTCTTATTGTTTCTGTTCTTTCATTTGCTTTTTGAATCGAAATTTCTCTTTCTTGTTGGTACCTAGAGAATTCCTCATTTTTTTTAATCTCTAATTCTTTTTGAACAGTTTCTAAGTTTTTATTTTCAATAGAAATTTTAGTATCTTGAGTAATATCATTTCTCTTTTTCTTTCTATTTTCTATCTGTTCAGTTAATTGGGTTAAACCTTGTGAGTCGAATGTGTTAGCAGGATTAAATTGTTCAATTGGCGTCTGATCTAAAGAAATAATTGAAACAGTTTCTAAAGCTAAACCTGTATGACCTATTGATTCATTGGCTATCGTTCCAACTTGTTTAACAAATGCTCCTCTGTTCTCTTGTATTTCATCTAAGGTCATTTTTGCAGCAACCTCTCCTAGAGCATCTGCAAATCTACCTTGAACTACTTCCCTTAAATGTTCTGGGTCTAAGGTTCTATTACCTAAAGTTTGAGCGGCTGTAGAAACTGCTCTTGGGTCTGGTGGAACTTTAGTAAAAAATTCAGTAACAAGTTCTGCTCTCATTCTATCTTTGGTTATCAAAGATTTGTCTCCACCTCTTTTTATAGTGATGCTCAATGTTCTCATTCCAACTTGAGTTATGTTATGAATAATAGGTAAAACAAATGCTCCTCCTGATATAACAACTTTTTCTCCAAGCATTCCTGTTCTTACAAATGAAACTTCTTTTGAAGATCTTCTGTATAGCCAATGCAATAAATAAACTATTATTGCAATTGCAAGTGCTAATAAAATTATTGCTGCTATTATATCTGCTCCTTTAGTCATATGTTATACCTCCCCTATTGAGCTCCTTTCTTTGTATCTTGTATTGCTGCACTATAAATTATCATTCCAAAAATTATTTTATTTAAAAAATCAGCTAAATTATAAATTACGTTAAGACTATTAATGTTAGCTCCTCCGGCCAAATGTTCTATAAAATAACCAATATGATAAATTGAAAAACCTATTGTTATAATTAGTCTATTTGCAAAAAATGCCATTTGAACACTTTCATTATTACAAGAAGAGTTAGCTCGACCCGCATCACCCATGTAAAGTTCACCAATGATATAAAGCCATCCAACTATTCCTACTAAGAATCCTAGAGTGACACTCATGTAGCCGTAAGCTCCCAAAAGTTGAGCTATTACCCAAACCAAAGTACCGACTAATAAACGCCAAAACATTCCTCTTCTCACTTCAGATACTGATCTTAACATCACATAAAAAGTTAAAATTGTAAGCGGGAAAGTTAGCAACCAATCAATATATCTTAATTGAGTTGGAGCTTGTCCATTTAGTACCCATAAGTTCTTTGCATAAAAATAATGAATAGATGACATTAGAGCGATAACACCTACTAGCGTCATCACTGTCCCCCATCTTTCTGATAAACGTCTTCTCTCTAGAAAAAAGAATATAGCGGCACCTATCATTCCAACAGATATCAACCAAAAAGATCCCCCAACGATATCTTGTGGTAATAATAGCTTATTCATATTTCCGCTTTTCCTTATGTTTTAAAATAACCTAATTAATTCAAGAGCTTCTCATTATTTAAAATCAAAAAATAATATTTTTTTTATATATATTTTTTATAAGTTAATAACTGATTGATAGTGCCAAAAAAAATTATCTAATTAAAAAATACAATTTAAACTAGAAACATATTTTAGCGTAGAACTAGAATTTATAATTTTATTTCTAGATGCATTTAATAAATATATTATGTGAAATGCTTTCAAAAGTAATAACTATTTCTCAACAAAAAGGCGGAACTGGAAAAACAACATTGGCTGTTCATTTGGCAATGGGTTTTGTTAAGTATCATAATTTTAAAGTAGCAGTTATTGATACTGACCCACAAGGAAGTCTAGGAAAATGGTTTATGATAAGATCAGAAAAAAAAATACCAAGCGATAATTTAACATTTAAGACAGCAAGTTTATGGGGTGCTCAATACGAGTCTAAAACTTTAAAAAAAGATCATGACATAGTAATTATCGATACACCTCCTAAAATTGAGTCTGATGCACGTCCTGCTATTGAAGCCTCTGATTTAGTTTTGATCCCAATGACACCATCGCACGTTGATTTTTGGGCAACAGAAGCCATTATAGATATTGCAAAAAAAGCAAATAAAAAAATTATGATACAAATAAATAGAGCTAATCAAAGATCAAAACTAATAATTAAAACAAATGAATATATAAAAAGTTTAAATGTTCCCTCTGTAAATACAATAATTGGTAATAGACAGATATATGCTTCATCAATGGGAGAAGGAAAAACGGCAATTGAAAAGCAAAGAAAAGGGGCAGCAACTGATGAAATTAAAAAACTCTCAGAACAAATACTTTCGGAGTTAAATTAATATGTCTTACCATTTGACAACAAAAAAAATCATTAATGAATGGACCGATTATAATAACCATATGAATTTATCATACTATATTTTATTATTTGATATGGGCGCAGAGCAAATGTTAACTAAATTCAATATGGGTGAACATTCAGCAAAAACGACAAAAATGAGTACAATGGTTGTTGAAACTCATACCACCTATAATAATGAAGTAAAAGAGGGTGAAGAAGTTGAAATTAAACTATCTTTTTTTGATCATGATAAAAAAAGATTACATTATAAGCTAGAAATGTTCGAAAAAAGTAAAAATATACTTTCAGCGACTACAGAAGTTCTTTCTTTATATATAAACCTAAATACAAGAAAAGTATCAGAGTTTGAAAACGAAAAAGTTACAATTATGGATCAATTTATTAAAGATAATAAATCCAATTTTAAATTTGAAAACTTACAATTTTTAAATAAACTTAAAAAATAAATATAATTATATGCAAATTGAAACAAAATTATTATCTGGAGCTCTTGGAGCAGAAATAAAAGGGATAGACCTTACCGATATTTCTGATGAAAATTTTCAAAAAATCAATGATTTATTGCTAGAACACAAGGTTATTTTTTTTAGAGATCAAAATATTTCGAGCGAAGAGCAAATTAATTTAGCTAAAAAATTTGGCCCATTAGAAAAACATGTTTATGTTAAAGGCCTAAAAGGTCATCCAGAAATTATAAGAATAATTAAAGGAGCAGATGAAAAGCATCAATGGGGGGAAACGTGGCATACAGATGTAAGTTATAACCCCAAACCAACAAAAGTGATTATTTTAAGATCTAGAAAAATTCCACCTGTAGGTGGGGATACAATGTTTTCTAATATGGAAATTGCATATGAAACACTTGATGAAGAAATTAAAAAAAAAATTGAAGGTAAAAAAGCAATTCATAGCTCTTTGGGTGCAGCAGCCTTCGTAGATAAATATACTGAAATGGAAGGAAATGGAAATTTAGATGAATATTCTAACGTGCATCCAATAGTTAGAACTCACCCGGAAACAAAAAAAAAAATTCTTTATGTTAACTCAATGTATACAAAAAAAATTATTGATATGGATAAAGAAGAAAGTGATGAAGTTTTAAAAAAAATATTTGAACATCAGGAAAGATTAGATTTTACTTGTAGATTTAAATGGACAGAAAACGCAGTTGCAATTTGGGATAATAGAAGTACTCAACATCAAGGTCTTACAGATTTCTTTCCAGGAAGAGGACTTGGTCATGAAAGAATTATGGATAGAATTGCTATAGAAGGAGATCACCCCCAATAGGTTAATGGATATAATTGAAAAAATTATAAGCAATTTTAAAAACAACAATTCACTCTATATCGGAGAAAAAGTAACAATAGCTGAACATATGATTCAATCAGCAATGATTGCTGAAAAGTCAAAAACCAAAAATAATTTAGTTTGTTCTTGTTTACTGCATGACTATGGTCATTTTATTTTAGATGACCCTGTTGAATTAGTAAAAAAAAATAAAGATGGAGAACACGAAGGTATTGGATATGAGTATTTAAAAAAATTTTTTAAAAAAGAAGTGGTAGAACCTATCAAAAATCATGTTCTAGCTAAAAGATATCTTGCCAGAGATAAAAAATATTTTAATAAATTATCTAAAGCATCAGTATTAAGTCTTAAACTCCAAGGAGGAGTTCTAAATAATAAAGACGCTAAATTATTTGAAAAAGATAAATTTTTTAAAGATTCTATTAAACTCAGAAAGTTTGATGAAGCAGCAAAAAAAGTGGGTATTAAAATTAAAGATATCATTGACTACAAAGATTTATTAAAAGCTTCTCTTAGATGAACTACGATTATTTAATTGTTGGCGCAGGATCAGCAGGATGTGTTCTTGCAAATAGATTGTCTGAGAACAAAGATCATAAAGTTGCAATTTTTGAAGCAGGGGGAACAAGCGATATTTGGAAGGTTAAAATGCCACTTGCTCTACTCTACACTATGCATGATCCAAAATATAATTGGAAATATTATTCTGAACCTGAACCATACTTAAATAATAGAAGAATATTTTGCCCAAGAGGAAAAATGATTGGCGGATGTTCTTCTCATAATGGAATGGTTTTTGTAAGAGGAAATAGAGATGACTACACAAGATGGGAAAATTTTGGGCTTAAAAATTGGTCTTATGAAAAGGTACTTCCTTATTTTAAAAAAATCGAGACTTGGTCTGAAGGAGAAAATCAATTCAGAGGTTCTTTAGGTCCGCTTCCAATAAACCTTTCAAAAAATTCTAATCCTTTATTTAAAGCCTTTATTGAGGCCGCAGGTCAAGCTGGTCATAAAATAAATATAGATATGAATGGTGAAGATCAAGAGGGTTTTGGAATGTTTGATACTACAATGCACCAAGGAGAAAGAGCTGGAGTTGCCAAATATTATTTAAATCCAGTTAAAAATAGAAAAAACTTAGATGTATTAAAAAATTCTTTTGTAGAAAAAATATTATTTGATGGAAAAAAGGCAGTAGGTCTTCAAGTTAAAATCAAAGATAAAGTTGAAAAAATTTATGCAAATAAAGAAGTAATCCTAAGTGGTGGTTCAATAAACTCACCGCAATTATTAATGTTATCAGGAATAGGAGACGCAGATAATTTAAAAGATAAAGGAATAGAGATTGTTAATGATATTAAAGGTGTTGGAAAAAATCTGCAAGATCACCTTGAAACTTATATTCAACAAGAATGCAAAACACCTAACACTTTGTATACTTATACAAAGCTTATTCCGAAAGTTTTAGCTGGAATTCAATGGTTTATGTTTAAATCAGGACCATGCTCGAAATCTTTTTTAGAAGCTGGTGGTTTTGCAAAATCATCTTCGGAAAGAAAAATTCCAAATATTCAATTTCATTTCTTTCCATCTTTTGTAATTAATCACGGATTAGAACAACCTAATACTCATGGTTTTCAATTACATGCAAGTCCAAATCATCCAAAAAGCAGAGGCCACATTACTCTGAATTCATCTGATCCATATGAATATCCAAAGATATTATTTAACTATCTTCAAGATGAAGAAGATCTAAAACAAACAAGAGAATGTATTCATGTTGCAAGAAATATTTTATCACAACCAGCTCTCGCTGAACATGCAGGTAAAGAAGTTGGACCAGGAATTGATGCTCAATCAGATGATGAAATAAATGAATATATTAGATCAAAAGCAGATACAGCTTACCATCCTTGTGGAACTTGCAAAATGGGTGTTGATGAAATGTCGGTAGTAGATGAAAATTTAAAAGTAAAAGGTATTCAAAATCTTAGAGTTGTTGATGCATCAGTAATTCCAGAAATTCCAAGTGCCAATCTAAACGCACCAACACTTATGATTGCTGAAAAAGCAGCAGACTGTATTTTAAATTAAAGTATTTCGATTGGTATGTTGTGGGTACCTTTTTCATTTAAGGTTATTTCATGTTCAGCAACAACATTCTTGACTTCGAAAGGTTCGTAAAGGTGAGGAAACATGTTGCCATCTGAAATTTGTTCGTAAATAAGATTCTTCAATTTTAAAGCATCTATTTTTAACAAAATTAAATTATTCTGATTAAAAAAAAATTTTTTGAAAGTCTCTTTTAGTTGATCTTTATCAGAAAAGTGAATGAAACCATCTTCTTTATCTTTTTTAGATCCTTCAAATTTTCCAATTTTTTTTGCTATTTTCCACTCTTCTTTTGTGCAAATTTTATAAACATATTTAAAATCCATTATTTATAGATTTCATCTACCTCAACCTGATAACCCTCGACTAATCTATTTGTCTCATTTGCCATGCCAACAACTGCTATCATTTCATTTATCATATCGTTTGTTGCACCTTTTTTTTTGGCAGCTAAACTATGAGATTTAACACAATACTCGCATCCGTTAGTAACAGAAACTGCAACATAGATTAGTTCTTTTGTAACTGGATCTAGAGCTCCTTTTTTCATAACTTGCTGCAAAGAAGTCCATGTTCTCTCTAAAGTTTCAGGGCTATTTGCTAGACTTTTCCAAAAGTTTGGAATTTTATCGATTTGTCTTACTTTTTTAATTTCATCGTATATTTCCTTTACTTTACCTTCAGCTTCATTTTCTTCAATTAATTTAAATATTGGCATCTTCCTCCTTAGTTATAAATTGATTCTATTTTCGGCATTAATTTTAATAATTCTTTTGTGTAACTGTGTGATGGATTTTTAAATAATTCTTCAGTTTTTGAAATTTCACAAAGTTTTCCATTTTTTAATACTGCTATTCGATCACACATTTGTCTTACCACTGGTAAATCATGACTTATAAATAAGATTGTCAGATTTAATTGTTCTTGTAAATCCTTCAATAAATTTAGTATTTGCGCTTGTATACTTACATCTAAAGCGGATGTAGGTTCATCACAAACAAGTAATCTAGGTTGAGTTGCAAGAGCTCTTGCGATTGATATTCTTTGTCTTTGTCCTCCGGAAAACTCATGTGGGTAACGTTCTGCAGATTGTTGGGTTAATTCAACAGATTCTAATAAATCATAAATATAACTATCTAAATCTTTAGAACTAATTGTTGGATTGTGAAGTTTTATGGGTTCTGAAACTATATCTTTAACTTTTAACCTTCCATTTAAAGACGAGTAAGGATCTTGAAATATCATTTGAATTTGTTTTCTAAACTTCATCATTTCTTTATTGCTTTTAATTTTTGTAATACAAACATTATCAAAATTTATTTCTCCCGTACTTGGGCTATACAAATTTACAATCATTTTTGCTATTGTTGACTTGCCACTTCCGCTTTCACCAACTAATCCAAAGGATTCTCCTTCTCTTATATCAAACGAAACATTGTCAACGGCCATTACAGAATTTTTAGAATTTTCTGTAAAAAAATTATCGTCAAAAGTTTTACTCAAATTTTTAACTTTTACTAATTCCTGATCAATAATTTCTTTTTTTGTCCATCTATTTAAAATTTTAATATTAGTTTCATTTTCTGATTTATTTTCCTTTTCAATAATTTTAAATCTACTAATTTTTTTATTTGTAGGAGGAACTGAACTTACAAGTGCTTTTGTATATATTTCTTTAGGATTTGTTAATATTTCTTTAGTAGGACCAATTTCTACAAGATCTCCGTTTTTCATGACCGCTACTCTACTTGTAGTCTCGGAGATGACACCCATATCATGAGTAATTAATATAACAGCTAAATTTCTTTCTTTGGTTAATTTTTTAATTAAATCTAAAATTTGAGATTGAATTGAAACATCTAGTGCTGTTGTGGGTTCATCTGCTATAAGAAGTTCTGGTTCACAACAAAGAGCTAATGAAATAACAACTCTTTGCCTCATTCCACCAGAAAATTGATGTGGATAGTTATTAAATCTAGTTTCAGCATCTTTTATCCCTACTTCTTTTAGTAAATTAATAGCTTTGTTTTTAGCTTCTTCTGTATTTAATTTTAAATGAGTTTGAATTGTTTCTATTAACTGTTCTCCTATTGTAAGTATAGGATTTAAAGATGTTTGAGGATCTTGAAAAATAAGTCCTATTTTTTTTCCTCTTAATTTAAGAATATTCTCAGGATTTTCATAAATATCAGTTCCATCAAGAATAATTGTTCCTCCAGATACTTTACCGGGCTCATCTATAAGGTTAATTATTGCATTACCAACTGTACTTTTTCCAGATCCAGATTCTCCTACTAAGCCAAGAATTTCACCTTTTTCAACATTTATATTTACTTTTTTTGCTGCATAAACTGTTTCTCTTCGCATTTCATAATTAACACTTAAATTATTTATTTTTAAAAATGTCATTAGTTAAGTTTTGGATTAAGAGTATCTCTCATCCAATCTCCTAAAAGGTTAATTGAAAATGCTAATATTACTAAAAATATTGCTGGAAAAAATGTAATCCACCATTCACCAGAAAATAAAAAATCATTACCTAATCTAATTAATGTTCCTAACGAAGGTGTTGTAGGAGGAACGCCTACTCCTAAAAAACTTAAAGTTGCTTCAGCTATTATTGCAAGTGCAAGTCCTATTGTTCCAATTACTAAAATTGGTCTCATTATATTTGGTAAAATATGTTTAAACATAATAATTATATTTGAAACACCTATAATTGTTGATGCAGAAACATAATCTTTATTTTTTTCTACCAAAGTCGCAGCTCTTGAAACTCTTGCAAACTGAGGCCATTCAGAAATTCCGATTGCAAAAATTAAAACATAGATTGCCATTTCATCGTGTAATTCTCTTGAAATAATTCCACGAGCAATTCCGTCAACCAAAAGTGCCATTAAAATACTTGGCACTGTTAACTGCACATCTGTTAATCTCATAACAATCATTTCGTATTTTCCACCAAAATATCCTGCACTTAATCCCAAACCCACTCCTAAAACTAAAGCAAAAATGACTGCAGAAAAACCTACGATTAAAGAAATTCTCGATCCATAAAGAATTGTTGCTAACATATCTCTACCCTGACCGTCGGTACCTAAAATAAATTTAGCAAGACCATCATCGGTCCATGAGGGTGGAGTAAATGCATCCATTAAAGATAATGATGAT
>LULH01000446.1_pt1 | contig 11785 bp, 32 predicted proteins | sample 728201 | NCBI WGS metagenome assembly LULH01 (sample SAMN03860294, study PRJNA289734) | marine metagenome | biome: seawater column; feature: ocean; material: water; isolation source: Red Sea water column Station 169 - depth 100m | place: Saudi Arabia: Red Sea | collected 2011-10-15 | depth 100 m
CTTCCAATTCTGGTCTTAGCTTATGGAGTATTTTCAGATGATGCTCAAGCTATGGAAAAAATAAAAGTATTTTTTGAGCATTTCCAATCGCTTCCCCAATGGTTCACAAATTTGTGGATTCTTGTCGTGGCGAGTATTTATGGTATAAAAGGAACTCAAATATTTAGAGGAGGAAAGAAATGAACTTAAAAGAACATATCCCACATTTTGTGGCAGAACATAAAAAAGCAATTGCAGTTGCTGTTGTCATTTTAATCATTGCAATAATTATATAATAATGAGCAATCAAATAGCTAAAATGATTTCGCAACAGTTTGGAACTAAAATTACTTTAAAGTCTCAGCAAACAGGTAAGATGTATGGCAAAAAGAAATCTAAAAGAATTTATTCCTCACGAAAGAATACCAAAAAAAACTAGCATAGGTAAACGACCAAAGATGTCTAGTATGAATAAACATAAGAAAAGATCTTACAAAGCTAAGAATAGAGGTGGAATGTGATTGATAAATTTTTATATAATTGTTTTGCTGCACTTGATAGATTTGCAGAACATCTTGATAAAATATTTTTTCCTAGGAAGAAGAAAAAGAAATGAAGATAAGTGAGAATACAAATGTTGCAATGCCAATTAAAAATATGGTTGGCATTATTATTGGTGTTGCTATGGGTATCTTTGCTTACACTGAGATCACTGCTAGACTCACTTCACTTGAAACATCAAGAGAGTTAATGAATGCAGATTTATTAAAAGCTAGTGAACAAACTACTGTAGACAAAGAGCAGTTTTTATTGCTTGAAGATCTATACGAAACTGTAGAAAAACACCAAGAATTATTAGATAAAAATATTCACAATCAAGTTATGTTGCAACACATTGAAAAAATGTTAGACAAAGCACTTGAGGATATTGAACAATTAAAAGATCAGAATAGAGAAATGAAATATACTAATGGGAGTACACATTAATGATTGAAGTAGTTGTAGCATTATTGATGATAGTAGATAACGAAATTAAAGAACATAGAATACAAATAGACCCTAAAACAAATAAATATTCTATGAAAATGTGTTTAAAAGGTAAGAGATTTGCTGAGAGAACTGAAACAGGCACTAACATAGAACATCAATGTATTAAATCAAAAGCAGAAATAGAGTTAAATATTGATGGTAGTAAAACAATTAAAAAACTTATATTAGAATAATGAGAAGAAGAGATAAACAACCACCTAAAACTAAAAAGTATTTTAGATCTACCAAGTCTGGAGCAGGAATGACTAGAGCTGGTGTTGCTAGATATAGAAGAGAGAATCCTGGATCAAAACTCAAAACTGCTGTAACAGGTAAAGTTAAAAAAGGTAGCAAGGCAGCTAAACGTAGAAAGAGTTTTTGTGCTAGATCAGCAGGTCAAATGAAAAAATTTCCAAAAGCAGCTAAGAATCCTAATTCAAGATTAAGACAAGCAAGAAGAAGATGGAAGTGTTAAGTGAAAAAAACTTGGGTCAAAAAAGACGTAGTTAGACTCTGTGGTTATTGTGAAGAGTGTAATAAAGAACTATTGAGTAATGAAGGCGGATGGATTATAACTCATACCAAGAAATATTTTTGCCATGATGGCAGAGATGGTTCTTGTTTTGATAATTATTGTCAACGTAAACTAAAGGAGAAACAATATGCCAATGGTAGGAAAAAAGAAGTTCAGCTATACGAAAGCTGGAAAGAAAAAAGCAAAAGCATACGCAAAGAAAAAAGGTATGAAAATGAAATCGAAAGGTAAATACTAATGCTAACAGCTAAACAAAAAACACTTCCACCAGCTTTGAAAAAAAAAATTTTAGCTTCAAAGATGAAGAAGAAAAAGAAAAATGGCAAAAAAAAGTAGTGTCAATAAAGCAGGCAACTATACTAAACCTGGTTTAAGAAAAAGGTTGTTTCAAAGAATAAAAGCTAGTAATGTACAAGGTACTGCCGCTGGTAAATGGAGTGCAAGAAAAGCACAGTTACTAGCAAAGAGATATAAAGCTGCTGGCGGTGGGTACAGATAATGGCATTAGCTAAATCACAAAGAAGTTTAAAGGCTTGGGGTAGACAAAAATGGCGAACAAAATCTGGGAAAAAATCATCGGTTACTGGAGAGCGTTATCTTCCAAGTGCAGCGATCAGAAGTTTATCTGCTTCAGAATATGCAAGAACTACTGCTGCAAAGAGAAGAGATAAACGTAAAGGTAAACAGCACAGCAAACAACCAAAAGGTATTGCAAGTAAGGTAAGAAAGTACAGAAGATTTAGTTAAGTAAATCTAAGTATTCATTCCATATTGTTTGTTCTGGACTCCAAAATCTTTCTTTGTTAGCTTTCATTTGGATTGAATGTAATACTGTAGTGTGGTCCTGTCCAAAGTGTCGACCAATACTTGACAAGTTCATTTGATATTTATCATTTAAAATATTGTGTATGATATTCCTTGCACGAACCACATCTTGAGTTCTGCATTTTCCCAATAAAGTTTTCTTATGCACCTCATACTTTACGCACACTCTGTTGATTACAGATTCTACGATCTTCGGACTTATATTTCTAAATTGATAACTAATAATTTTTCTTGGTTTGTACTCTTTAATTTTCTTCACATGCTTTTGTGCTAGTTTATAACCATTCTTAAAAGCATTCTTGTAAATTAGTTTTTCTTTACTTGATAAGTTACTATATTGACCAGCTTTCATAGCTAATCTTAACTCTCTAAAGATTTGTTTTTGTTTTGAAGTCATAGATTCCCTACAGTGTTTTATTGTTTTTTTTTCTTTTTTACTTTGGTAAAATCAATCTTTAAATTATCGATCTTACATTCTACATACTCCCCTTGTGCGTTGGGGTCGGCAGCTTTCTTTACATCATCAAATCTTTCAACCAGTTGGAAACTAGCTTCGCCAGATTTAATTCTCAAATATTTATCTGTTTTTATCATTTTTGTCTATATCTTTTTTGTGTAGATTAAATGCCATGTCATTGTAAATACTTAAATCTGTGTAGTTATCTGGCTTAAAACCTTTGGTACTTCTGAATAATTTAAGCGTGATCATGAGCTGTGCTACTTGATATGGCTTTAGTTTTTTTTTTAAATTGTCGGCTAATATTAATGTAAACAGCTCTGAAAGTACAGAGAAATTGTATTGATAATCTCCATAATCTTTTTCTCGATCTTGAACAACCTTCTTTTTAATTTCGTTATTGATGTCTGTTACCTTCATATTTTTAAAGGTGTGCCAAAGAAAAACAAGAGGGAGCTACTAGATAGAAAGGAAAGTCTAGCATGATTCGACCCAAAAAACTTCGACACACCATTGATTACAATCTACTATCGATTGTAATTACCTTGTTTATACCCAGATCCTTGACCTTTTGCAAACCTATTGTTCCCAAAAGATTGCTGCTGTCCGCTAGGCTTGGCAGCGGATGGACCTGTATTTGAAGGTGTCAAGACAACATTGATAATTCCTGTTGGATGACCCATATCGTCAAGATCTTCAAATCCTGCTTGGTTGTACCATTCATCTCCAATCTTTACGCCAAGTCTCCAAGTTTTACCTTCTGGACTTTTTGGATTGATAGGTGCAACAAAAACTGGTCTGTTATCTCCTTGTTGCTTATCTGCGTTATGTGTAAGTTTTATATATATCTTATCACTCATGTTATATTACTCCTTGTTGGTTTAGTTTAGTCTCATGTACATCATACAAGTCTGTAACTTGTCGGTATACTCTGAGATTTTTATTGGGATCAAATAAGCTAGGATTGTCTTTTTTAAATTTCCTCAATGCGTAAATATCATTAATAGATTTTATCGCATCTCTTACTTGATTCATATCGATGTTCATATCGAGATGACCTGTACCACTTATTCTTGTTTGTGGAATATTGTTTGTAGGTTTAGGATCGTCAAAAGGTTTTGCCTTATACCCATCATCATTATCCAAACCTGTTTTTAAATTAAGTGCATTTAAGAATGCGTACTTCTTAGCATAACTCATTCCGTTACCTGTTCCGAATTTATCGAGGTTTCCCATTGCACTACATCCATTAATATCAACGTAGCTATCTGGTTCTTCAACGTCATGTATTCTCATAGCACAAGTAACCATGACAAAGTTTTCATTGACATGATTAGTGTAAGTACAAACAGGATAGAGTCCATTGTTTAACAATGCCTCCATTGCTACCTTCTGCACCTCATCATGTTGCAAAGGATTGAAGTGCATACCAGGAACTTTCTTTCCCTTTGCCACACCTCCAGCTTCGCAAGCTGCCTTATGTAGTTTTTGATATATGTTTAGTTTCATGTTTCTAACCCCCATAGTTTTTTGATTTGTTGTTTTTGCTCGTCTATTAAATCCCTATAATAAAAAGGATGATTTAATTCTGGTGGTTCTGCAAAGTGTGCTAGCTTATTGATGTCTCCTTTACAGAATACGATTAACTCTTCCCATGACTTTAGTCTTTGGGTCATCAAGTTATATCGTTCTTCTAAATAATTTGGTGTTAGTTGATAGTATTCATCATCAAACAATTTGTATTCATTTTCATTTACATAAACCAAGAATGGTTTTCTTTTTGTGCAATGATAGTAGAAGGCAACTTGAGAGATGTGCATTGGGTCTGGTTCTTCTGGTAATTGCGTTGTTGCCATGTAGTATTCATCCTTACCTCTTTTCTTTTTTATGGTAGGTGGTTTACATTTTACTTCTAATATTTTTGTATTGCTCTCAACATCAATACGACCTATGATGTCATGGATCATCTCTTCGCTTTTGCTAGAAACATATCGTTCAGCTACTAAATCTTCGCCACCAAAAACTTTCACAATACATTCCATTAAGTTTTGGATTGTTGGATGTGCAAAGCTAACCATCATATCTCTTGCTAGTTTATCTTTGTCATCTACTGGCGGTGTTAATTTATTGATCTCATCTAACTCTTGTTGAAACACTTCGTCATAATTTTTGTTCTTCAAAGTAATCTTTTTATCTCCTTGAAATAAAATATTACAACTCATTCGTTGTGCAATGTTGTTGACCAAGTTGCCAAAAGGTGCTTTGTATCTAATTAAGAAGGACCTTCGCAGCTCTTGTGGTAAAGAGTAGTTAATTAACAATCGAGTAAAGTTTTGCGAGCTGCTAGGCGACCAATGATCTAATCCTTTACCACCATTAAAATTATTAAAGTATTTTTTTAAATTATCTTTTGTAATCATATTACCTTTCTTGTTTTTCCACATTTATACTATTAAAAAAAACTATTGCAAGTAAATAAATACACTATATATACAACCTAAAAGGATAATAAAACAAAGGAGAAATATGACACTAGCTGAATGGCGTAAAAAACAAAACATATCCCACTATACTTTAGGAACTATGCTCGGATTTAAATCAATTAATCCTGCAACCAACTCACAAAGGTATTGCCTTGAGAGTAAGGAGAAAAGATTTCCTAAACCAGATACTGTAAGAAAGATATTAGAGGTAACAAATAACGAAGTAACAATTAATGATCTTTACAAAGCGTGGTGGGATTATGAAAAAACCAAATAAGTTTCCATACAAAAGAGTTCGTTTGTATTGGCAGGACATCGTTAGTAATTCAGAATGGATGACGTTAGCTAAAGCAAAAGATCAAGTCTATAGTTGGTGTGAGGATACAGGTTATTTACTTTATAAAGATCAAAAAAAAGTTATTATCTTTGCATCGCACAGCTTTGATGATGATGGCGAACTAACAGTTGGCAACACAACTGTCTATCCAAGATCTGTTGTCAAAAAAATAGAGGTATTAAAATAATGGAAGATAGAGAAAAAATATTAACAGTAATAAGTTTAGGTGCAGGAGTACAAAGTTCTACGATGGCAATCATGGCAGCTAAAGGTGATTTACCTATGCCACAGGGGTCGATATTTTCTGACACACAAAATGAACCTCGCAGGGTATACGATTATTTAAAGTATTTAAAATCAATATTACCTTATCCAGTACACATTGTATCAAAAGGTCATATTACAAATGATATGATTAGTTCAATAGATAATGGTACAAGATTTCCTACTGCACCTTTTTTTACACAAAATGATATAACAGGTAAGAAAGGAATGTTGCGTAGGCAATGTACCAATGATTATAAAATCCAACCTATCAGACAAAAGATAAGAGAACTTTGTAATGTAGCTAAAGGAAAGCACTTTCCAAAGGATAAGTATGTCGAGCAGTGGATCGGTATTTCAACTGATGAAGCACAAAGAATGAAACCTGCTAGGGATAAATATATATTAAATAAATATCCTTTAATTGAATTGAATATGTCTAGGCAAGATTGCCTTGACTATTTAAAAAAGAATGACATTCCTTTACCAGAGAAGTCTGCTTGTATTGTGTGTCCATATCACAATGATGCTTATTGGCACTTCATGAAAACTGAAAGACCAGAGGAGTTTGCTGAAGCGGTAGCATTCGATAAAAAAATTAGGTTAGGGTCGAGAAGTATTAAAGATAAGGTCTATCTACATAGAAAGTGTATTCCTTTAGATGAGGTAGAGTTTAATAAGAAAGAAACAGACAAACAATTAGATATGTTTAACAATGAATGTGAGGGTATGTGTGGAGTTTAATATGAAAGAGTTTGATAAAATTAGAAGAAAAATAATTGATCTTGAAGAAATTAATTTTACTCCAGAGGAGTATCATTTAATTTTTCAAATGGCAGGTTATGATATTTTAAGTAACTCTGAAATGAGAACTTTAATCTTAGCTTTTTGTGAGAAATTAAATCCAGAATTATCACCAAGAGAATATGATAAAATTAAGGACCATCATATAGATTTGCCATGACAAACTTAAAGATCTTTGATGAGGTGGGATGTCCAGATGAGTTGAAACGAGCAAAGAAGTTTATAAAAAAACAAGCGGATATAATCTTGGCTCTTGAGAAAGAGATAGAACAAAAAGACAATGAGATATTAATTATAAAAGAAAGGTTAAATGAGATACGCAAAACACTTCGATAAGGATTTATATTCTAAGTGGCATCGAAAGTATGAACGAATAGCTATGGTGGATGTAGACTCTGTTGAGTGCTGCTATAATAAAGGTTGTTGGCAACCGCTTGCATTAATTGAAACTGTATATGACACAGGAAACTATGTCAAATATACCAATGTAACTCGATGGATCGCAAAATCCTGCCATATCCCTGCGTATTTAGTGTTTTATAAGAAATCCACCCAGGATAGCCTAGAATTCAAAGTTAGGCGTGTGGACATACCGAATGCTCCTCTAATCGCTATGTCTGAGGGGGAGTGGGTATCTGTTTTACGTTCCTTGCAGGACCAACATCAGAAGGTATGTAATTATGTTAAGAACTAGGGGATTTTTACACTTAACGTACAAATTGTACCATCATTTAGACAAATTAGGCGAAAGAAAGGCTACTTGTCTATGTGTTTATCTTGCAATCCTTAAATATGCGTGGAAGAAAAACAATTACCAATGCGATTTGAGGTACTCAACTTTAGAGAAGGATACGAAGCTGTCGAGATCTACAGTTAGACGTTGTATCGACACTTTAGAGACTATGAATGTGATTAAATCTATTAAAGGTAGGTCTGGAAAAACCTATGTCGTAAACGCTAAGTTTTTAAAGGCTGAAACAGAGTACATGGGTATTAAAGAACACCCTATGAGTATTAAAGAACACTCTGATGGTAATAAAAGAACAGTATTAGTAGAAGAAGTATACATTAATACAATAGAGGATGTGATTAGAGAGAATAGAGGTAATCAACAATCTATAATTGACAATTTAGCGAAGCTCCCCCTGTCAGACTTACAAATGGATAAGAACAATCCCTATTATATTAAGAAAGCTATTGCGAGAAAAGAGGAACTTGCTGCGGAAAGCAAAGCTAATTACGTTAATCCCAATGTAATTATTAAGGAATTAACTAAGATTAAGAAGATGTCTAATCCTAGATATAGGGAAAAGGTTGAGTATAATAAACGAAACAACTTAGATTATAAGGGTAGACCCATTGCCGAAGATAAAGATTAGATGTGAAGCTATCGCTAGACACAGTGGTAAACCTTGTTTGTGTAAGGGATACTTTACCCCTACGAAAAAGAAATATCTTTGTACCTATCATCGAGGTTCAAAATCATGGGATCATAAAACTAGGAAGTATAAAGGGTTATACAGAAACGATAATATTGATATACAAAAGAAGATAAATATCTTAAAAAACTTAAAGAATTTTAAAGATAAAACAGATGAGCAAATCAAAGACTATATCCTCAACGAAAAAGAACGAGCTAACTCTCAACGATACAGAACGAAATACTTTACTCGCCACTATTTACGATGGCGGAATTCCTCATATCGTAATCAAAGACACATTAAAGATCAGCTTGATGACTTTCTATCGGTACTTAGACAAAAATCCAAAGTTTAAAGATGAGTTTTTGAAAGCACAAGAAGTAGGTATCAAGACTTTAGTTGAAAAATTATTGGCGATTTTTTCTTCTGACGTTACTGAACTTACAAATCAAGAACTTCTATTTCTTAGGGAAAAACAAAACTATGTGAAATGGTTAGCACCTAGACTATCTTCTTTGTTTGTTGAAAGAACTAAGCAAGAAGTTAAGCAGGATACTACTTTAACTGTTCAATGGGAAGATAATCATAGCGATATGATTGATGTTGCTGCTGAAGATGTCGTGAGTAGTAACGATATATAATACCTTTACTACTCAAGATATTTCTTAATGTTTGTTTTTTAATTTCTTCTATGTTGTTTTTTTCTATTTTTTTATTCATTAAAATATTATTGAACCTAATATAAAACCTACTACAAAACATATCCATTCTCGTCTGTAGTGTAGCTCTAAAGTTTTCCATTCGTTTTTTGTCTTACCTAGTATTATCATTGTTCCTCACTTTCTATGCTATTAATTTTAAATGATTTTTTGCTGAATTAAAGTCTAAAAATTTACCAATGTGTTTATAACTAGAAAATAATTTACCTCGTTTATCTTGTTTATAAATGTCAACATTGTTTTTATTTTCAGAGCTCTTATCAACTATTATTTTATAATATCTATTTGAATAGTATAGATAGATATAACAATTATTAAAATAATTTTTCTTAATATATTTAATCATTATTACCCCTCGCTTTCTGTTTTATTCTATCACTTACGTCTTTGAAATCCATCCATAAATAGAATTTACATTGGTATTTTTTTTCCAGTATCTCTGTGATTGATTTGTAGTCTTTAGCTTTCATTATTCCCCCTTTTTATCCATTTCTTTTTCAAATTCATAAACACAATCACCGCACAAATAACCCTCATATTCTTGGTTTTCTGCTGGTATTCTATTTACAAATCTACCACTACCTAAGGATGTATCTTTTAAGCAAGATACACATTTATTCTCTATATTTATTGTCATTATTCCCCCCTAATATATCTTGTAATTCAAAATCCTGCTCTAGCTGGTCCATGATTTCTTTTCTTAATTGATTTTGAAATTGTAAGTCTTTAGTCAAATAAGGACCATCTTGACTTGCAACTTGTAAAACAAACTCAATCGCTTTTGAGATTTGCTCTTTTGTGTATGTTTTTTTCATTGGTGTTTTTTTTCCTTTCTTTTTATTGTTTTATTTCTTTTTCTCTTCCTATGTTTTCAGCTATATCTTTGAACCATTGCTTGTCTTCTTCGTTCATATTTTTGTACTCATCAAGCAAATCTTCAAAGCTACCCTCTATACCTTCATATGGCGAAGTATAGAAACTGTAGAGCGCATCGCCATCACTCATTGCAACTTGATATTCATTGTTAGTTAAGAAGACGTAACCGCTATTCATATTGAAAGCTAATCTTACCCCATCATTTTCAAAATCTTGAGGCAATCCGTTCTTCTTCCATGCTGCAAATATTTCTTTCGCTTCGTCTTGTTCTCTGTATCCGAAGTCTGCAAGGTTTTCTGTATATCCATTCATTGTTTTATCCTTTATTTTTTATTTTAATTGTTTAATAGCTTCTTCAACCATCATTTTATATTTATCATCTAAACGCATCATGTCGACCATTTCCCATTCATCATAAGAGGTGTTAGGACTATCTAAACTCGTTATGGGTTGATAATATAAATTATTTTTTTTATCCTTTTTAAATGCGTAAACTACATTATATCTAGGATAATTGTCGTCTCTATAACCACCATCAGGGTGCATATATTTTCCAACTTTTGCTTCAAGTGTAACTATCTTATTTGTTTTTATTTTCATTTGTTTTTTCCTTTCTTTGTTTAGTTATACTCTATGTATAGATTTATAAAAGTCAAACATAAAGTTCATTGGTATTTTTTAGACACCTGTTAATCTTTTTAATACAGGGTCTGTTACTACAATCATGTTCATAGCATGGTCGATAAACTGATATAAGTTTGTATTATAAAAAGGTGTGATATTTTCCCCTTTCCACACTTTTACATCCTCAATATCTTTCATGACCTCATCGACATTACGACTTTGTTTTTCTTTTTTTGTCATAAATGGTTCTAAATAGTGAAAATCTATTTCTAATGAGTAACCATTATTGTACGAGTTAAGAACTCTTCGAGCATAAAAATAAGTACCTTTGTCATCTTTATGTTCAAATTTAAGTTTGCCGTTTTTAAATTTTCGGAGCGCATAGATTTCAGATATTTCATCTACGTTAATTTGTTCACACTCATCAACTAAAGCATTTAACTCGTATAAGATTGCTTTTTCTTTTGTCATTATTTTAACCCCTTTCTTTTTTTTATAGTTTGATTGTTATTGAAATTATTTTACCATATTTATTGTAGTCTGCTTTAATGTCATAGACACCATCTCCATGTAAAGTAGGTACAATAACACCCATTCCACCCCCTATACCTATTTGTTTCGGCTTGTCGTAATATTCACCACTACAAGTTAACTCATCATCTTGAATATTTAGTGAGTCATCTTTAAATGTTTTTTTATATTGAATGTAGCAAGGGTCAGTAATTAATAATTGACCACTATCTACGCCTGTGCTTCCTATTATTTTACTCATCTTATTCTCCTTTGTTTGTTTTTTTATCATAACCATATTGTATACTTATGGATTTATAAAGGTCAATACAAAAAGTATATTTTTTTTAAAATAATTAAATTCATTGGTGGCGTTGTAAAATTGCAACAGTGTGTGGTATTTTTACAACATTACCAATAGACTTAATATATTATGAAATATAAAAATGTATTAGTGAAAGAGTTGTATTCAAGAAAATACAGAAACAGAATTAAAAGAAGTAAAAAAGGAAAGGGAAGTTTTAAAAGATTGAAGAGGGTGAAAGCTGAAGGAGAATAGACAGAAAATAAAAACGTTGAGCGCTCAGCAAATTTGAAGATTGAAAGAAGGAAAGAGAAAAGAAGAAAGTAATAAAGAAGAAAAGAATGGTTGAGATGTTGCAATTCTATTATGCAAGGCGTTGCGTTGCCTTCGCATTAAACATCGGTTTAGAATGATTCTAAACAATTCATGCACCACTGAGAATTATTTTTTATTATTAGCGGTAATCATAACTTATCAAAACACCACAGCATATAAATATTCTAGAGATTGACGACATTTTTTAAAAGTTAGGTAGGGGTATAGCCGAAAAATGCGTGTGCATACTATACGATATATAACATGGGACTCGAGGACTCCCTTATACACACAGCTATTCAC
>LULH01000639.1_pt1 | contig 11686 bp, 13 predicted proteins | sample 728201 | NCBI WGS metagenome assembly LULH01 (sample SAMN03860294, study PRJNA289734) | marine metagenome | biome: seawater column; feature: ocean; material: water; isolation source: Red Sea water column Station 169 - depth 100m | place: Saudi Arabia: Red Sea | collected 2011-10-15 | depth 100 m
AGTTCGTAGGTGGCTTGCCTCTTATCTTCTTTAATCATCATGCGAACAGTATAGCATAGGGGGTTGGACATCCGCCGTCCTACCGATTAAAAAGTTTTCCCTTGACATTTTTCCGAGGGGGGCTGCCCCCCCGCGATTTTTGTCAAGAAAAAGAGGAAGTTTTTTTCCGCTATCTATGCTTTCGGTGATTCCCAGCACCGCCTTACCTTTCTTTTGTTGTTCCCCGCGTTGTTGCGAGAAATTTATAGCTCGGTTTCATGTTAATTCTAACACTACTCGCGAGCGTCCTGCTTTGTGCCACATGACTGCACCCAGCTTTGTGAAGGTTGCGACCCCTCTGTCTTGAGTTTCATCCCAAGGCTGAACAGGACAAGTTGTTAAAGTCTTAAACTCATTCTGTTGCCCCGCTGAGTGTGCGGCGAGTCTTGCTCGGTCTGGCATGGAAGTTAATCCTCTCGGAATTCACCAGCGAGATACCATTCACGGTCATACTCGCTGATTTCCTCCTCGCGGTATCGGCGGTCACGCCCGTCTTCACAGGCGACCAACCACTTACCGCCGCGAGGCGAGGCGACTACCTGACCAACGCGGCCATCGGCAGTCTCTACTTCCATACCCAGCTCTATGCTAGAGTACATCATTTTCGTCGTAATAAAGTTCTTCGCTGGTGGGCATTAATTCCCTTACCCAGCCCTCGATGTTTATAGTACTCTCCTGCACTTCGGGCTTTTGGGGTTGTTCAATTTTCTCGCTCATTGTTCTTACACTATAGCACACAAGGGGCAGTTTGTCAAGGGCTTTTTTGAAATAACTTCAAAATCTTTCAGGGGCAACCAGCCGAACCATCCTGACTCTGCGCGGAAAAGCCACTCGCCACGCCTTGCGTCAATATCTTTCCCTTCCCACCAAAACACTGGGCCATGCTGGGCAATGCGCTCTTTGGTTCGCTTGCTTGCTTTGCTTGTTGGCCTCAACTTAATCTTCATGCGTACACTATAACACGAGGGGTTGGACATCTGCCGTCCTACCGATTAAAAACTTTTCCCTTGACATCTGAGGCCGGGGGGCAGCCCCCCCGAGGGTTTTGTCAAGGGATTTTTTATCTATTTGTCAAGTATTTGACTAGCGTTTGTTTAGCATCTGTCTGGTAACATCCAGTCCTGTCTTATCCTCATTCTACGCTCTACTGTTTCGTCGATGATACGGTTTACGTCTTCGGTCATCTCTGAGCCCATCGTAATTTCTCCGTGCGTTGTCAACCAATCCTCAAGGCTATTTTTAATATCATTAACGAGTATTTTATCGTACATTTCAATTCGCTTTTCCATTTAGTCCTCCAATTCTATTAACTTTTCTGTTTCTGTCGGGTTCTTACCCTTCCTAATCAGATTCATATCAAAGGCGAATGCGTTAAGCATATCGGTGGGGTGCGCTCCCTTTGCGGATGCCATTGCCAACAAGGCGAGGCAAATATCTAATTGTTTTGATTCTTTAGTCGTCATTTAGTCCTCCAGTTCTACTACGTCGTAGCTTGATGCGTCGATGATGTCATACAGGTGGTCTTCATTTTTTGCCTCTAGCTTCTCCCACCATTCGGCGTGACCGTCACTTAGTTTTACTTTGTACGTTTGCATTGTTATTACAATATAGCACACAATGCCCCTTTTGTCAAGGGGCAAAGTGTTGTTTTCCTATGCACCTATCTTTGGTAAAGGTGGTAGAGGTGGCAATCCCAAAGACTTGAACAAGTCGGGTTTTGGTAGTGCTGGCTTTTGCTGTTGAGGAACTGGCAAAGGCGGCAGCTTGGAAGGCGGCGCAGCCGGTACAGGTTGTTGCACCTTCGGAATCGACTCGACCACAGCCTTGGTTTTCAAACCTTGGATGAGGAAGGGTAATCCTGCCTTGATGTTGTAAAGGCGATAGGCCTCGGCCTTCGCTTCGATGTGAGACGCGCCGTTTTTCTTGGCGGCCTTGATGTGGTTGGTGACTAACGCAGCCTTGACCGCGTTGCGAGCTTGATAGGTTTTATAGGTTTTCATTTTCAGTTCTTGTTGTTGTTTAATTATGTTATAATATAGCACACAAATGGTTGTTTGTCAAGGGTTGGAAGGCATTTTTTTTAATTTTCTTCGTCCTCCCAGTAATAATCTGCTGGCGGCATAACGTCATCAAGGGCCGTGCCTTTGACTTCGCTGATGATGTAGGGTTTAATCTCGTTGTAATCAACGTTGCCCCACTCGTTTTCAAATCCCATCACAAAACCAAAAGTGATTCCGTCCTCGTTGGGCTCTTCAACGTAATACTCCCAGAAGTTTCGCAGGATGATGTGTCGTGATACGGCAAAGGATTCGCCCTTTCCGTCTGAGTGTTTTATGTTTCGCGTTTTCATTGTTATAATAATATAGCACACAATCACCTATCTGTCAAGGGGTTTTTTAATTTTCGTAAAAAGGGGTGTTTTCTCCGATGCGAAATATCGCGTTTTTAAGAAACTTGCCAATCAAAAAGGGCTAAAAATGAGCGGCAAACTGCAAATATGGGCCTTTATGCGTCAAAAGTGAGCGGCTAATTAACGCAAACAATTAAGGGAATTAAATTTTACTTGACTTTTTTCCAAGGGGGGCTGCCCCCCCGAGGCGGTTTGTCAAGGAGTTTTTTGTTTTCTTTTTATCTGGGCGCAACGCTTGATTATTAATTCTTGTTTTTTGAATAGCGCCGACAGTCTCGTTTGCCTGTGCTTCGTTTCATCGTTTATGATTTTATTAAGCTCTTTTAATATCATTTTATTCTCCTGTTCGCGCTAAGTTAAATAATAAAATCCCAACTATTAATACAATAATTATTGCCGCCATTATACCACCTCCGCGACCACGGTTTTGGTTTGTCGGATGAATGGCTTGACCTTCTCCGCTTCTCCTGCGCTTGGCTTGTACTTGAGGCCCACCACCTTGCCCATGGGGTCGGCAAAGCGCAAGTCTGTTTCATCTCCGTTGATAACCTCGAAGCCGCCAAAATCAGTCTCTGGCAATTCCTTGTGGTAAACTACTGCAACATTGACGCCACGCTTGAGCAAATCGCGCACGGTGGCGTCGCTCGTGTTTTCGCTGCGTGAGAATGTCAAATGGTAATTGCTTGGCAACTTGCCATTGGCAAACGCAACCGCCCTGTCAAGGTGCTTGGTGTAGTCGTAGAACTGCAAATCCTGAAAAGATTCAAAGATGTTCTGCCCTTCGAGCTTGTAATCTTCCCACCTTAAATCAGATGTCCCGTTGAGACGTTCGCACGGTATCAATCCCTTTTTGTTTGATAGTTTAATATGATTGCTTGTCTCTTTCCAGAGTTGACGCAAAAACTTTTCTTCCTCATTGACAAGGAACTTTGTTTTGTTGATTCGCGCCTCTCTGATTGGATTCATGCGACCACGGCCAGAGGTAAACAGGCAAGCAGCACGACACCCACGAGACGCGCTCGTGCAAGTGTTGGTCACGCCGCTCGCGTTGCTTGGCGCAAGGTAGATGATGGCGGTGGAGTATTGTCTTTTACGGCCCTTGACCGTCTTTGCGTTGTTGTCTATGCCTAGTATCTTCATGACGTTTTGTTGTTACAATATAACACACTTTCCCGCGTTTGTCAAGTCATCACTTACAGAATAATCTGACAACATTGCCCGCCGATTGTGTGGGTTTGGGCCTTTGGTTTGGTTCAAGAGATTCCATCTGCCAAAAGTAATTCTTTTTATTCTTTGGCTAACCTCTGGGCCTGTTGTCGCATCGCCTTCCCAATCCTCGCCCAGTTCGTTCAATACTATTGCGCGGGATGAATTTTTGAAATAGCGTTTCAGCTTTTTGTCGGTAGTCCAAAAATAACCCTCTGTCGAGCTTGTCCAGTGTAAATCGTCTGCGCCTGTTGCGCCGTGATTCCAAAAGCTCCAATAGTTTTCAAGGGCTTCTTGTCGTGTTTCTGCGTCAATCCATACGGCAATGACGCTTCCGTTTTTGTATAGTGAGTTCTTAACCATTTTTTTTCGCCTCTGCAATTTCTACTAATCCTTCGTCAATCAAATAGCGGCCAAGCTCGTCTGCCCTGTCGCTGTGTTCGTTTGGAACCATAATTTTCTGATTTTTGTATTCAATTCGGATTGGTACTCCGTTCACTTCTAGCTCTAGTGGGTCGGGCCATTGTTTGCCCCGTGGTTTTTTTATGGTACTTATAGCCATGTCTTTGCCTTGTGTTTATGGTTGCGACGATAAGAGCCTTTGCCCTTCTTTACTTTATGCTCACGGGATGCGCTACCCATAAAGCCGTCAGGATTAACTCGTGCTTTTGTTTGTTTCATTTTCATGTTGTAAATATAGCACACAATCGCCCAAAGGTCAAGAAGAAAATTTCCTTGGACGGTTGTTTTTTCTCTTGACAAATCTGGTGGGGGGGCTGCCCCCCGCGAAATTTTGTCAAGCAAAAATTTTCAACAAATGCAAAAAAAATCCCCCGCCCCCAAACACCAGAGGGGCGAGGGAGTGGCTGGGTAGCCTATGCAGTAACCACAACCGCGTCCGACTCCGCAGGAGTCCAGAGTGCGTTGAGAGTTGGCTCATCCTTGGCGGCAGCGAGCAGCCGCTTGGTGATGTTGCTGTTCATGGTCTCACTCATGGTGAAGTTGGTTTCGGCAACTTCGTGAGTCGTGAACTCAGTCGCAGCGTTCAAGAGGTTGTACAGGTTACGCCCGTTGTCCTCTTGGTGAGTTGGCTTGTTCCAGATGCGAGCGATACCCTCGCGGCGAACCTCAGAGATGGTTCCCTTGTTGGTGAGGTTTTGCAGGATGTTCAGCCCTTGCTCTTGGGTGACTTCGCGGGAAGCCATCAGAGTGAAAGGGTTGTCAGCCTTGCCCAAATCCTGAAAGGCTTCGAGCGCATCCTCAACAGCGTGAACAATGTTCTTCACGCTGAACTTGTTGGAGTGCTTGCAGGAAATGCCGTGTTCCTTGTCGAGCGTAGTCATTCCGTTGGTGCAAACCAAGCGCAACGCACCGCCCAAAGAGCGAATGCGGTGCATCAGGTTAAACGAGTTGTCTATGTCCAAGCGGAAGCCCAGAGTGTCGCCCACTTTGGGAATCTCCACTTGGGTATCCTTAAACTCGAAACGAGCCTTGAAACGCGCCCCGTTGTTCATAACGTAGTGGCTGGTTTTGGTAGGCTCAAGGCCGAGGTCAGCCAAGACATTCAGCACGGGTTCCATCACCTCGCTGTTCTGGACAACGTTGTAATCCTTAGAGACGCCCGTCTTCAGGACGCCACGGTTTGGGCCTTCGCCGTCAGTGCGGCGGGTCATGTAGTCACCAGTCCAGTGACCTTCGGGGGTGAAGCACTTGACCTTTTCTACTTCGTAGTTCCAGTCAGAGGTGATAGGGGTTTTTGCTGTTCTAGCCATAATGTTTTTTTGCTTTCTTTTCGTTGTTAAGTTATACCTTAATATAGCACACTTTTGGTAGTCTGTCAATAGCGTAAGACGATTTAATTGCAATTTTTTTTGCGGTACTCGTCCCAATACCTCTCGATTATCCACTGGCCCACTTCTTGCTTGCTTCGGTTCATCTCTTCGCGGCGTTCGTCGCGCTCCTTCTTGCGCTTGCCCCACTCGCGCCACTGCTCTTTAGTCCATTTCTTTTTATCACTCACAACCCCAATACTAGCATACTTTTTGCTTGAAGTCAAGAATAAAAAAACCTAAATATATCCTTGACAAATTTTTCGGGGGGGCAGACCCCCCTACCCCCCTTGCGCGAAAGTCAAGTTAAAAATGTACTTATTTGTAGTTATTTGGGGTATTATTTGTTTGTTATTTGTATATTGTTTATTTGTCAATGGATAAAGTGTTATTTGAGTGTAAATAAAAAAGAAGGCCGCTGTGTTCAAAACAGGCAGTGTAAAGCCCGTGAGAGGTTCTCCCTCCCCTCTAATCAGCGACCCCCTTTAGGGATGTGGTGTTCAACGCCCGTACTAGACTTACGGTGTGCAAGGCTCTCCCTTACCTCTATTCCACTAGATTTAATAATTATACAAAGAGCAAATTATTTATTCTAATTTTTTTTGGGTATGAACCCGTCAGGCATTGGAGTGGGCGTTGGTAAAGATTTTGGCAATTTTAATCTCATTACTTTTTTAATTGCTTTTGTCTTTGTCTCCTGTTCCTCGGCCACCTCTTTTACTTTATCAAGCTCATCAAGGTAATCTTTCCCCTTCTTGGTGATGGCGCGACCCGCAGTAGTAATCTGCATCAAGTCCATCTTCTGAAGGTACATCTCGAAGTCACGTTGCACACACGCCTTGGTAAGACCTGTCTTGGCAGCGAGGTGAGTGAGTGAACAGTCCTTGACCTTGCCCAACTCACCGAGAATCTGAATCTCGATAGGTGAAAGGCCCAGAGGAGCAATCCCAAGCTCATGCTGAATCTTTGACCAATCAGCGCGATTGAACGACTTACGACCCTCTGCCTTGAGGTAGACTGCCATGTTGTTTGCCATCTTCTGAGCAGCGCGAGCATTGCCGCGAAGCACCGTAGCAATCTCGTCGAGCAAACCATTGTCGAACTTGACACTAGGCAAAGTCAGGTTAACAATCTTGCCCAACTCACTGAACGTGTATTCCTCAAGGTCAACACGCTCGCACCTATCCATCAACGCATGGAATACAGTCTGTGCCTCGGTAGTGGCAAACATAAATGTATGGCGAGTAAAATCAAAATCTAATACATAATCATCATAAGAAAATGTAGTTTTATTCTCAGGGTTGGGGTTGAGTATGGTCAATAGTGCCATAGTAATGTCACGCGGTAGCTCGCTACACTCATCAAACAAGATGGTAGCTTCTTTGTGCTGAACGTGCGGGATAAGCACTTGGTTAACGAGCTGCTTGACATTCTTGAGTGTCGAGCAGTTAATCTCTAGGAAAGGCTTGGGCTTGGACTCGTCCTCCTCAGAGGTGAGCAGCTTGCCCATTGCTTTGGCAAGGGTGGTTTTGCCACACCCCTTGGGCGCAACAAACATTAGATGCGGGCAGATACCCGTGGCGTTGTAGCCCTTGAGGTAAAAGTTGAGTCGGCGTTTTGCTTTGTCTTGACCGATTAGACCGTCGAATGGAACACTTTTGTCGTTGTTTTGCATGATTCTAATATAGCACGTTTTTGCTGTCTTGTCAAATCTTTTCTTAAATAACTTACCAGTCGATTACCTCCGGCTTGTCGTCGTTTAAATCGTGTGACTTTATTCCTACGTCACCTTCTGGCTCTTCTGCAAGGTTGTTTACTTGCACATCTACTTGGGCAGAGTCGGCCACTACGTTTTGGGTGGTAGCATATACGCGCTCGCCCTCCATAGATACCGGCTCGAACTTGAACCCGACACCAACCTGTTCGGCCCACCGTTTGTTGACCATTACAGTAGCATCTTTAGATAATAATGACATTAATTCTTGTAAAGATACACGAATGCAACTTGTAGCACCTTTCTTACGTCCTGAATTTCCTTTGCGTGGCATAATATATATAATATTAGGCAAATAAAAAAAATTAAATACCTTAATATGTATTCTAATAAGATTAAATAAACCTAATATTAATTAAAAAAAGGCAAAAGAACTCAAATAAATAGCCCTAAATATATAAAAAATAATCCAATATTATTCGGCGCATTATTCTTATTGTATTGGGGCTGCTCTCAGGCTTATTTGCGGCGAATATGACAAACTTTAAGTCTTTTTATATTATATTTATTTGGCAAAATATATGGCAAACTTGATTGAGTATTATTCTTATATTATTTCGGGCCGATACCACAAACTTGGCGACCATTTGTTTTAAAGTCAAGTAATTATTTGCAAAAATATCTGGCAAACTTTGCCTCATATTAAGAACTAAATATATATTATATTAAGACCATAATATTTCGCGGCCCTCCATTTATTTGGTTTTATTTCAATTAAACTTTGCATATATTTATTGATATTTATGTAGTTTTTTTTAGTGGTAAAGTAGCAAATCCTGATCCGACCGATTTCTCTTACCGTTACGGTCCTTACAGCGGTTTTAACCCCAACGGAGTACTCGACTCATCAATTGACAATACTACAAATTGGTCGGCTAACGTAGGAGGTAATCTTTTAGTTACCTATGCATATTTTAGTTGTAATGCTTTTACCTTAGTCTGTACTGGACCACTAATTGCAGCAACTGCTCATGAGCTTGGTCACAATCTAAATGGTAACCACTCAAGAACACAGATCTCTGCTGCGGCAAGTGGTAGTGGATATAACTTTGGATATCAAGGTGGAATTTATCAAGATGGTTTTAGAACTGAAATGGCATACAACGGTCGTTCTTTCGAACAAGGTGATGACTATACATTGAGCAGCACTGAAACATTTTCAAATCCCGATATTAACTGTACAGGAAACCAGGGTACCTCGTATGCTTGTGGAGTTGAGGATGAAGCTGATTTTGCTAGATATTTAAATGAAAATAAATCTAAATACCAAGATATGCTCCATAGAACAAATTTAGGAGAAACTACAGATACATATTCCATGTTATCAACTGCTTATTTTCCGCTAAATGACGGGGGAACAGCAACTTTTACTGATGGGTCAAATAGTAAAACCTTCTACACAATAAAAGGTTCTGACACAACTGTCTCAAGCACAACATATCAGACCTTTAAATGGTGTGATGATGCAACTTGTAATTTATCAGGTTCCGATAAAAGAATTGCTTTTGAGATTTATGTAAACAGTGGTAATTATTATCTTAAGTCACAACATTTTGATCAACATTATGGACTAGGTTCTGCTGGTGGTTCGGTTGCTCTTACCTTTACAGCACCTTGCTTGTTTATGGAGAAATATCAAGTTCTTGGTGATTACGCAGAAGCTGATTGTAATTCGTCGGTACAATATTTTGATGCTACAGAGGGAAATTCATATAACTTCCACAATTATACTTCTAAAGAATTAGCCTATTCCCCTTATGGCTCATATGATACAAAAAAATTCCAGTACACATACTATGACCGAGACAGCCATGTCATTGAAAGGTATGTGTTCTGGCTCTCAGACCAGGTCGGTGTTGTTAAATTTTTGGATTCCAATGACGTGTTATGGAGGCTAACTGCAGTAGATTCAGATGGAGATGGTACTGACAATGCAGCGGATACAGATGATGATGGTGATGGAGTAGCTGATACTTCAGATGCATTCCCTCTTGACCCCAATGCTAGTTCAGATGCCGATTCCGATGGCATAGCTGATGGTGATGAATAAAAAACTGTTGTTTCAATCTGAATAACATTTATCCTTACTAAATATGGAAAATAATACATTTAATGTAGCTGTATTAGGTGCTGGCAATATTGGTTCGGCAGTTGTTGCACGTCTCATGGATTTAGATAAAGAAATAGTTGGATTAAATGTTAAAAAAGTTTTGGTTAAAGATAAAACCAAAAAAAGAGATATCTCTAGCGATATTTTAACTGATGATTTTGATGATATTTTAAATGATGACTCAATCGATTTAGTTATCGAGGTTTTAGGAGGAGTTGATCCTGGTAAAGAATATATAAGTGCTCTACTTAAAAAAGGAAAGGCAGTTATAACAGCAAACAAAGATATCATTGCAGATGCTGGAACTGATTTAATTCAAACTGCAAAAGACAATAATGCATGTCTTTATTTTGAAGCTGCTGTGGCTGCTGGTATCCCAGTTCTCAAACCACTCATAGAAAGTCTTAGAGGTGAAGAGTTGTCAAAGGTGCTTGGAATCATAAATGGGACTAGTAATTATATGCTTACCGCAATGGAAGAGGGAAGTACCTACGAAGATGCATTATCTACCGCTCAGGAACTAGGATATGCAGAACCTGATCCAACAAATGATGTAGAGGGATTGGATGCAAAATACAAGGCAGTAATTCTATCTCTTCTTTGTTTCGGAGTTTCACCAAGTTCAGAGGAACTCTTTACCGATGGAATTTCTGGAATAACAAAAGAAGATTTTGAATGGGCAGCAAAGCTTGGAAAGACAATTAAATTAGTTGCACAGATTGATAATAAGAATGGTTTTAATGCAAGAGTTCATCCGGTATTAATTGATACGAAACATCCTCTTGCTGCAATAAGAGGAGCTTTAAATGCGGTCGTCGTTGAAGGAGATAATATCAATCAGTTGGTGTTTTCTGGACCAGGTGCAGGTGCTGAACCAACTGCAAGTGCAATTATTGGAGATGTATTAAGCGCTTGTCATCAATTAAGTTCTGATCAGACAAACTGGTATCCACTAAGAGAATTTAAAGGTGAAATGAAAAGTTTTGAGGATGTGGAATCAAGCATGTTTATAAGGCTTTCTGTAAGCGATGAACCAGGTGTATTAGCAAAAATCTCTGGAACTTTTGGTGAAAATAACGTAAGTATTGAGAGTGTTATCCAAGAAGGCAGGGGAGATAAAGCAGAACTTGTATTGGTTACCCACGAGGCACCAGAGAAAGATATCAAGAATTCTATTGATCAAATATCAGCACTAGATTCCGTCACAACAGTGACCTCAACACTTCGCGTCTACGTCTAAGTGGTACAGTATCAATCAACCAGGGGACATAAAGAGACCATCTCTTTTGAAGATGTCATTCTTTCAGGATTAGCACCTGATAAAGGCCTTTATTTACCTGATTCATTAACAATTGATAACCTGAGTCATTTAACTGAAGAGGACTTAAGTTATGAGGATTTTGTAAAAACAATCTTTATTGCACTAGATAAAAACTCAGCTAAATATGTTGATGACTTATCACTATATTCTGGATTTGAAAACTCTCCAGAACCAGTTCTTAAAGATTTAAATGATACAACTGTCGTTATGGAGCTTTTTCATGGTCCTACGAAATCATTTAAAGATTATGCACTACAACCTTTAGGAGCAATTGCTGATAGAGTACCAATAAAGAAAAAGATTATTTGGGTTTATACAATAATCGGAATAATATTTACTGCATTGATGGGTTTAGCGCCGCATCTAGGTGAAGATTCGAATTTCAAATATCTAGCTTTCTTCTTCATTATGGGGCAAATTGGATTTTCTGGGGCGAATACAATTTATTATGCATTTATGCCCTACCTTGCAAATAAAGAAAATATGGATCATGTCTCTAGCTGGGGATATGCGTATGGTTTCATCGGTGGATCATTAATTTTGATTTTACATTTAATTGTACTAGAATTTGCTGAAAATAATAATTGGGCATTATCTTTTGTATTTGTTTCAACCGCATTGTGGTGGTTAATATTTGGGTTGCCATTTTTCAAAAATACCCCAGAACCAAAAATCCAGAATGAAGTTGCGTATGAGTCTATAATTGATGCAGTAAAAAATGGTTTTTTAGAAGTAGTAAATTCCTTCAAAGAAATTAAAAAATATAAACAGTTAGCGATTTTTCTTCTTGCTTATTTGTTATTCTATGATGGTATAAATACGATAGGTGGTTTAGCTGCTGCATTTGCAGAATCTGTTCTCCGATTAAGTCAACAAATGAATTTCGTCTTGATTTTACTTGTAAATATTATTGCAATTCCAATGTCAATAATCGGTGGAAAATTAGCAATGAAGTTTGGAACAAAAAGGGTTCTTGGATGGGCCCTAGGGGTATACC
>LULH01000318.1_pt1 | contig 11681 bp, 8 predicted proteins | sample 728201 | NCBI WGS metagenome assembly LULH01 (sample SAMN03860294, study PRJNA289734) | marine metagenome | biome: seawater column; feature: ocean; material: water; isolation source: Red Sea water column Station 169 - depth 100m | place: Saudi Arabia: Red Sea | collected 2011-10-15 | depth 100 m
GGCTACAATCGGGGGGTTGATCCAGAATACTGCCCTCCAGTCGAAATTCTCTACGGCCCAACCTCCGACCAGGAGTCCTATGGGGGCGCCAATACCAGCCATGCCTACCCACACCCCAACCGCCTTGCCTCTCTCTTCCGGCGGAAATACCACCACAATCACAGAAAGGGTGGCTGGCATGACCAGAGCAGCGCCCAACCCCATCATGGCCCTCGCACCGATTACCTGCTCGGAACTCGTCGCGTACTCGGCGGTTATTGCTGAAACCAGACCAACAATTGCAAGACCGGCTAGCAGCGCCTCCTTCCTACCGAAACGATCTCCAAGGGCCCCCATTACCAGCAACAGCCCACCGAATACAACCACGTAGGCATCCATTATCCATTGCAGCTCAGTGTTGTCAGCGCCCAGATCCTTTGACAGCTCTGGTAAGGCAACGTTCACGGTGACGTTGTTGAGGAGCGTGATTACGAGGCTCAGACTCATTATCCCAAGAATGATCCAACGTCTACGATGTATCGTCTCTGGGTCCACAACACGCGGAATCTGAAGGGACTAATAATCAGCAGGTTTCAAGATGACTACCTTTCGGGTTAGGGGCGATGAGGAGTACTGGAACCGCACTCGTTACTACCTTGATGCTTCTCCTATTGCCCCTCTCTGGGTGCCTCCAGGACGATTCCCCCATCGATGAGGTCGAGGAAGAAGTCCTACCAGCAGGGGTATTTGTGACGGGAGCGGATGGCTCTCCGGTGGATGAGCCCCCATTGCCACTAGTGTTCAACTTCAGCGATGTGGGTGAGGACGGGGCCGAACCAAGCATCGGCGTGACATCTAGTGGGTGCATATTCTTCATTGCATTCGAGAAAGTGATGCGTTCATGCGATCACGGCGCGTCTTGGGAGGACGTAACCGGACCGTTGTGCGCATTCCAGACAAACGACCCATATGGTTGGGTCGACCCAGTGACGGATCGAATTTTCAATGTCCAGATGCAGGGGCTCCAGACCTCATGGATATGCTGGAGCGACGATGACGGTGAAACTTGGATTGGCAATCCCCACGACTCTGGGACAACCCCTCTCAACGATCACATAAAACTCGCTTCTGGCCCATGGACGAGCAGTGGGTACGGCATCGGAGGTCAGTTTTCCCAGACATTCTACGACCAGGCCGTCTACTACTGTTACAACAAACTTGCAGGGATATTCTGCTTCACCAGCTTCGATGGAGGAGCCACGTTTGAGGCAGGGGGACAACTGTTCGGTCTAGCGACGACTAACGGCGGATTACACGGTGCAATTACTTCTGCCCCTGATGGCACGGTATACGTCACTCCACGGGTAGAGACTCCTACGGTCATAGTTTCGAAGGACAATGGCCTTACTTGGTTCGATAGAACCATGGGCGAGGACGAAGGAACGCCATACCCGAGAAAGAACTCGGAGGTAGCCACTGACACCCAGTCGAACGCGTACCACATATGGACTGGCGCAGACGAAGGAGTCTATATGGCTACAAGCACGGATTCCGGCCAGTCCTGGACCCAGACGAGTGTCAGGATCAGTCCGAACGAGGTAATTTCTACGGCATTTCCCCAAGTCGACGCCGGTGACCCAGGCAGAATAGCGATTACATATCTGGGAAGCGAGAACGCCAGCGAGCTAAACCAGTCAAACATAGACGGGGAGCCCTGGGATGGGAACGCTCACTACGCCAATGCCAACGTCAGCTATTATCTGTACGTGACTTACAGCCTGAACGCCCTTGACCCTAATCCTGTGTTTCACACGGTCCGAGCCTCAGCAGATCCAGTTCAGATTGGCAGCATATGCCTGAATAGCGGTGACTGCAGGGATATCGGGGGCTCCAACAGGAACCTCCTAGATTTCAACGATCTCCACATAGACAGGGAAGGAAGAGTGTATATCGCGTTCGCTGACGGTTGCTTCGGGGAATGCGCGACCGGGAACAACTCGGGGCCTGAGGACTCCAGAAGTAGACGTGGGATACTTTGCTACCTAGGAAGTGGACCGAGCCTATTGGAGGGATTCGGCACGCTATCAGCATTCGAATCCCAGTGACCCTCTTAACCTCCTGCGAATAGCATCCGACATGTCACTCCCCAGAAGGGCCATGGAGCAGATGGGCTTCTCGGTCTGCTGCCTTATGTGCGACGCCCCTGATGTTGCAGGCTCGGAGAGATGCAAGGCCTGCATCAAGGGTCACACCAGAGCCAGAGACAGACTTACCTCTGGGAAGGCTAGGACCAAGGCGCAAAGACTAGCAAGAGAACTCGTAACGATGCTCTCCGATCCATTCAGCCATATCGATGATGAAATACACGGAGAATCGATGCAATACTACTCCGAAATCATCCGTGAGCACCAGCAGGACCCAGATAAGCCCACACAAAGGCGAGAAAGAAGCCAGCGACTATCCAGAAAGACCTCATTGATCAGGGAGGTGGCAAACGAGAACAGGTGGCTCGATAAACCGCCGGACGAGGACCAGATAGAGGAGATGCGGGAAATACTCAGGGATGGTGATGCGCGACCTCCCCTGACTTGGGACGAACTGATCACAGAGATTGAGGACATGCTGGATGACTGAACTGAATAGCATTGATAGCAGACAATGTGGACCAGCAATCGATGGCTGCGGAGAGAGACCCCAGATGGTGGAAGGTCGACGATGACCCTCTCGAGGCTCACCACAGGGCCACAAGTCACCAGGCGGCCAGAGATGATGGCAACTGGAGGCAACGCCGAATCCATGTGCAAGTAGGATCGGAGGGAAGGGTGTTTTCCAACCTCTTCGCAGACGCGAGAATGGGGGGAATTTCACTTCACAAAGGCTCGATATGGCACTTTTCAAGTACCGAGATACGGCATCTCGCCCTTGCTACGGGCGCTTTCACTATAGCTCTAGCACTGATGTTCGAAGGCGGCATGTTTGGGATATCCTCCAGATTCCCCCTATACTGTCTGTTTGCATTGGTTTCACTCGCACCTGCCTTCCTACTGCACGAGTTCGCGCACAAGTTCGTAGCAAGGTACTACGGATGTTGGGCTGAGTTCAGAGCGGATCCAGGTGGTCTTAGGTTCGGACTAATACTCGCTGCTGTTCTAGGAATAGTATTCATGGCTCCGGGCGCCGTTCTCGTAGCAGGAAACGCATCTAGGAGTCAATTTGGCAAAATCGCTGTAGCTGGCCCGGTTTCCAATATGGCCCTCTGGGTAATGGGTTACTTCAGTTGGCTAATCCTAGGGCCATTAGGGATTAGTCCGCTAGATTCCATTCTCCATTACTGGCTTTGGGGTAACTCAATACTCTGCGCTTTCAACATGATTCCCTTCGGTCCCTTGGATGGGAGGAAGATCAAATCGTGGTCAGAGCCGATATTCTACCTGTGCGTCAGTATTGCTGTAACACTAGTATACATCACTCTGGGATTAGAAATCATCTAGGTAAGTCCGTTCACAACTGGACTCTCATCGCAGTGGAAGAACGTCAATAGGGCCCACCATGTGATCATGTCGAGACTGTTCACCACGTTCGCGACACCGCTGTTCTCCTCCCCGTAGTCCTTGCCAGTGGTGTCCATCCACTGCTCCATCTCTTCCAGGGTATCGCATGTCTGGTGATAGCACCAGTAACCGTCTACAAGGCCGCCGAACCCGACGGTGACGGTCCCCAAGTTGTCTTGGAAGCTGGCGTGGTCGCTCCTTGCAGTAGTGTCTTCGTAGACGATGACTTCGGGCCTGTCCATGTCTAGCCAAACATCGGTTTTCCAGGTTTCCTCGGGGTAATTCGCACCCACAAGGGTCCCCATCTGCTCCTCCAGACCCAGCGCGTCGGAGCCAATCCAGTTCGACAGACCCACCATGCCCGGCTGGTCCAGACGATCGTGATTCGGGCCCGGCCCGATGTAGACCCGAAGCGGCCAGACCTCCGAGTCCTTGGGATAACCGTCCTCGTCGATCTGTGGGTCGGGATCTCCGTGGGGAGCCCCTCCGCCACCCGGCCAGTTGACTCCCGCCATATCCAGGTTGATGTAGCTGGTAACAGTCACATCCGGGTTGTCCTCCTTGACGTAGTAGTCCGTCCAGTAGTCCGAACCCCGCTTGCCGCCCTCCTCCCCGGACCATAGGCAGAATACCATGGTGCGCCTGCTTTCGAACTCCGACAGAGCCCGTGCGGTTTCCAGCACCATTGACGTTCCCGCAGAGTTGTCATACGCCCCAACTCTCGTCCCGTAGGTCCTGATACCTGTTATGTGGGGGTCTAAGACTGCTAGATTGGCAGGAGGAGCGACGTCGAAGTGAGCTCCGAAGACCAACCACTCATCGATGTAAAGGCTACCCCACTTGTAAGCACAAACGTTGTACGCTTCAGGATTTTGAGCTCCAAGCATATCGGTGTACTCGTACCTGTGAGACATCACCTCAAGGCCGAATGAGGAAAATTCTGCAATCAGGTATTGGGCAGCATCCTCGTAGGCAGCGTTGCCCTGGCCTGCCCACCGGTCCCAGTACCCCTCCTTCCCGTCGAATGGATCGAGGGAGTTGGTCGGGTCGGTTATCCGGTAGAGCCGCTCGTAGACCTCTCTGCCATGGACTATTCCTGACGAGTGAAATCCACCATCATCCACCGATGTGGTGCTATCTCGCACTGTCTGCACGGTCTTGACGAAGACAGGGCCCCCGCGATCTTCGCTACTGTTGAGAGTGTCCAATGAGCCATTTCCGTACACCCTAGCAACGGCGGAACCCCAATCACCGGAATCACCTCCGTTTTCCAACCAAGACCCCCACGACTGATTCTCCTCCCTTACCGGCCAATTGGTCCTCCCATGCTCCCCCACCAGCATAAACAGCATCGATACCCTCGGCGGCGACAGCAAATCCAGACTGAAGGAACCCCCCCTTTCGATATCGATAACGGTCGAGTTCTGAATGAACCCAGTGATGGGGTCCCTGACCAGGTATGGAACGTATACGGACATGTCGTGCCCGGATTCCAATGAGACGCTCTGGAAATGCCCGGATACCAACTCATCGGGACCGACATCCAGATCTTCTTCGGATAGGGAACCCCCTTCACCGCTCATACATCCGCTAAGCGGTGCGGAAACAATCACGAAGACCATCAGGGCTGCTCGCATGTTATCTCCACTAGGTGGCGGTCAGCCTTCTCTTGATCACTATTCCATTGTCGGTAACCTGTACAACCTCGACGGTGGGCTGAGGAGCGATGTATCCTATCGGCGAGGAGGCCATCTCTTCGAGGGCCTCTAGCGCCCTAGCCCTCTTCTTTCGCTTCCGTCTTGTCATCCTGCGCCTCACTCTCCAGAGCATGAATGCCAACAGCCCTATGATGTAGTACTGGACTTGGGAGATAACCCAAAACGGGGTCAGAAGAAGGGTGAAACCCACACTATCGTCTCCCATTCCCTGGCTTATCGTGTACGATATGACTTGTCGCTTTGAATCGTTGTTCGTTACAGAGGTGATCCTGCCCTCCTCTGATGTCAGATTCTCTAGCTCCATGCCCAGAGGCATCGTTATCGTGTATGTGCCTGCAAAACTAAGGCCGAGAGAATCATCGCCTATGTTGGCCAGCTTCGAAGTGGGCAAATCAGCACTAGCGCCGTTGACCCTGACTCCCTCTGGGGAGGGGGCAACCATGCTAGATGAAAGGGCGCCGGTCAAACTACCCATCGCTGCAACCATAGGAGTGACGAAAGGGGCAGCTAGAGTGTTCATAGAGACGTCTTCGGTGGCAAGGCCGAACTCAGGGCTCTCCCCATTGCCCCTGAGAATTCCGATCAACTCAACCCAGGAGTTAGTGATGCCAGCAGTCATACTCACCTTCGGAATATCGATGCTGAGGATTATGCCCCTCTCGTCGCCGATGACGTCGTCATTGTCCGTGATCATCTCGTGAGGGAACTCTATATCGATGGTAAAGCCAGACATGTCGATATCCCCGACACCGTTCCCATCCTCCTCTGTCAACTCCCTGGCAGTGTCCTCGATCAGGGACTTTATGTCCCTCTCCAACTCATTTACGTACCACGGAAGGCCCGAGGTCTGGCTGGACGATATGGGCATGCTCTGCTCGCAGTACGACTTCCCATTGTCGCACAATGAGAACTCCACCTCGAGAGGGTCTCCTCTGGAACCTATGTCCAATAGCGCCCTGAGCAGGTCCGAGGGAAGAACGTCCAGGCTCATGCTGGTGGAATCGGTGTTCAGTGAATCGAACAACTCATCGGGGACCGCAATCCTGTGGATGACCATGTCAACGGATAGGGCGAATTCGACGGTCACGCCCTTGGTCAGAGGGAGGCTTGCGAACGACACCTTCCCTACGTCCATGTCCACATCCATGTAGGCACAACTCTTCGAGGTCGAGGGACACACTGTGTCCCCTCCCCCATCGAAGCAAGCGCTCTGAACGGTGTCCCTGCATATCGCATGGTTCCAGAAGAAGGAGTCAGAACCGGTAAGGCCGATGACCCCGCTGTGATCCCCGGAAGCCCTGTAATTTAACACGATAGAGTCACCACCCTGTGGGGTAGATGCCCAGGAAGGCAGAACAATCTCCATCGTCAAATCAGCGCTGATTCCGTTAGGAAGCAAGCTTCCCACGAACGTCTCCATGGTCTCATCGCTTAGGACCGTTGAGAACTCCAGCCCTGAGTTGAGAAGCTTGCTAAGATCGTCCCCAGAAACCGAGTTCATGAAGCCAGAGTCTCCGAGGTTCCCGCCCAGCAGGTCGGCGAGACTGAATGGGAAAGTGTGACTTACCGACTTCATGTATACCGGGTAGGTGTCATCCATGGCTACGGATCCCTCCATACAGTAATTCACTCCCCTTTCGCACTGTGTGGAGGAATGGGTGTAGTTCAGACCGCCCTGATCCAGGGGAGCACTGGATACGTGGATCCATTGGAAATCACCCATCTTAACGCTCGACCCCCCGCCTGAGTCGGTTAGTGCCTGACCAATCCCTGAGATCGGGATGTTCTTGGAGAGATCGTCCAGGTCCAGCAGCCCAGTATGATATGCCATCCTAATCCCGTCGGAAGTGATTACTGGAATGGTCGCCTTGTCTCTAGGCATCAAATCTGGGACGCCCCAACTACTCAGGCTACTGGATTGTATCTGGTATATCCCTGCTATTACCTCCACGAAGGCATTGCTCTCATCGGAAAGATCGATCGAAACCCTGAGATCCAGGCTCCTGTCATCAGGAGAGACCTCCACTACGCTTGTAGTACTCTTGTCTCTCATCCCGATGGTCATGTCCAAGTCAGCGGGTTGGCTGCTGGGGGACAATCCATTGGGGTCGTCACGGTTGTCCACGATCCAAAGACCAGAAGAGTACGCCCCACCGTCTTCGGAAACCTCCTCGTTGACTCCCCATCCTGTCGCATCGGTAACTGTGGCATATGATGGTGGTTGGATGGAATAGGTCCCCTTGTGACCAGGCTCAACCCTGACGTCGAACTTCGTTGTGATTTCTGATCCCATCACGAGTAAACCCTCCAGGGCAGTATTCAGATTGGACGCAGATACTCCGTTTAGCCCATAAGTCGAGGAAATAGGCAGAGTAATGTTGACGTTAGTGGAAATGCAGATGGGGGGCTCGAAGGCATTGCCATCACTGTCAGAAGCAGGATCAATCGTACAATCCACCGCAGAAACCACTCCGGAGTCATCAGGTAGGAACACCCTATCCTCCCATGTGGTCACAGGAGATGTAGAGCCGCCCCAGTTAGCCAAGAAGCCGCTTATCGATCCATCAATCTCCCCTAGGAGGGACTCTTGTATGGTTGGCGACGTGACGTCGTTCGGGTCTGTATTCTCGTCGAAGGCGGACCTGAGTACATCTGCGGGAAGACCATCGTTTGCATTGATATTGTCACTACTAAGCGCCGCGATCATCGAACTGGATGTGAACAGCCCCATCCCTGACTTATCCCACTCCCTGATTGCCCACGAGGCTTGGAATTGAATCTCAGTAGGGCTTGTCATATTGAAGTGAAACATTCCCTCAACCCAGTTAGTGATATCTTGCGTCGCATCATCGGCATCGGACCTGCTGTCACAAACACCGTCTAATCCTGGAGAGGGCTGGCAGAGGGTCATCTCATCGAATGAGTCCTCTGAAACAGCCGCTGGAGCCACTGCCTGGACTAGGAAAATCACGGATAGTAGAACGGCGGCTCTTCCCCAACCGTATTGGGTTGAATTCTTAGCGTGCCGCTCAGCCATTGCGCAATGACTCTACGAGTCATTGTTAATGGATTCGGTGAGGGGTATCAGAATAGACACCAAACTCTCTCTATTCTAGTTCTGCTTGTACCAAGCATCCGTGTCTTCCGACGACCCTACTCCAGGCCCATCAGGACCATCCGAGTTCTGCATGGATTCCGGGCTGACCCCGGTTCCGGAATGGTCGAGAATAATCTTGCCCTCCGCGTCTACCTTGTAGCTTGTCGGGACCTCCTCCTTCATCGTAAATGCCAGGATGAGTCCGAGAAGCATTATCAGGAGTCCGCAGCAAGCGCACGATCCTCCGCCTAGCGCTCCGAAGATACCTCCCACTACACTCTCAATTAACTCGATGATGACTCCCTCTGGAACTGCAATAAGATTGTCCTCTGAAACAAACTCGTAAGACCCGCCGCTTTCGAGGCCTCGCACGTCTCCCATGTGCAGCCAACCATCTGGGTCATCTGCATACCCCATTGGCAGTTTTCCGTCTTCAGTGCACCAATCTGCAGTGTACCAAACCTTCTGATCACTATCTCCTTCGATTACACTCACATTAAGGGTAAATTCGTCGCATCTAACTTCATCGCTAACGAAGATGTAGAGCACTCCATCTTGTGCATCGGTGTGGTCGTGGACTCCAGAGCTTCCGGACCAGACCGCCTCTTCTTCGACGGACCAATCTGTTGCTGAGCCAACACCTCTTGCACCCAGGCCCCCTAGTAAGATTCCCAAGACGAGCAACCCAACTCCGACTCCCAGAGTCAGTTTTGCTGCGACGTGCATGATTCACGGAGCCTGCAGTCGCTAACAAACTATCCGATGAAGACAGAGAGGCAGGTCAGACTAGCATCGACCTCCCTGAACTCTGTCATTTCGATCGATGTGATTGAGAAGCCCGCATCCATCAACAAGTGCCTTGCCTTTTTGTAACCCTCTGCCATGATTATCCGATCGCCATATGCGATGGTGTTGGCTGCGTAACCCTCCTCTTCGGGAATCCAGATGACCTCTTCAGCGAAGGAAAGATCGCTCTCCTTCAGATGACCCATCGCAGCAACCATGGTGCCTGACCTCGGACTCGAGCAGACCGTTGTCAGGTGCAATGTGCTCTTCGGTACATCGAACAACTGCACATCAATACCCGCCCCCTTGGCATGCTCAGCCAGAAAATCGGCACCCTGCTTGTTGGTTCTGGTAGAAATACCTACCAGAAATCGATCGTCGTAGAAGACGACGTCTCCGCCGTCAAGAGTCGCCCCATCAGGCATCCTGATTACTTCAAAATCATCTGCAAGATGTTCTGCCACCGACTCCTTCTCCCCGTCTCTGCTAGGATGGCCGAGGTTCGGAATCACGGCCACGTCATCCAGAATCACTGCCGCATCCTCTACGAAGCAGCAGTCTGGGAAACCTTCCAACGTAGGGAGGGTGATGACCTCGGTGCCGTGTGCCCTAAGTGCTGCGAAATAAACCTCTTGTGCGCGTCTGGCAGCCTCGTAGTCTGGTACTCTAGTACCCAGGTAGCTGGACACAGCCTCCGCGTAACTTGGAGAGACTTCTCTGGTCAGAGCCCGCCCTCTTGTTCTGTCAAACGTTCCCGGCACGAACCCCCCTCTGCATAGCCATTGATAACGATTAGGAGAACGGAACCAGTTTTCCTGATTCCGGAAGTCTCTGACCCATCCATTATGGACGGAGACGGGAGTGGGTTGACTGTCGCAGGTGTCGTTATGGAGGAACTGAGAAATCTCCTAGAAGCGAGGAACCGGCACATCAGCAAAGCCCTCTCAATTGCACATGGGAAGCCCCTGCACATAGTGAGGGGAGAGATGCAGTACCTGCACGCCTCGGACGGTACCAAGTACCTGGATCTCGTGAACAACGTCTCCCATGTAGGTCACTGTAACCCCCATGTTGTTGAAGCCGGACAGAGACAGATGGCCATCCTGAACACAAACAGCAGGTACGTGTACGAGGAGCTAACCGAGTATCTGGGCCGACTATCCTCCACCCTGCCCGAGTCCTTGGCTGTGGGATTCTTGGTAAACTCAGGTTCTGAAGCAAATGAACTCGCGGTCAGGCTGGCTCGATCATTCACAGGAAATCACGACATGGCCGTGATTGAGGGTGCTTACCACGGTCACACGGGAATGCTGATCGACCTGAGTCCATACAAGTTTCGAGGGCCTGGGGGCAGAGGCTCGCCAGAGGCATGGGTGCATGTGCTGCCCATCCCCGACACATACCGCCGTCCCACTATTGACTACTCAGCAGAGGCAAGGGAGGGAATGAAGCACGCGGGCCCATTGGCAGGTCTTCTGATAGAGTCCATGCTATCCTGTGCGGGGCAGGTACCCCTGCCGCCCGGCTACTTCTCAGAGGCCGCCTCGGCAGTCAGGAACCAAGGGGGGCTGCTGATTGCAGACGAGGTACAGGTAGGGTTCGGTAGAGTGGGGATGCACATGTGGGCCTTCGAGGAGAGCGGAGTAACCCCAGACATCGTGGTGATGGGGAAGCCGATAGGGAACGGGCACCCCATGGCAGCGGTCTTCACGACCCCGGAAATCGCCTCTTCGTTCGGGGGCATGGAGTTCTTCAGCACGTTCGGCGGGAACCCAGTCTCCTGTGCTATTGGAATGGCAGTGATGGACGTCATTGAGAAAGAGGACCTGATGAATCGAGCCCATGTCTTAGGAGAACGCTTCAAGATCGGTCTGAATTCTCTGATGCAGGAGCACGAGTTGATTGGGGACGTCCGTGGACGGGGACTCTTCCTCGGAGTCGAGATTGTGAAGGACAGGAGTACCCTCGAACCTGCGGCTATGGAGGCTTCAGAAATAGTGGGTGCGATGAGGGATCAGGGGGTGCTTCTGAGTACGGACGGACCCCTTCACAATGTAATCAAGATAAAGCCACCAATGGTCCTAAACCATGACGATGTGGATCGAACTCTTTCCAAACTAGAAAACTGTCTTTCCACGATGTGACGTAACAAGGCTTAACCTGCATCAGGTCAAGCGTCCGGCATGGAACAAGAAGGACAACCTGCACCTCAGCAATTAGAAACGCCAGAATTCAGCCCTCGACCACAGCAGATGATGGGGTTCATGGATGCACTAACGACAGTATTTAGGAACAAGTATGCTACCTTTTCAGGACGGGCATCGAGATCGGAATATTGGTGGTCATATCTGGGCATAGCTGTGATATCTATGGTCTTACAGATTATCGGAATTGTTGGGGCGCTTGCTCTTGGAAGTGTCAACGAGGGACTTGGAGCACTATTTGGCTTGGCCGCGTTCGCAGGTCTTTTTGCACTCTTGATCCCTAGCCTGTCCGTCAACGTTAGGAGACTTCACGATACTGGTAAGAGCGGTTGGATGCTACTAATAC
>LULH01000322.1_pt1 | contig 11569 bp, 1 predicted proteins | sample 728201 | NCBI WGS metagenome assembly LULH01 (sample SAMN03860294, study PRJNA289734) | marine metagenome | biome: seawater column; feature: ocean; material: water; isolation source: Red Sea water column Station 169 - depth 100m | place: Saudi Arabia: Red Sea | collected 2011-10-15 | depth 100 m
GGAGGATCTGGTATTGCTGGTCTAGCACAGTCATTAGCTAACCAAGGTCAATTAGCCGCTCAAAAAGCCTCGGCTAGTATAGGTCAGCAAGAGGCGCAGAATCAAAGACAAATCGCGCAACAAGAAATGTCTAACCAGCGTTTGATAGCTCAAGGACAAAGTTCTGTAGAAAAACAAAGGTCTCAAATGATACAAAACCAGTTAGAAATGGCTGCCGGTAGAAAACAAGCTGCAGACGCGGCTAGAACACAAGCGGCTACTAACCAAATGTCTGCTATTGGTGATATTGTAGGTGGAGTTGCAGGTGGTGTTACTAGAGGTATGACTAATATTAACCAGGGGTCAGGTTTCTTTGATGAGAGTTGGAGACAAGGGCTTAATACAACTGGAGTTTAAATAAAATAAATTATGGCGAAGAAATTTGAAAAACATATGATGTATGGCCCTAATGGAGAAGAAAAAATGGCTAATACATACCAAGAACACTTAGACTTACAAGACAAAGGTTGGGGTCATGAAAAACCAAGCTCACCTTTAAATTACACGCCAGGATACAAAGGTATGCCTACTACATTGCCTTCTACTAATTTTACAAAACTAGGCGCTATAATGTCTGGTGGTGAAGATGATTTTGGTGGTGGAGCAGGTTCTGTAGGTTACCAAGTTAAATGGGACAAAGTAGATTTTGGTAAATCTATTTTAGAAAAAGCTATGAAGGACAATGAGAAAGACATAATAGCTAAAAAGGAAAAAGACGAAGAAGAAGAGGAGGAAGAAGTACCAACTGACAAAAAAGTAAAAGAAACTCCAGAAGTAATTGAAGAAGGAGTTGAAGACGATCCAGAAGCAATTGAAGAAGCAATTGAAGAAGGAGTTGAAGAAGGAGTTGAAGAAGGAGTTGAAGAAGAAGATGGAGATGCAGCTAAACCTAATCAGTCTATACAAAATGAACAAATAGAAAAAACTGCTACTGAGCAATACAACATAAGTGATTTTAGTAAAAAATACACTAAAGAAGAGCAACAGACTTTATTTGGAGAGTTACCAAAACAAAACCCTACACCTGAGGTTTTTCCAGGAGCTAATGTAGATGGGAAGTGGAACAAGCAACTTGGTGGTGGTAACCACAAAATACGTATGAAACCAATGTTTAAAAACGGTAAGTTTAGCGGTGTTAAAAACTCTGGTAGAGACTGGAACTATACGTACAAAGTAAAAGGTAAAGAACCAAATCAGTATATACAGTTTCCTGATTTAAACAAAATGGGACAGGGTGTTGATAGAGTTTTTAAAAAGTTAGGTGGCTCTAAAAACGGTAGGTTTACACAAGAGGGTTTCAAAGATTTTACTAATAAATACATGGACTTGCTTAAAGAAGCTCAAGCCAACTTAGAAAAATATAAAGAACAAGGATTAAAAGGTCAAAAACTAGTACAAGCTTTCAAAGATAACCGTGCGCAAATGGTAGTGTTAAGGATGCACGCTAGAGGATTTACTAACTCTATCGCAAACTTTAAAGACGCAGATGCGCCAACTAAATATAAGTCTCCTTTACAACAACCTGTTGAATCTAAACAAGGGCCAACACCTGAAAATCCTTTGTCTACTGGCATACCGTATTCACGTATGTACTTAAAAAGTATAGGTATAGACCCAGATGTATATTATAGCACATTATCAAAACAAACTGAACAACCTCCAAAACCCCCAAGGCCTTCAAAATCTAACTCACCTTTTCCGCAAATAGATAGGTCTTTTTTAAAGGTTAGAGAAAACTGGATGCCAACCGAATCACCAATGAACTACGATGGTGTTTCTCACGAAGAGTATGTTCCTTTTAAGCAAACAGAACAAGAAACTATGCCTACTAATATATGGGAAAAGATTAGTTCGTACGGAAAAGGAGTAGATAAAAAAATAAAAAGATTTGTTAAGAGTGTTAAGTACGACCCTTCTTCAGACAAACCTATAGCTTCCTTTCAAAATCCAGCTTGGAAAAATACTATTAACCAATGGTTACAAAGTAGAAAAATGATGATGGTTGAGGCTGTTAAAAACAACGACAAGCAAACACAACAAGGTATTTCTGACTCTGTTATAACCTTAATACAAGATGTGACTACATATTCTAATAAATTTTTAGACTGGGTAGACAGAAACTCAGGAGAAAATGCTCCTGGTAGTGCTGGAGGATCAGTGGTGTCATTAGGTTCTAAAAAAGACGAAAAGTTTATTGGCGACATGACTTTTATGGGGGACTTAAACACCAATATAGCTATCGGTGAAGATGGTAAAATAGGTATCAAGTCCTTTGGTTTAGACGGTTTAAAATATGTAGAAGATTTAGACTTAGATGTTTTTGCTAAAGACGATGCTGGTAAGATGACTTTTTTAGAAGCTTCTGGTAAGTTAGAAAAAGATGCTGAAGCTGGCAAACCGATGAACCCTGGTATAATTAGCGGTTATGCTGACGAGTTGTTAAAAAACGAAGACAGTATATTGTCTTGGGCTTTTGATCCACTTTATGGAAGGTCTTGGATACAAGACTGGTCAGAAGCAAATCCAGACGTAGATGTAAGTATGTTTATGCCCGAAAGTAGTAATTTTGATATAGACGCACTAACAGACGAGTTACACGGTTGGTTAAGTTCAAAGTTAACCGACGCTTACAACGCTAGCTCTCCACAACAAAAGCAACAAATAGCCCAACAAAACGAGCAAAATACACAACAAATAATGAATCAAACACTGGCTAATGTAGAGCAGGAAAAACAAAATAAACAAGGTGTTTATGCTGAAAACACGCAACAACAACAAGGGTCGCCTTTAACGCAAAAATCTAGCAGAGCTTTAGAATTATTAAGAAAATATAGTAAATAAAATTTTATGAGTAAATTAAGTCCATTTTTAGAAACGGTAACTGAAAACTTAAAAACAAGCGGGGCAACAAACGAGGAGATAGAACTTGTACAAACCGAGTTGGAAGGTAGTATAGAATTACAGGCTAAGGCTTGTAACGAAATGGAAGGTTATACTTGGAATCCAACAACACAAACATGTGATTTAGACGTTAAGCCTATAGAAGAGGAGGTTGACAAACAAGAAGAAGAGAAGGTTGACAAACAAGAAGATGTGGGTATCGAGGCTAGTACTGGAGTCATAGGAAGTGTAGATATTCAAAAGCCAGGAAAAAAGTTTAAAAGTCAAAAAGAGAGAGAGGATTTTTCTTTTGATAATAGAATAGACGCAACTGATCCAGAAGAAGCTTTCTATATACAACCAGGTGACGTGCCTAGAGGTAAAAACTATGGGGTTATTCAGATGGATGAGACAGAGTTTGTTAACTACATGATGAGAAGATTTGGAGGTTTAGGAATTGTTGCAAAAGAAGAGGGATATGGAACTAATAAAGTAAGTTTAAACGGCGAGGAAGTTAACTTAGGAGGTATCTGGACGGACATCTGGAATCAAGAAACGTCGTATGAAGAAAAAATAGAAACCGTCAACAGGGTAGTGCAGGAAATGATAGTGAAAAAACAAGGTTACGTAGCTGGGCCAACTATGTCCCAAGAGCAAGCCGACCTTCTTAACTCTCAAAACCCTGATTATGATCCAGATTTTGACTTTGACTTGTACATGGACGCAAACAGGGTGAACTTACAAATTGCTCCTATCACTCAAAAGGGGTTAGAGAAAGTTAGTTTCGATGATTTAGTTACCTTTAAAAACAACGCGATACAGCAAACTATGAGAAGGTTTTTTAAAACCGAAGAGGGTAAAAAAGTGCAAGAAGAAATACTTATAGAAAGACAAAAACAAGAAGGTAAACTTTTAGCAAGTTTAATTATTGAAAACCAAGAGGCATTAGCAAGCGGCGAGGTAACAATGAATGATTTAGCAAAAAAGTTTACTAGCGAGCAACAAGATATAATAGCGAAAATATTTGAAGAAAACGATGATGTTCGTAAGGTTTATTACAACACGGGTTTAGCTATAAATAATTTTTACGGAAGGCAATTTGAGGTAAAAAGGTATGAGGAAAACCTTGGTAAAGAATTTGGTGCTTTAGCTGATTATGATTTTTTAGTTAATTTTGTTAAGGGTGTTACCGTTACTTTTCCTTCGGAGCTAGCTTCGTATAAACAAGCCTCTGAAGGTAGACGAATGCAAGAACTGTACGAAGAGGTCGATAAGCCTATTAACTATGACGGCAAAGAAATAGATTTATCTACGTATAAAGGTACTGTTAATCTTAATAAACTGGACCACGTTGCTAAGAACAAACTCTTTTCAAGGTTTGGTAGAGAATGGGAGGGTTATGGAATTATACACAAAGACCCATCTAATCCTCAGTTTTACACAAACAAAGGATATTTAAAATATCTAGAAAAAGCCAAGAACAAAAATGCTTCTCTTAAGCCTCTTTATACTAGTTTAAGTAAAAAGCTAGAACAAGGAGAGTTAAAACCAAATGATTTTTATACAAGAGAAGAACTAAATAAAAAAGGACATAGAGTACCAGTGCATGGAACTTATAAACCTATGTTTGAAGGAAATTTGTTTTCCGACGAAGAGTTTACCGCCGCGGAATTAAACACATACAGAAAATCGTATCTTTTATTTAGAGAGTTTAAATACAAAGAAAAACAAATTGAAGCTATAATTAAAGCCGATAAAAATAACAGGTTAACGAGTCCAGATCAAGAGTTTTTGAAAGACGGACAGTTTAGAGTTAACAACAAAAATTTAGCGGCGGTTTTAGGCGATCAAACCTTTAGACTTGTTAGTAGTATATTTTCTGTGGGAGCCACAAGTTTAATGGCTGAGACAGCCAACGTTATGGAGCAGAAAATACAAGAGTTTGTGTCTAAAAAATATCCTAAGTGGGAAACTTTTAGCAACGAAAAGAAGGCTGACTTGATATTAGAAGCTTTAGAAGGCAAGGACGGTAATACTCAACTTGATCTTGAAAGTGTTTTTACAGCCGGTGGTATCTCTGGTTCTTTAGACTTAATAAGTAACGCGTTTTTTGTAGGTAAAGTAGCTAAGCCAGTTATAGCGTCTATTCCACAGTTGTTCAAGTTGCTAGTAACACAAAATTTTAAATTAGCTTTAAAAACTGTTGGAAAAGAAGGTTTAGACGTGGTTAAAACTACCTTGTTAGAAATGGTGACAGAAGGTACGCAAGAATTAATTACTGGTTATGGTGCTAAATACGATAACTTGGATGGTCTTTACAGTTATCTTGGCGAAGGTGGTAACTATGAAAACTCGTTAAACGCGATAGTTACATCTATGATAAGTACGCCGATTTTAGGTGGAGGAACAAGAACTCTAAAGTCGTTTAAAAAAGCGTTTGAACATAAGTTGTTAATTAGAAACAACCCAGACGGTATACTAAAGTCGGTTCAAACACAAATGGACAAAGAATTAGAGTACCTTCAAAACGGTAAAGACGAAAACGGTAATACATACACGTCTGAAATGTACGAAGAGCGTATGCAGTATTTGAACGGTGTTAACCTAATGGTTACTAAGTCAGATATGAATCTTAAAAATAAAGATGCTGTTTTAAAATTATTAGACACGTATTTAGAGCAACAAAAGAAAATAGATCAAAAAGTAAAAATTGAAGAAGAACTAGAAGAATTAAGAAAAGAATACCCTGGTTTTGAAAAAATGATACAAGATGGTACTTATAGCGGTGTTCCAGGAAAAAGCGACCGGTTTGATAGGATGCAAATTGAGCTAGCAATCCTAAACGACGATATAGATGAATTAATTAAAGAAAGAAACAAAACGTATCTTATAGAGCTGTATGAAACAGAAGGTAAAGAGTTAGCGTCAGAAATAAATAACGATCCTAATAGAGATACGGAGGTTATTATATTTGACGAAGAAGATGGAAACAAATCAGTTGAATCGTTTTTATCTTCGCAAGAGTGGTATTATGACTTGCCAACACAGAAAAGAAAGGAAGTTAAAGATTTTTTAGAAGGAAAAGAAAACGGTTTAGCAATAACATTAGAAGAAATACTAGAAATAAACCCAGACTACGAAGGTAGAGGTATTCTTTTAATATCTAACGACAACGCTAGAAAAAACATAGAAAAAGGAGATGTTTATGCGGCTTCTGTAATACACCACGAGATAGACCACGCTAATTTTTCACATGAGTTCAAGGGTGAAGAAGGGTTAAAAAGATTAGAAGCATTTAAAAACAAACTTGAAGTAACACTTAGAGACAGTGACAATATAATCATGCAAATGATGTATCAAAACATTATGTCTAGAATGTCTACGTATTCAAAAAAAGGTGTAAATCTTAATAGCAGAGTTGGTTACGAAGAATTTTTAGCTGCTTTTGGAGATATTGCTAGAGCATTAAAAGCACAGGGCACAGCTATAAACCCTGAGTTTGCGACCGCTTTTAATAAAATAGTAAAAGAGTTTGCTAGTATTTTACCGGGAGAAGCAAACAAATGGACTACAGGTAACACTCTAGAGTTCCTAAGCAACTTTGACCATGCTAACCCAGCAGATGCTACTCTACCTATTATACAACAATTTATCGACGAGAATGGAAACGATGACATGATCGTTTTAGACGGGGCTATGGTTAGCGATATAGAAATAGCTGGTTTTCTACCTGAAAACTCTTACAAAGATGTTAACAGAAGAAGCTCGTTTGCAGACGAAAGCGCTTATAACTTGATGAGAGAGACTGTTACTATGATATACCCTGGAAAAAGAGGGACAAGCGAGATTGTTGCAGAGAACAAAAACATACAACAAAGAATACTTAACTCGGAGAAAAAAGGAATAGACGCAACGAGAATTAGAGATCAATATTTATTTAACAACTGGGGAGTATTTGAAAATATAGTAAAAAACAAATGGAGAAAAGGAGAGGGGTTAGATTTAATACCTGGTAATAGAGATGAATTTGTGGGTAGATTGTTAGAAGAGTTTATAAAAATGACAAAAACCTATACTCCTGACATGGAAGTTCAAGACAAAAACGGTGTGGAACCAGGAGAGCCTGGGTATATAAAAACCACAATGGAGTTCGGTGCTTACTTACAGAAATTTTTACCAGCAAGAATACCTGACATATACGATGGTTTGAATAAGATGTTTACACAGTCTATTGACCCAACGCCAGATAGTCCAGGTATGACCAATAGTGAGTTAAATACTTTTCAAGACGAAGAAATAAGCGCGGCGCAACAAATCCAAGACTTTGAAGAATACTCTGCTATTAGAGAAAATTTAACTAAAGTTTTTGATTTTGAGATAGATAGCAAAAACTATAATTCTTGGATGGCTTCTGTTAAAGAAAAACTAGGTGGTCTTGATTTAAACATGCTTTTTGATGAGAACGCTTCCCAAGAAGTTAGAAATTTAGGTATGTCTTTATGGAAGGATTTAAGAGCTTTAGCGCAAGAAGGAGGTAAATTAAATAAAAACGCTAAACCAACTAAGCTATATAAAGACTTTATTGAAAACACCGTAGAGAATTTTTACGCGCAGATGTCTATTAAAGATCTTAATAAGTTTTTAGGTGATGACGCTAAGTTTTTTATTGAAACTAGAGAAAGGCAAGACACTGATCAAAGTTTAGAAAAAAAGGGTAGGGACCAACCTAAAAACAAATACGCTGGTAATAGAGAAACGGTTAAGTTGGAACTAACTGAAGACAGAAAGGAAATGTTACTTGAGATAATGTTAAGAACAAATGCTATAGCTAAGTTTGAATCTACTGGTCCAAAAACAAATAAAGAATTAAGAGACGAGTTTAGAATAGACATGTTAATTGAAAGAACATTGAAGAACTATTCTAGCATTTTGTTTAATGACGCTGCTATGCAAACTATGACAGACCTAGACTTTAAGTCTGAAAACGGTGTAACAGACGCTCAAATAGCTCAAATGGGATTACTTTTAAACAAGGGTAAAGATGTTAGATTTTCCTATGCTGGTGAAGAGCTAAAAATATCTTTAATGGACATACCGGACAGGTATAAGATAGAGAAGAAAAGGAAGGATGGTACAAGTTATTATGAGTTGGAAGTTGGAAAATATACCGCTGATGTGTATTCTTATTTTAACGAGATTCGTGATATATATAAAAAGAACGGTTACATTGGGGAAGATCTTGAAGAGGTGATTGGGCATATAGACAGGTTGAACGAAAAGTACGGAATGGACGATGCTACTGTTAACTTTCTTAAAATGCAGTTTGACCAACAAAAAGTTATAGATGCTGACCAAGCAGACTTTCAAAACAAAATGAACGAGTCTACAGTTATTGACGAAAAAGATAAGACAGAAAGAAGTAATATAAGGCACGACACGGAGGGTAAAAATAAGATACACGATAACGGTATTGTTTTATCTAACAAATTTGGAAAGGATCTTATGGAAGCTATTGGTTTTGAGTGGCTTGGTTACATAAACAATAGTAGAAACTTACAGGTAGGAAAAGAAGGTAGTGAGTTTCAGGTAAGGTTTGACAATATGGTGGTAGACTTAAAAGAAGTTGATTATGTACAGCAGTTTAAAGAAAAAGGTTTTGATGAAGAAACCGCTAAGCTTAAGGCTGAAGAATTACAAACCGCTATAAAAGATTTTAGAAGCCTAAACATAACGAGTGGTAGTAATCAAAACTTTACCAACACAGCGGGTACTAACATTTTTCAAAGAGTATCTAAAATATTAGAAAAAGGATATAATGACGATGGTAGTATAAGAACGAAAGAGCAAAAGTACCAAGAGCTTGTAGACAGTGGTTTAATAGATGAGATAAAGAAAGCTAATAAAGCAAATAGAATAATACACAAATACGTTTTAACTGGTATTTTTGAAGAAGTTAAGGCTGGAAATCTTGATATAAAAGCGTTGCATGAAATGTTTAAAATGGGCTCTGGTTTAGTACATGGCTTTAGAGGATTCTCACAAATGTTTGGCTTTCAAATACTAGATGGCAAACAAAAACCTACTAAGGGTCCTGATGGTAAATTTGATTGGAAATGGAAGGGGGAGCATGTAGCGTCTATATCTAAGGTAAATTCTGACATAGTAGAATTAATAGCCAAAGCTAAAAACAATCCTAACATTGATTTTGAAGGAGAGCTAGATATAATACTAGCAGAATACGGACAAATACTTGGTAACAATAAAGATTTTGACGTTATAGACGAGGGTGGTAGAACAAACGAAACAAATGCTTTTAGAATTAACTTACTTGAGCAAGATAACTACGTTGACTTAGACAATAGAAACATGAAAGAGTTACAGTTAGAAGTTACTCTTGAAAAAGAAATGATTAAAAACCAAGTTAAAGAAAAAAGAAAAGGACAGGTTAAAGAACAAATTAGAAACTCTTTAGCTGGCGGTGAAATTAACGGTGCTACTATAGCTGACTTTGACGAAACGTTGGCTTTTGGTAAAAATTATATAATAGCTAAACTAGGAAACAAAACTATAAAAGTTCCGTCTGAAGAGTTTCACGAAAGAGTTGGTCCTTTAAGTGCACAGGGTTACGAGTTTGATTTTAGTGATTTTGTAAACGTAAGACAGGGTACACCAGCGCCTTTCATGGATAAGTTTATCGAAAAAGCACGTCAGTTTGGTACTACTATAGAGAGTAAATCAATAAAAGAAGATCATTTAAAACCTTTTTTAGAAGAAGGCAAAGAGTATTTACAAGTCAGTGCAAGTACATACATTTTAACAGCTAGACAACCAGAGGCTGCTAGAGCTATACAAGCCTATCTTTTACAACAAGGTGTTTATATGCCTTTAGAAAATATAACTGGATTAGGTATTACTGTAGATGGTAAAACAAAAACTGTAACAGCAGAAGACAAAGCTGACTGGGTTGAGGAAAATTTAATATTCAACGGGGTAAACCAACTAACATTTGCTGATGACGGTTTAAAAAACGTTGAGGCTATGATAAGGTTGTTTACAGATTACCAAGAAGTTTTAGACCTGCCTAAATCAAGAGTTTATCAAATATTTGAAGATTATTATAAAGACCTGTTAAATCCACTTACTGGAGACCAAACTCTTCTAACAAAAACAGAATTAGAAAACTTTAAAAATAGAAATAAAACCGAGGAAAGATTTAGTTTGAAAAATGAAGATGGAGAGTTTTTTGATTTTATTGAGCTAAACGACGATGGAACACCTAACTTAGAAAAAACTATTAACGTTATAATAGAACAAAGCACCGGTATCGAAAGATACAAAACCTATAGCGAGGCAGAAGGAAAGATTAGAGGTGCTAAAATGAAATCTTTGTGGGATATTGTTAGAGCTCCTTCTATGTATGACCTAGAATTATTTACGTACAGAATGTTAGCTGATGGAGAACTAGGAGAGCAACAGCAAAAGTTTTTTGAAGAAAAACTATTTAAACCTTATAATGACGCTTATGTTGCTATGTCACAAGAAAGGAGAAGGTTAAATAACGGTGTTAATAAAATAATAGAAGAACTAGGTAAAGAAAAACACGGTAATCTAAAAACTTTAGTAGAAGGTACAAACTATTCTTACGAACAAGCCGTTAGGGTTTATTTATGGAGTAAAAACGGTATGGAAATACCTGGGCTAACATCTGAAACACAGGCTAAACTTGTTGAAGCCGTAGAGCAAGATAAAGACATAGAGAATTTTGCTAAAAAATTAGGTATGTTGTCACAAGCACCTGATGGTTACATGAAGCCTACAGACTATTGGATGGTAGAAGGTATTGATTCTGATTTAAGGTCTTTAACCAAAGGAGAAGGTAGAGCAAGTTTCTTGAAAATTTGGCAAGAAAATGTAGACCAAATATTCAGCCCTGAAGTTAGAAATAAATTAAGAGACGCTTACGGGAATAATTACGTTGAAGCTTTAGATAACATGTTGGACAGAATGAAGACCGGTGAAAACAAAAGGACTCAAGGTCGTTTAGAAACAGCTTGGTCTAACTGGGTTAACGGTTCTGTTGGAGCGACAATGTTCTTAAATATGAGATCTGCGACGTTACAGTTAATATCCGCCTTTAACTACATAGACTTTGGTGATAACAACGTTATAGCCGCTGGAAAAAGACTTGCGGATGTACCTCAGTTTGCCAAAGACTTTTTAATGATATGGAACTCTGATTATCTAGTTGGAAGAAGAGAGGGTGAAGAATACGGGGTTAACGAAGCTCAGTTAATAGAGTTGTTAAACAGCGGTAATCCAGCTCAGTCAGTTATGGCTTATTTAATGAAACTAGGATTTACACCTACGAGGATTGCGGATAGTTTTGCTATTGCTTCGGGTGGTGCTGCTTATTATAGAAACAAAGTTATGGCTTACGAAAAGCAAGGCATGACTACTGAAGAAGCAGAATCAAAAGCGTTTTCAGAATTTATAGAACAAACAGAAAAAGCACAACAGTCTTATAGGCCAGACAAGGTTTCAGAGCAGCAAGCTAGTAATTTAGGTAGAGTTATACAGGCATTTGCAAATACTCCGATGCAATACAACAGGATAATGCTAAAGGCTATTAGCGATATGAGAGCTGGTAGAG
>LULH01000502.1_pt1 | contig 11503 bp, 11 predicted proteins | sample 728201 | NCBI WGS metagenome assembly LULH01 (sample SAMN03860294, study PRJNA289734) | marine metagenome | biome: seawater column; feature: ocean; material: water; isolation source: Red Sea water column Station 169 - depth 100m | place: Saudi Arabia: Red Sea | collected 2011-10-15 | depth 100 m
CCTTGAATAATTGTAGTTGGTCGTGTCGGATTACAATATTGAATCGCATCGATATCTGTGAAACAGTCGAATTTACTTTTAGTATACCCGTCCACTACCATCCAGGTCTCATCAGCATCTAAACTTTTAAGTTCAATACCGTTGAGCTTTCGAATAGTGCTATTTGCTCCATCGCACGCCAAAAGATACTTACTGTTTGTTTTAAACTCTTCCCCAGTTTCAATATTTTTGTAGGAACAATTCACAACGCCATCTGATTGATCAACGCTTAAAATTTCATTACCTGTTCTAATCGTATTAGTCTGATATTTTTTTGCATTTTCTCTATGCGCTTGATCAAATTGAGGTTGGTGAATGAATAGTATTGAATGTTGATAATTATATGTATCAAAACCATCCATCGTAATTTTTAAAATTGATCTTTTATTAGCATCTTTGTTATCAACACCTCTAATTTTTCTTGTCTTTACCTCAGTTAGAAAGCTACAATGAGCCATTGCCCGTTGACACTCAGCATCCCATGTAATTGCTCTGGGCAAGGGGAAGGTTTCTTTTTCTTTATCTAAGATTAACGCTTTAATGCCATAATACCCTAGCAAGTTTGCGCAAGTTTCACCTACTGGTCCATAACCGGCTACAATGACATCATATTCAGTATTACTCACGCGACTTAGTATGCAGGCGTATCTTCTGGCTCTTCAATAACTTTATTGTTAATGAAGCCCAGTTTTTCAATTTCAATTTTAATTTCGTCACCTGCTTTAAGCCAATTTCTTGTCATCACTGCAGAACCAGCCGGTGTACCAGTTGGAATTAAGTCTCCAGGTTCTAGCGTAAAAGCAGTTGATAAGTACTCAACCAATGTAAAACAGTCAAAAATTAAATCACTTGTCGAAGCTGATTGCCTTAATTCTCCATTAACATATGTTTCAAGCTTAAGGTCATGGGGATTGCCAACTTCATCACTGGTTACAATATAGGGACCAAATGGACAATGGGTGTCCCATGACTTTCCCATAGTCATTGTCATAGGAGGACCACGCATCTGCCAATCTCTGATTGTAACGTCGTTAACGACTGTATAGCCGTAAATAACTCCAGCTGCTTTGTCATAAGGTACATGACGACATTTTTTTCCAATAATGAAACCAAGTTCGCCTTCATAATCTAAAAATTCTGAAGCACGCGGCCGATGAATTTCATCGTATGGACCGTTAACAGAGCTATTTTGCTTGTTAAATATATTTGGATATTTTTCTTGAGCTTTACCTATTGTTTTTGCAGCTGTTTGCGCAACTTCATCTTGATGTTCTTTATAGTTTAATCCAACCGCAAGAATTTTACTTGGTTTAGTGATAGGAGCTTCTAAATGTGCTTTGCTTAACTCAATTTTATTTTCACTATTATCAATAAGATTTTTTGCAGTATCTAGACCCTGATCTCCAAGAGCGATAAAATCTATCATGTTGTTAGGTAGTGAACTATCTGAGAAATCCACTATATGGTCTCCATTTATTGCGCCTATGGATGTAGTGCCATTAAATGTAAAAGTAACTAATTTCATAAAACTAAATCAATAAATATCTAAAAGCTGGATTTGTAACAAGTTTAAATAATGTATATTATTTTATCATATATATGAAGAAATCCATATCAAGACGCTCTTTTATTAAAAAATCTGTAGCCTCAATTGCTTTAGGCGGCCTTGCATCTATTTTACATTTACAAAATGCGCCAGCCTATATTAAACCTAAGAATTATAATATTTTATTAATATTAAATGATCAGGAGCGGGCATGGCCATATATTCCAAAAAGCATTGATTTGCCTGCACGCAGATATTTGGAGAATATCTCAACCTATTTCAATAGATCCTATACCTCAACACCAATATGTTCACCTGCACGTAGTTCTGTTTATACGGGGCAACATGTTCAATTTACTGGAGTATGGGATAATACCGTTACTCCTTGGGTTCCAGGTTTATACGATAATGTAAATACAATAGGACATCTCTTGAAAAAGCAAGACTACGAAACAGGTTATTTTGGTAAATGGCACTTAACAAACATTACTGAGAGTAACGTAAATGAAAATGCTCTCGGATATGAAGGTATGCGAAAAATGTTTTCAAAATATGGTTTTGATAATTCAGATCAACCAGGCGAGCGTGATTTAGGTCAGGGGGGTTTTAAATTTGATGGTTTGACTGCAGAATCTGCATCAAATTTTATTAGAGATAAAAAAGGAAATGAAAAGCCTTGGTCTGTATTTGTAAATTTTGTTAATCCTCACGATATAATGTTTTTCAGGGCATCTTCTGAAATATTGGGTACGGGATTTATCGGTGAAAATCAAAAATTTGCACCAGATGATCCAATATACAAAAAAGAACACGATTTTGATTTTCCTAAAAATTTTGGTCGAAGGTCTTTAGGTGAAGGTGAATTTGGAACGGAAATCATGAATACAGTTTATGGAGAAATTCCATATGATAGACTAGATTTATGGAGAAGGTTTTGTAATTATTATTATAACTGTTTACGTGACGTCGATAGACACATGATGAAACTTATTCATTCCTTGGAAGATACTGGTCAAATAGATAATACAATCATCTTCATGATCTCTGACCATGGAGAAATGCTTGGACAACAAGGAGCAAGAGGAAAAATAGTTTCTTGGGAGGAATCAATCAGAGTTCCAACGCTTGTTTACCATCCAGACTTAAAAGATAAAAGACTGTGTAACTCAGTAATATCAAACATTGATATCGTTCCAACATTATTAGAGTTTACAGGTCTTAGTAAATCTGAACTTAGAGATAAGCACCCTGAATTAAAAGGTAACAGCTACGCGGAGTTGGTTGAAAATGTTAACTACGACAACGTACGTGATAAAGAGGGCCATCTAATTCATGGAGTTCAAATCATCCCAACAGTTTTTGAAGTTGCGGAAAAATTTCGACATACAGCACTTGCGGACGGCTTTTTAGCTAAGACAAAAGCATTTATGTCTGAGGGAAAATTCTTACCAGATTTTACTCCACCGCTGAATTACAAAGGTGTAGTTGATAAAAAACATAAATTTCTAAGGTTTTTCTCACCTCGTCAAAATAATATTCCTACAAACTACGATGAATTGACTAAATACAACGCAGAATATCAATTATATGATTTAGAAAATGATCCATTCGAAATGAATGATTTGGCAAAAGATGAAAATAATAGAGATTTACTTATGTCTATGAATGATAAATGTAATACATTAGCGGATAAGGAGATTGGTCTAGAAAATCATGTTATTCACTTGCCTGGTCCCGATTGGTTTTGGACAGCTTAATATATGAAAGAAGAAGTAATATTAAATTTTGATTTATATAAAAAATATAAATCAGAATATGCCCCTGACAGTTTTCATCATGTTGCTTTTAAAACTCAAAATTATGATGCAATGGTTGAATTTTACGAAAAACTTTTCGGTTGTAAGCCCATGTATAAAAGTAATGATATTGCTTTTCTGGCTTTTGATGAAGAGCATCACCGTATTGCAATTGCAAACACTGAACCAGGAGTAAAGAAATTAGGATTTATTTCAAAGATTATATTAGCATTTAGAAATTGGCTTAATAAAAATATTCCAACAACTATTGGGCTGGATCATATCTCTTATTGTCTTAACCCAATCGATAAATGGTTTGATTTTTATCATAAGGCAAAAGATAGAGGTCTTGAGCCTTACTGGACAATCAATCATGGATGGATAACGGGCATGTATTACAAAGATCCAGACGGTAATCTTGTAGAATTATTTTTTGAGCATTGGACAAATGATGAAGAATATAAAAATGAAATTTCTGCTAGAGGTTTTCCTGAAGAGCCAGTAGGTACGAATATGGATATCGATATACTCTATCAAATGTACAAAAAAGGTGAATCACTAAAAAATTTAACAAAAAAAGGAAACACAGTTCCAGAGGGCAAGAAGCCAGTTGCAGGAATTCAGGCCGCTATCAATATGCGTAAAAAATTTAAATAACTATATGGATCTTTATGATCAAAATCTTATTCCAAGAATAATATTTACTGTCATATCAGTTGTATTAACTATAGGACCCACTATTGCTGATTTTAATAAAACGCATGCAACTCATCCTGATTGGACAGGGCACGCTCGCTTTCATGTGGTTTGGCAAGTCTTAGGTTTTTATCCGATAATGATATTAAATTTAATTGTTCTATGGATCAATATTTCAAACTTTTACTATCCATATCAGTTATTCTTTTGGCTTTTCTGGTATGTTGGCTTTGTAGGATCTTTTTTGATCACATTATTGAGCATGCCATTATTTAAAGGCAAACTGTCTGACCCTGGAGGAAGAACTCCTTTTTTGTATACATTTGGTAAGAAATTTAAACTTTTACCAGGTAAGGATAAACATTTACCCTTCAAGATAAATGGAGAAGTGAAGACGTATAAAGTAGATGAAAATTTGCACAATTTAGTTTTACCTTCAATAATTGTCGTTATAACTTCTATTTATTTCATAGTTCTATAAAAGAGCACATTCATGTTTGAGTATTTTTTTCCATTATTATTACTGTGCATTATCCAATCTGGCACTCCTGGTCCGAATAATATTATGCTAACGGCTTCAGGAAAAAACTTTGGTTATGTAAAAACAATTCCTCATATGACAGGTGTTGTCTTCGGGTTTTTAACTTTATTGATTGTGATGGGATTAGGATTAATATCTGTTTTTACGAGCTACCCAATTGCACAAACTATTTTGCAAATACTAGGCTCGCTATATTTACTATACTTGTCGTATAGAATTTATTTTACTTATAGTTCAGATAATGAGGATCGATCAAAGCCAATAACATTCATAGAATCATCTCTTTTTCAATATGTTAATCCAAAAGGCGTTATGATGGCAATTACGACTATTTCTATTTATACGGACTATAAAAACTTTGAGTTTATAGACAGTTTTCTTGAAGGAATGGTTTTTGTACTTTTGGGTTTTACCATATCCAATACTTTTTCAGTTCTCACTTGGACATCAGTCGGAGTTTTTTTGAATAATTTCATAAAGTCGAAGGCTGCAATTAGAAATTTTAATGGCTTAATGGCAACTTTACTTGTTTTAACAGTTATATGGATTAATTATGAATTCTATGGATCTTAATAGAAAATTAATAACTTATTTAGTTTTAGGACATTGCTTTATCATCGCCATATCAAATTATTTAGTGCAGTTTCCAATAAATATATTTGGTTTGGATTATACAATTGGTACATTCACATTCCCAATTATTGTTTTGGCAACAGATTTAACTGTACGACTTTCAAATGCAAGAAATGCACGCAAAGTTATTGGTTTTGCTTTCGTGCCGGCTTTCATAATTTCATATATATTTGCTGACTTCAGAATAGCAATTGCGTCTGTTTTAGCTTATTCAATCGGACAGTTACTTGATGTATTTGTATTTTCGAAAGTAAGGGACAGAGTAGGTGATGATGGGTTAAATTTGGGTTCTTATTGGTATCTTGCGCCTGTTGTAAGTACCTTTTTTGCTCAATTAATAGACACATATCTGTTTTATGGCGTAGCATTTTACAATTCCACAGATGACTTTATGCGTGAAAATTGGGATCTGATTGCATTTAATGATTTCATTCTTAAGCTAGCAGTTTGCTATCTAGCATTTTTACCAATTTATGTTTTAATTCTTAATAGAACTTTTAATTATATAAGAACACGCACTTAGAATAATGATATTTACTTCTATTACACCTGAAGCTTTTGATCATAAAAATATTCCAAATGACATTCATGAAATGAATGATCATATAAAAAACTTACTAGTCAACGCACCTCCATCCCATGAAATACCATTTGAGGTTTTGCAAGATATAAGAAGACAAGGCGGTGGATTACTTGCGTTTCAGCCATACTCTGATCGTGCTGAAAATAGACAAGTGGGTGATGGTGACCAGAAAGTAACGATACGAATATTTAATCATGATAGTCCTGATTTTATCTATATGCATATTCACGGTGGCGGTCACTGTATCGGCGCTGCAGATATGCAAGACCAATCTTTGGAAAAAGTTTCAAAAGAGCTGAATTGCGTTGTTGTAAGCGTGGAATATCGTCTTGCACCAACCAATCCTTATCCTGCCGCTCCAGATGATTGTGAAACAGCCGCTACTTGGTTGATAGAAAATTCAAAAAAGGAATTCAATACTGAAAAGATTATAATTGGTGGCGAGTCGGCTGGCGCCAACTTATCAGCAGTTACATTGTTGAGATTGAAGAGTAAAGGGCTGCTAGATACTATCAAAGGAGCAAACCTTATTTATGGATCTTATGATGCTCGTCTAACTCCAAGCGCAATCAGACAAGAAGGTTCTGATGAGATTTTCTTATTATCATATGCCATGATTAGAAAATTTAGGGACTCATATTTTCAGGGAGATGTAGACAAAAGTTTACCAGACGTTTCTCCTATACAAGGTGATTTAAGCGGAATGCCTCCAGCACTATTTACAGTCGGAACAAGAGATTTATTGCTTGACGATTCATTATTTATGTTTGGCCGATGGCTAAGTTATGGTTCTAATGCTGAGATTATAATTGTACCTGGAGCAGATCATGCATTTAATGCGTTTCCATCAGAAACAACAACCTTGGTTGAAAATAAGATTAACGAGTTTTTGCAATCAGTTCTCTAAATTACTGAGATAGTTTTCAGCTACACGTTGCCCTAAGTTGTAATCAGCTTTCAAAATATCAACATTTTTAGAGTCTCTTTTTGATTTAAGTCTTGTTGGTGGACATAATTGGATTACTTCACAATCTGAAGGAGGGTTATGTATAAAATCTAAAGCAGTGTTATAAGTTTTGTCATGCTTAAGCAGAGCTTTTCTGAGTTCAGGATATTCTTTAGAAAAAAATGCTCCAATATAATTTTCAAGTTTTAGTTTTCTCTTAAATTTTTCTTCATAAGTTCTAATAACTATGATGCGTTTGGCGCCGAGCTCATAAGCCTTTCTGACAGGCAGAGGATCAGCTACGCCGCCATCAAATTTACGACGTCCGTCTATCATGCTGGGTGTTCTTACTAGTACAGGCAAAGTTCCAGATGCTATCATTTTAGGCATCCATTCATCGTCTCCAAATTCATGATATTCAGCTTGAGCGCTAAGAGCATCAGTCACAACCGCAATGTATTTTTTGCCTTCAACAGTTTTTCTAATTTTTTCCATATTTGGCTTAAACATTTTCTCGCCGTCTTCGTACATTTTATGAAATTTGATTATGTCGCCACCTGTGAAGATATTTTTATAATCTAAGTAATCTCCTCGCGCAGCATAAAGCATCTTTTCTAAATTATTGTCAGTTTCTCTAATGAGGTACCAGCAAAGAACTGCTACACCATTTGATACTCCAATATAAATATCGAATGGATCGTAATCCCTCTTAATAAATGTATCGGTGATTCCGAAAGAAAATACACCTCTTTGTCCGCCACCTTCAACAATTAGAGCTGTTTTTTTATTTTCCATGATACAATAAATTAGTAAGGATATATAAGAAATCAAATGTGTTCGATAGTAATTTTAAAACAAAGTGAAACAGAGTGGCCCATTATAATTGGTGCCAATCGAGATGAAATGATTAATCGAGACGCTTTACCACCTGGTCGTCATTGGGACGATAGACCACATATTTTCGCAGGCAAGGACATGACGGCGGGCGGCACCTGGATAGGAATTAATGACTTTGGTGTCGTTGCTGCAATTATGAATAGAATGAACAGCCTTGGACCTATGGATAATAAAAGAAGTAGAGGTGAATTGGTTCTTGATGCACTAGATCATGCAGATGCATCTGAAGCATTAAATGCAATAATTGAAATCGAAAAAGACTCATATAGAGGTTTTAATATGTTCATAGCGGATAATTTAAATGCATATTGGATTAAGTCAGATGAAAAAAATTCTGTGATTGAATACTTCAATATACCTGATGGCTTATCAATTATAACAGCTTATGATCGAAATGATTTAAATTCTAAGCGTATAAAAACTTATTTATCAAAATTTGCTTTATCGGTTGATCCAAAACCAGGTAAAGATGAATGGCAGGACTGGGAAATGTTATTAGGCAGTACATATTCTGATAACAATGATCCTTTGTCAGCAATGTGTGTGAAAACAGACATGGGTTTTCAAACTGTATCTTCAACACTCATCGCTCTACCAAGTTTTCAGCCCAAGATGGGATCGGCAAAGCCTGTCTACAAATTTGCCAATGGCTCACCAGACTCGGCAAGTTTTATGGAAATGGACATTTGAGTTCTGTATTTGCTCTTTAAATTATTGATTTCTATATACTATTTTTCTTAGAAATTACTAAACAAGCTCATATTTAGTATTGTTAGATGATTATGAATTATTATAATCTTCAATCTTATTAATAATTGGAGCTTTTAAATGACTGATTGCTATATTTACGACACTGTGAGAACCCCTCGTGGTAAGGGTAAAAAAAATGGAACCCTTCATGAAGTAACTGCACTGGAACTTGCAACTCAAGTTTTAAATAATATTAAAGATAGAACAAAAATTGATACAGCAGATGTTGATGATGTTGTGCTAGGATGTGTTGCACCAGTTGGTGGACAGTCACAAATGTCTATCGGCGGCGGTGTTGAGTCTATGTCTAGAGTTCCAATGGGCTCGGATGGTGGCGCAATGGTTGCTGACCCTTCAGTTGCAATAAAAAATTACTTTGTTCCACAAGGTATTAGTGCAGACTTAATTGCTACTAAATATGGTTTCTCAAGAGATGATGTAGATAGTTATGCTGTTGAAAGTCAGAAGAGGGCAAAAAAAGCTTGGGATGAAAAAAGATTTTCAAAATCAATAACACCCGTGAAAGATATCAATGGCTTGACAGTGCTGGATCATGATGAACATATGAGACCTGATGCTACAATGCAATCACTTGGTTCTTTAGATCCATCTTTTGCAATGATGGGTGAAATGGCAGGTTTTGATGCTACTATTCAACAACGATACCCTGAAGTTGAAGCTGTTAATCATGTTCACACTGCCGGCAATTCGTCAGGAATAGTTGACGGAGCAGCTGGAATACTGCTTGGAAATAAAGAGATGGGTGACAAATATGGTTTGAAGGCTCGTGCTAAAATCAAAGGTTTTGCTTCAACAGGTTCTGAGCCAAGCATCATGCTTACTGGTCCTGGTTATGTTTCTGATAAACTACTAAAAAACTTAGGCATGAGCAAAAGTGACATTGACTTGTGGGAGCTTAACGAAGCATTTGCAGTTGTTGTGCTAAGATATATGGAACATATGGGGATTGACCACTCAGACATTAACGTGAATGGGGGCGCAATTGCTATGGGACATCCATTAGGTGCAACTGGGGCGATGATTTTAGGAACTGTACTTGATGAGTTAGAGAGAAGCAATAAGTCTACTGCTCTTGCCACACTTTGTGTTGGTGGCGGTATGGGAACTGCAACCGTAATCGAGCGCGTTTAATAACTTAAAATTTTAGGACAATTATCATGGCTGATGTAACTTATGAAATAGATAGCGACGGTGTTGCCGTTGTAACGTGGGATTTGGAAAATCGTTCAATGAACGTTTTAAATTTTCAATCTCTTGGTGAATATAGATCAATTATTGAGAAATTAATCTCAGATGAGTCAGTTAAGGGTATTGTTCTCAGAAGTGCAAAAGATGCATTCATAGCTGGCGCAGATTTAACTTCATCTGAAGTTTTTGGTTTTGATAGCGTTCAAGAAGATAAAGTTAAAGCTGCAGAAAAAATTTATAATGGCAACATGGACATGCAGCTATTGTTCAGAAGCATGGAAACATCTGGCAAGCCATTCGTAGCTGCGATAAACGGTCATGCTTTAGGTGGTGGGTTTGAAATATGTCTCGCCTGTCACTATCGTGTAGCGATAGATAATGATAAAATTCAGATTGGACAACCTGAAGCGAAAGTTGGTTTGATACCTGGTGCAGGTGGAACTCAAAGAGTTCCTAGACTTGCCGGTGTAACTCAAGAGATAATGGGCTTTCTACTAGCAGGTACTCCGTTTACTCCAAAAAAAGCTCTAAGTGCTGGCCTTATTAACGAAGTCACAGACGCAGATAACTTAATTAATGCAGCAAAAAAATATATTGTGGATGGTGGAAAACCAGTTCAACCATGGGACGAAAAAGGTTTTAGGTTTCCGGGGGGCCTTCCTTATACAAGTTGTAATGGATCCTAGATCTCAAAATATGGTTCGAAGTCTTTTTGTAAATATGCAAGCTTTGAGCAAAGGCGCAAGAAGACCAAAAGATTTTGATAAATATGATGTTAAAAAGATTGGAATTCTTGGAGCAGGTTTGATGGGTGCAGGAATTGCATATGTTACTGCTAAAGCAGGCATTGAAGTTGTATTAATTGATATGGATCAAGCTGCAGCAGAAAAAGGAAAAGAATATTCTACAAAGATTTTAGATAAACAATTAAGTAAGAAAAAAACCACTGAAGAAAAAAAAGAGAAGCTATTAAGTCTCATTACACCTACAACTGATTACTCTCTTTTAAAGGGTGCAGATCTTATTGTTGAGGCAGTATTTGAAAATAGGGATATAAAAGCAGATGTAACCGCTAAAGCAGAAGCGCAAATATCAGAAACTGCTGTATTTGGTTCTAATACATCTACTTTGCCAATTACAGGTTTAGCTCAAAATTCTAGCCGACCTGCAAACTTCATAGGTATACATTATTTTTCACCAGTAGAGAGAATGCCTTTAGTTGAGATCATCATGGGAAAAGAAACTTCTCAAGAAACATTGGCAAAAACAATGGATTACGTTCAAAAAATTAGAAAGACCCCAATTGTTGTAAATGACAGTCGAGGTTTTTATACTAGTCGTGTATTTGGTACATATACCGGTGAGGGTGTTGCAATGTTAGCAGAGGGTATAAAACCTGCTCTAATTGAAAATGCTGGTAAGATGACAGGTATGCCAATGGCTCCTCTGGCTCTTTCTGATGCTGTAGCGTTAGATTTAGCTTGGAAAGTTACAACTCAAACTAAAAAGGATTTTGAAGCTGAAGGCAAAGAATTTCCAATAACCCCAATGTATTCAATTATGGAAGAAATGGTTGAAAAGCAAGGTAGGTTTGGAAAGAAAAACAATAAAGGTTTTTACGAGTATCCTGAAAGTGGAAAAAAATACCTATGGCCTGAACTGTCTAACTTATGCAAAGAAAGTGACGATCAACCTGATGTTGAGGAATTAAAGAAAAGGTTTCTATATATTCAAGCACTTGAAACAGCTAAATGCTATGAAGAAAACGTGCTAACGGATGTTAGAGATGCGGACATTGGGGCAATACTTGGTTGGGGAATGGCGCCATGGACCGGTGGTCCACTATCTTTCATAGATATGGTTGGTG
>LULH01000529.1_pt1 | contig 11424 bp, 13 predicted proteins | sample 728201 | NCBI WGS metagenome assembly LULH01 (sample SAMN03860294, study PRJNA289734) | marine metagenome | biome: seawater column; feature: ocean; material: water; isolation source: Red Sea water column Station 169 - depth 100m | place: Saudi Arabia: Red Sea | collected 2011-10-15 | depth 100 m
ATCTATACTTCCCTTCTCACGACAATCATTTGCTGGGTCTTTATGATAGGTTTTGCATGGGTTCACCAGACCACATGTTTAAAAGGATGTTAATATTTGACTACTTCATTAAAACTTGGTATAAAAAATTCCATAATGACGAATCAAAATTAACTTGGAGCCCATATCGAGAAAAATATTTATGGAACCCAGAGGTTGTTTTAAGAGACTACGTTAGAGACGAATTAAAAATTCCAGAAAAAAAGCTAAACTTATGCTCTGGTAAGCTTAGAGAACGTTTCTTTGCCAGGGTTCCATTCTGGTATTCAATTTACGGAACCTCTAGAACAGGATATGACTGCAAAGATGATATCGTGAATCACGAAGTCTTAAATAGAGTAAAGCAATTCACCCCCTACAAGGTGTTTGAAGATAGCCCTTGGCATGCCATCAATGTGCTAGAAGATAATATTATGTTTGATCATCCAGATAAAATTAAAAATGGTATATCAAATACTCCAATAGAACTAAAAGACAAAAATGAAGAAAAATCTTTTATACAAAAACTTCTTCACAAAGTCAACGAAAAAACTCTTAGCCAAGCTGGCTGATGTATTCCCTGTCTCAGTTTATAGAATCTAGAAGGCCTCACTGCAAGCAAATTGAAGCAGATTGTAGCTTAGATTACAACATAAAGTATTTCTACCCCAACGAACCAGATATACATTTCAACAAAATACCCAAAACCCCTTCTATAGAAATTCATAAATCTATTACTGACTACTTATGTCATGTAAAAAAATATAACTTTAACCCTTTTTATGTGGCTGAATGTAAATCAATTCAGGTTCGCTGTATGAATGATGTAGGTTCGGTTATTGTATGTGATGAAAACGGCAATATATTTGAAGATGTTTCTTCTCGGTATAAATTTGAAGTCGATGAAGAAGTTAACGAAGTACATCTGTCTGGAGACAACGTTTTACTTACCTTAGATTCTGGATCTAATTATTTTCACTGGCTATGTCAAATATTACCAAGAATTAAATTACTACAAGACAACGGAATAGATTGGTCAAAAATTAATAAAATATTAATTCCAGAAATCCGTGGAGACTTTGTTAAACATTCTTTAAAATCCCTCAATGTGCCTATTGACAAAGTTATTGAAACAAAGAAGAATGATTTATATTCTTTTGAATCTTTAATAATACCTTGCAAGCCAAACAATCACATTTATATTTCTAGGTGGAGTATAGAATTTTTAAAATCTACATTCTTAAAGAAAAACTCAGAGCAAAAAGATAAAATTTATATTAAAAGAAAAGAAGCTCAGGGCAGAAACATAATTAACGAAGAAGAAATACTGCCAATATTAAAAGAAAAGGGATACAAGGCTATATATTTAGAGGACTATAACATATTTGAACAGGCTAGGATATTTAACACAGCAAAGTCAATTGTGTCCCCACACGGAGCAGCATTAGGCAACCTAGTATTTTGTCAACAAGGCACACATTTCTTAGAGTTATTTAACGCCAGCCACTTCCATTGTTTATATTGGAATTTTGCAAATATTTTAGATTTAGACTACTACTACTATCAGTCAAATAATAATATAATTGCACCACCTGATAATAAAAATCAAAATATACAGTTAAATATTGATTTATTTAGAAAAATGCTAGTTTAATTTCAAAGCGAAATGTGTATTATAATGTATGCTTAAATCGCTTTTTGCAAAATACATATACCCCGACGAAACATATGTTGTTTCATTAAAAGAAAAAGAAGAATACGCAAATCAGTTTTTATCTTTGAATTTAGATATAAAACTACAAGAAGCCGTAGACTCCAGAGTAAATAGAAAAATTTATGAAGACTATGGACTATCTCTAGATCCAGCGGACGAAACTCAAACAATATATTTTTCTCAATCCGTTGGTGCGGTTGGGTGTTTTTTAAGTCATTATGAAATATGGCGTAAATCTTTACTAAGTGGCAATGACTGGACCCTGAACTTAGAAGATGATGCCAATGTTTCGGAGGTTGAGTCTTTCCTCAAGTCTAAGGGGTGCCCAATGCCGTCAGACCTCGACTCAAGTAAGCCACAATTAATCATATTAAATAAAAGAACAAAAGAACAAGAGCTACCCTTCTGGCCTGATGGAACCGAAGCTTTCTTATATAATAGGCAAGCAGCCATAGCTTTTCTTCATCATGTATACGACTCAAGTTTTTTAAGCAATGCAATAAGAGAATATTTTTGGTTCGATGCCATGCCAAAATTAAAACCTAAGTTTGACCCAGATGGATCTTATCGAAATTTAATAGAAGAAATTATAGAAGAAAATAAAAGCAAAGACTTTTCAAAGAAAAATGTTATAAGATATGCTGCCGATAAATTCCTAGGGCACTGCTCTCTCCCAGAGTGCCCAGAACAATACAGGGTCAACATACACGTTGTACCCATGATAGGTCTTTCGGAATTTGGTCTGGAGTCTGATGTTTTCTCTAAAAATATAATCAAACACTGGGACATGTCCGAACAAGATTATATTGATTTTAAAAAATCTGAAGACTGGAAATGGTGGGAAAAATGATTGAAGATCAACATAAATTTATATTTGTCAGAAATCCTAAAACTGCATCAACTAGCATACACCTTTCTCTAAACAAAAACAAGAGCAACATTCAATTCAATTTTATTAGATTAAAGGAAGCTACAGGTAAGGCTTGGGATAATACTTTAAACGGTGACCACCCAGATTGCTCTCAGTATAAAAGATTTTTTCCAAAAAAATATGAACAATATTTTAAATTTTCATTCGTTAGAAATCCTTGGGCTAGAATTTACTCAATATATATAGAGTCAAAAAATTTCTATCTTAAATTTTACGAAAAAGAAAGTATTACTTTTGAAAAATTTTTAAATAGCATAAGCAATCACCAACAATACTTAGATTTTACCAATCAATTAAGAAAGTTGCCAACAACAAAACGTTTCGATCAATTCGGAAACCAATATAGGTTTACCAAAGGCTGTGATTTTATAGGTAAGTTTGAAAATCTACAAAAAGATTTTTATATTATTTGCGACAAGCTATCGATACCACATTTAAAAATTTTCCACAAGAATCGAAAACATCCCGACATTAAATATAAGAATTATCTAGATGGGTACAACAACAAAACTAAAAAAATAGTTGCAGATTTATGCCATGAAGACATTAAGCATTTTGGATACGAATTTGGAAAATGATAAGCCATACATATAAATGTATTTTCATTCATGTTCCCAAGTGCATGGGAACGTCTATTGAATATCACCCAGAGTTTATAAGAACTAGGCAGCAAGAAGTTTGGGAAGTTATGTCAAACGAGTCTTCCCCCTATCCTGTATATAAAGATGGCTTGTTAAAATTAACAGAAAAAGTTTTTAAAAACCCAAAAGGTATGATTTTAGAAGGAGTAGACCTCAAGCGTTGGCTTAAGTATTCAGATGGCGAAAAAGCTCATGAGATAGCCACCAACAACTTAACTAATTCAAAATTATTATTTAACAAATGGAGTAATGTTATTAGTTCTTTTAGGAACGCAGAATTTTTTACCTCAATAAAGTCTACCGAAAATAAAAACTACTACAAAGATTTTTTTGTTTTTACTATTAAAAGGTGCCCAATTAAAAGATTTGTTTCAGCTTATAAACATAGTGAACACTGGATTAAAGAATTTCCGAATGATGATTTTCATAAAAGAAACCCAATGAGTATCAATGAGTATGCTAAAAAAATAGTACAACTAAGGAGCGAATTTAGGAACAAAAATTTCTTTTTAGAAAAAGGGCTCAAGCAATCACCGCAAAAAGAAGTCATTAAAAGCTTAAAGATTAGTGAATTTGACGGATATCATTTATGTAAAAGTTTTAACGACTACATTAAAGAGGCCCCAAGAGTAGACAGAATCTTAGATATGACTGACATTAAAAAACAATGGCCAGAAGTTTGTGAGTCAATCGGCATGCCTCAAAAAATTCCCTACGGAGAGCATGACAACTACGAACTACCTCACTTTAGAAAAGACGAATCAAATATTAATATAGATTTAGATTCAAAAACTTTAAGTTTAATCAGAGAAGCTTTTACCGAAGACTTGTGAAGCAATATTTAAAACTAAGCGAAAATAGTTCTTTCCTTAAAAGTCCTGCTGGATTGAGCGATAGGCAATACATATTAAAATCTTTAATTTATTTATCCGATTCACTTTCATGCACACTAATTTTACCTAATTTTTTACTACATGGTATGCATCAAGTTAACAACAAAGAGCACACAAGGTCCAACTTGTCTGAATACTTTGATTTTGACAAAACCCTAATCAAAGGAAAGCCTTTTCGTTTCACAAAAAACACAGCCCCAACAGATGGAGAAGTTAATGAAATTTTAGTAAACAACTATTCATTTTGGGACAATATAATGCATAAGTTTGGTGGAGACAATGACTGGAATATCCCTAAAGATCTTAAAATTTTAAAAAGCCAACAAAAAGATATTCGTTCTTGGTATGGGGTTGACACACCCTTTCACCCATCTATATTAAAAAAAGCAAAAGAACTTAGGTCATTGATGCCTACTAAACTTGCTAGCTTTAAGTGGAGGCTTGGGGATAGATTAATTCAAGACAACTCCATCAATGGAATTAAATATAGCATGGAAGACTATAAGGGTATCGTTTCACCTAAAAATCTTATAGCCACTTTCAAAAGAATCAATGCCCCTAAAGATATATACTTACTTACTAATGCTCAATCAGATAATTTATTTGTTCGAGAGATTAAAAAATCAAAAGAATATAACTTTATATTTAACCACGACTTTAAAGAGTTAAAAGAAATACAACAGCAAGACAACTATAAATGTTTTTTAATTGAAAGAGCTATAGAAATTTCAAACTGCCCAGATTGTTGGTGCATAGAGTTTGAAGAGATGGCGGAAACATTTTATAACAACTAAGGAAACAACCTACTATCTGGCCCAAATTTAGTGTTCGCTTTCAGGGAATAATCGCTTGCTAATAAAACCGCATCCAAAAAACCTTTTAAATATCCTTCCTGCGGACCACTCATTTGATCTAAGAATCTACTTCCTGTGGCATGTAAAAGTTTTGATTGACAAATGAAGTGCAACATCGATCTTTTGTATCCTTTGCTACTACCCCTCTTACTATCACCCAATTCAACTCCAGAGAGATCCCCCTCATCTCCACTGCCTCCAAAGTTATAAATGTAAGAGGTAGGATTACAAGCTTTCCTAAGCTCATGAAAGTCAACGCCACATTTTGATGTATAAGTATCCCACAAGCAAGCAAATCCGTCAAACCAACCGTTTAAATGATCATCGCCCTTCACAGGCTTTCTATGCTTGAAGCTTGGGTTAAATTTTTCTATAAAATCCAATTTATATGAATGAAAAGAGGCACTTGGCGCCCATTTTTTATTTTTTCTCAAGTTTCCACAAGCGCCATACATGTTAAATTTATCTATATAATCTTTAAAACTAACTTCCGTAACAGGAAAAACATCTTGATCCATAAAGGCAAAATATTTTGGCCTCCGTTTCATAACAATATTATGATACATATAGTCATACTTATAACTTATTATAGTGCTGGGATGGAGATCTTTGTAGCCTATTCTTTCTGGCAACTCTATCATTTCTATGTTATATTTTTTACATATTTCTCTTTTTTTCTCTGTATTTTCTTTATGCTCTCCGCAATTTGAGTCAACTATAATTAACTCAAAATTATCTTTACAAAACTTTGTCCATGTTTTTATTTGATATTCAACACAAAAAAGATTGTTGTATGCTAATGAATAAATTTCTAAAATGTCTTTATATTTTTTTATAATATTTTTTCTCTGTTTCATACCACAATAAGGCTATAAATTCAGCAACTAGATCTCTTAACGGAACTACATGTAGTTCATTCCTCTTCTCTCGAAATTTCTTCGCCTTTATCATAATATCTATATAATTATAATAAAAAGTTTTCCATTTCTCAAGGCTATGACATCTAATTAATTCTTTTTTTACGGAAAAAGTTCCTTCAGTATCTACGATTTGTGAAAAGTCGATGGTTTCTTCTGGTCTATAATCATCAAAAAAAATATCCATCCATTTTTTAATTTGTAATGAAGATCCTGATTTTTCATGACCAACCAACCATCCAGATTGACAAAAAATTTTTCTTTTAATCGCTGGAAAAGAATCCCAGTATTTATCAAAATTAATATCAAAACTATTTTTTTTAAAATTGTTATTTATTCTCTCAAACCAAACTCTGCCCTCTATTGATTTCATTTCGTATTTAAGAAAAAAATTTTCATCAAAAGCCTGACACTCTTTTTTTATTAAATTTCTATCTCCTCCTTTTTCTCCTGTTCGGCCATACCAGTCAATAAAATTCAATACTTGCGGATGTGCAAGAGGATGATATTTAATTAAAAAATTATCATCAATTAGTATTTTTTTAAAAAGATCGGGTTTAATCCCGCTAAACTTAACTTTGCCGCAAGATTTCGGCATATCCAATATTCCATGAGCTTTGGTAAGTATTGTTATATCATGTAGGTTATCATAATTATTTACCACATGATGCAAAAAAGAAAAAGTTCCCTCACCAATGAAAGGCAACTTGATATAATTATCAAAAATTTTTATTGAACATTTATCTTTAAGGGATTTATCTTTTTCGTATATAATCCAGTCTAAATCACCTAAATCATTAATTACTTTTTTGAAGTTCTCAAAATAACAAATGTCATTGCAAAAAGGCAATATTAGTAATTTTTTTTTCATTAATATAAATTGTACTGTATGCTACATCTACCCGAAGCTACCTTAACTTCAGCATTAGATATACCGCTTTGATTACACAGGTCTATGACAGCACTAGAATCTTCGTAAACAATTACTTTTCGACTCAAGCCTTTTATAATTTTTATTTTACTTGAAGCCGCGCCATCACCTAGGCCAATAATTTTAAAATCTCCTTTTATTTTTTGTCTGATATATTTTTCTATTGACTGAGGCCTTGCCGTTAAAATTATCTTTTCTCTAGTATTTTCAAAAATAGAAAGAGTTGGAAGTATTGGGATTGCCTTATCCCAATCAATCACAGCAAAATTCTCAAAGCTATCATCGTTTATAAATTCATCCTCTGCAGTTTTGTATGATAAAAAATCTCTAGGATCAAACTGAAAACATGGCTCTCCATTTACCAACGCATCTCCTCTAGGCGACCAAACATTTATCAACTCGAAAGTTTGATATAATGTATAGTCAAAATCAAAAACATGAAGCCAATCATTCACGAAGTCGTTTTTTTATCTCGGTAGTGGATATACCTTTAGTGTAAGGAATGTAAGTTAAAACTATCTCTTTTTCATCTAACCATTCTTGGCTAAATTGCATTTGAGAAAAATAATCTTTTTTACACCAGTCATCCCCAATAGCTATAATTTGAGGTTTTACTTCTAATATTGTGGGCTTACTATCTTGTCCAGAAAAATTAACAACAACCTCGTCAACATACTGACAAAATTCTAGAGACTTCTTTCTTTCCTGAAAACTCATAACTGGTCTAGACCCTTTAAATTTTTCAATAAACTCATCAGTATTAAGCGCTACCACAACCTTATCTGAAATTTGTTTGCATTTTTTTAAAAAATTAAAATGACCGAAATGCAAAAGGTCAAAAGTTCCTCCTGTATATAATGTTTTCATTCTAGAAATATATACACGACAAATTACTATAATTGTGAACACTTGCGGATTAAAGTTTTATAGCCTATATAAAGCTAGACCCCACAAGAGAGATAGAGAAGTTATTATATTCGGCCCCAAAGGATATGTTTCTTCATATAACATGATTCACAAGTATAATAAAAACAGAAACCCATACGAAAAACTAGAAATGTATACAGATTTTTACAAGCAACTCAAAGCTCAAGTAGAAGCTTCAATAGATCACGAATGGATCGTCACAAAAAAAATTGAAAATGCCCATAATGCATTGTTTGAAAAAATGCACATGCTTTATCAAAATCCAGAGCTAGACTATATCAAGCTAAACCACAAAGGCGAAGCTTATGTCTTTAATTTATCTGGCGCCAAAAAAGTTGTGTCGCATATAGAGGAGCACGGGATTAGGGACAACATTCACAACACAATTAAATCTTTAAAATTAAAACATTCCTACCAAGACTGCATTAAGGGCAACTCATACCCTACTCACTATCCTACGGAAGACTTTTTTCTTGTAAACTTAGGACAGAAAAATAACCTAGATATAAGTTTAAACTCGAAACACTCAACTAAAAATGTTTTTTACTTCTCTCAAAATGGAATTGATAAATATCTTATAGATCATGTATTTAAAAGAAAAAAAAGAGGTTTCTATATAGTTTGATTGAACCGTCTCTTGAATACAAGAACATTATATGGTCAAGGGGAAACAAAGATATAATATGCAATACCTTCTTAAGCTCTCAAGACGATGTTAAAATTAATTTTGTACATCACAATAGGGGTTGCTTTGCTGGAGACTCGCAAATTAAAAAGAAAGGTGACAAGGTAGCAGAGTACCATCAAACATACCCCATGTATACCAAAAAGCTATCAACAGTCCTACTAGATCTTAAGTTAAGAGATCAACTAGTAGACTTTTTATGCCTAAATGTCAACGGTCACGAGCTAGAGGTAGTAAAGGGAATTGATTTTAATCAAAACAGAATAATGTCCTTACTCATTAAGAGTGACAATAAACAAATAGATAATATTTTAGAAAAAAATAATTATATAAAAGTAAAAAGAATCAGTACATTTAATTTATTTTTTCACAAGACTGCATTTAAACACTTTAAGGTCAGCCAAAATCAATTTCCAGACTGGAAGAACTATTGGTAACGACAATACATATCTAAAATTATTTTCATAAACTTTATCATAGTTTTTTCATTTAAATATTCCTTAGCTAACCAGTTTGCATTTTGAACCATTTTCTTGCACTCATCGTCATTTGATCGAGCCCACATAATGTTTTGAGTTAAATCAGACATGTCTAAAGAAAATGGAATATAGTCAACCCAAGGTTCCATTAATGGATAAAACCACTCAATACATTCAGCCTCATGCTTTACTAGCACCGAACTAGTAAACAAGTGAGTTCTTAAACGCTCTGCCCAGTTCGCGTTAGTCCCAACAGATATAATATATTTATATTTTTGTTGATCCTGAAAAGGTATTGATTTTACGGTTGGTATTTGATCAGCCAACTCTGGATTACCAATTTTAGAAAAACCAACATCAAACAAGGCATTATCGTCTTTGCATTGATTATATAAATAACCCCTATTAACCTCTGTCCAGTGCTTTGCTTTCCTGCTCCCATACTGACCTAGGGCATATGTTTGCATTGAGAACTGACCACGGAACACCGCTTTATTTATTTTTTTATTCCAATGGTATTTATGTTTTATAGTTTTCTTAATATACTTGTCCCAACCCTCTATCGGCGTACCCCAGCCTTCTTTTACTCCCCTAACATTACCCATAGGTATAGGTATGTTATATTTATCTTTTTGCTGTGGCCTGATGGTAGAAAATGCTGGAAAATCTGTAGCATAACAATCAGTTAACATCACTATAAATTTACAATCTCGCACTTTATATTCCTTGCAAACTCTATGTATCAAATACTGTAGGTCAAAATACCTACCATGATATGCCTTTGGGTCAGTAAATACGGGCTTATTGTTCCGTATCTCTACTTTGGTAGCTATTTTCGTTATTTCATCCTTATAAGCATTGTCTACAAAATTTTTATTGAAATTATTAAAATCAATTTTATCAAAAAAAGTACCAGCCAAAAATTCTAACTTGCTCATATATGTGTATATTATAATAACATGACATTAGAAGAATTAAATAATCAAATACATGCGATTACGAATGCGACAGACATGAATAGTAACCTCGTCACCATTAAAGCTAACATTAAAACTGCATTGGCTGCTGGCGGGGCAACTGAAGAGCATTATTATAAAAATCACACAGGCAGAGAGTTGTTTAGAAAACTGAGCGACCTTGGAATGACTGCTGAGCTCAGTGCTATAGGCGATACATTCGATTCTGGCTTCAGGCCAACCAGTGTTACTGGAATAAAAGCTTGACATTTTTTATTTTTTTTGCTATCATAGAGAACTTATTTCTTTATAATATCGTTATATACTTATCATGGATGACAAAACAGGAGAACTACTAACTAAAAATATCGCTGGAGTAAATAGAATTTTACCTCATAAACACAAATATGCATGGGATTTATTTCTTAAAAGCTGTGCTAATAACTGGATGCCCACAGAAATTAGTATGCAGAACGACATTAAACAATGGAAAAACAATGAAATTACAGAAGATGAAAAACTCTTGGTTAAACGCTGTCTCGGATTTTTTGCTGGATCAGAGTCTTTGGTTGGTAATAATTTGCTTCTCTCGGCTTTTAGATTTATTACTGATGCTGAGTGCCGTCAGTATATTCTTCGTCAAGCTTTTGAAGAAAGTCTTCATAACCTTACCGTCGTATATATTTGCGACAGTCTTGACCTTGACATCGAAGAGGTCTTCGCCGCGTACGAAACAATCCCAAGCATAAAAGCCAAGGATGACTTCTTAATGTCTATTACAAATGACATAAGTCGCCAAGATTTTGACCCACATACAAGAGAAGGCAAGCAAGAAATCCTAAGAAACTTCTTAACATATTGGATTGTATGCGAAGGAACATTCTTCTTTAGTGGTTTCGCAATGTTGTTAGCTCTTGGTAGGCAAAACAAGCTACAGGGAGTTTCTGACCAAATTAAATACACACTTAGAGATGAAAGTTCCCATATTGCATTTGGTACATATTTAATTAATACTCTTATAGAGCAAAACCCTTCAATTTGGACTAAGAAAATACAAGAAGAATTTGTCGAACACATCAAAAAAGCGGTAGAGCTTGAGATAGCATATGCTCATGATGTTCTACCTACAGGCATATTAGGTTTAAATGCAGATATGTTTGTGGATTACATGCATTATATTGGAAACAGAAGGCTTGAAGCTATAGGTTTAGATTATCGTTTTCCAAGTGATAAAAATCCATTCCCTTGGCTTGGCGAAGTTGTTGATGTTCAAGCTATGGGTAACTTTTTTGAAAGGAGAGTTAGAGAATATCAGCAAAGCGGATCATTAGATGATGATTTTTAATTGATTTAATGCGAAGTCATGTGTATATATTATATATGGCTTCCGAAACTTCAGCATCTTGCACACCATACTTATACGAACCTCTTCCAGAGTTTAATCCTCCTATTCCCGAAAAGAGGCATCAACCTTGCAG